>CESD01039499.1_pt1 | contig 26124 bp, 29 predicted proteins | sample 531191 | NCBI WGS metagenome assembly CESD01 (sample SAMEA2622021, study PRJEB7988) | marine metagenome | biome: marine biome (ENVO:00000447); feature: deep chlorophyll maximum layer (ENVO:xxxxxxxx); material: "saline water (ENVO:00002010), including plankton (ENVO:xxxxxxxx)" | depth 188 m
ACTAGTAATATTTGTACGGCACAAGCATTACTAGCTATTGTGGCTGGTTTTTATGCCATTTATCATGGCTCAGAAGGATTAAAACAAATATCCAGAAATGTTAATGATCTAACGAACCTTTTAGCTCAAAATCTTAAAGAAAACGGATTTGAATTGCTGAATGATAGCTTTTTTGACACCTTAACAATATCTACAAAAGAGAATACAGAAGAGATAATTAATAGGGCCTTAAAAAAGGAACTGAATCTAAGAATAGTGGATGATGACACTCTTGGAGTTTCTTTAGATGAAACCTCTACATTAGGAGATGTAAAAATATTACTTTCAATCTTTTTAGGCAAAGATATAAAAATTAAAAGATACGAAAATACCTCCATCCCTAAAGATTTAATCAGAAAAACAAAATTTTTAATACATCCTGTTTTCTCAAATTATCAAACAGAGACCGAAATGTTGAGGTATATCAGAAAGTTATGTGATAAAGATATTGCCCTTGATAGAGCCATGATCCCCCTTGGATCCTGTACTATGAAATTAAATGCAACTTCAGAAATGATTCCTATTAGCTGGCCTGAATTCTCTCAAATTCATCCCTTTGCCCCCAAAGACCAACTGCATGGCTATGAACAGCTAGTATTAGATATTGAAAATATGTTATCTGAATTAACAGGCTATCCTGTAATCTCTCTACAACCAAATGCTGGTTCTCAAGGTGAATATGCTGGCCTATTAGCTATAGATGCCTTCCATAAAAATAATAATGATAACGAAAGGAATATTTGTTTAATTCCTAAATCTGCTCATGGAACTAATCCCGCATCAGCACAAATGGCTGGCTTGAAAGTAGTGCCTATTGAATGCGATGAGCAAGGGAATATAGATTTAGAAGACTTAAAAAATAAGGCTGATAAGCATTCCAATAATCTATCTTCTTTAATGATCACTTATCCTTCAACTCATGGCGTTTTTGAAACGACAGTTAAGGAGGTTTGTGAAATTATTCATTCATATGGAGCCTTTGTATATATAGATGGAGCAAATTTTAATGCCATGGTTGGGCTTTGTTATCCTGGCTTGTTTGGAGGTGACGTATCTCATCTAAATCTTCATAAAACTTTTTGTATTCCGCATGGGGGTGGAGGTCCGGGCATTGGGCCTATAGGCGTAGTTGATAAATTAAAAGAATTTATTCCTAGTAATCATGATGAAATTAATAAAATTGGCCCTGTATCTGGAACGAACTGGGGAAGTGCAAGTATTCTTCCGATCAGTTGGATGTACATGAAGATGATGGGCACACAAGGCTTAGTGAAAGCAACTCAATCTGCTATATTAAATACTAACTACATAGCTGCAAAACTTAAAGATCACTACCAAATACTTTTTAAAGGCGAAAATGGATTGGTGGCACATGAATGCATCATTGATATAAGGCCCTTTAAAGACAAAACAGGAATTGAAGTTGAAGATATTGCTAAACGATTGATTGATTATGGATTCCATGCTCCGACAATGTCTTGGCCTGTGCCGGGAACTTTAATGATAGAACCTACAGAAAGCGAATCTTTAAAAGAAATAGATAGATTTTGTGAAGCTATGATAAAAATAAAAGAAGAGATTGATGATATTGAGAAAGGAAAATATAGCAAAGAAGATAATCTACTTAAAAATTCTCCGCATACAGCAAAAAAGCTTATTTCAAATGAATGGAGCCACGCTTATAAAAGATCTGAAGCTGCTTATCCTGTAAGTGCTCTAGAAGATAGAAAATACTGGCCTCCCGTTGGTCGTGTAGATAATGTCTATGGAGATAAAAACCTCATGTGCAGTTGCCCTTCTATGGAAGATTACGACTAAGCTTAAAGTCTTGAGATATCTATGCGCCAGTTCCTTTGCTTAGCTTCTTCCATTAATTGATTGTCAGGATTCACTGCAGTCGCAAAATCAGAAAATTCTAATAGGGCTAGGTCGTGTATAGAATCCGAATAGGCATATACTTTTTCATAAAATTTACCTTCAATCCATTCTTTAATTCTCCTTACCTTTTCTTCTGAAAAGTTTGGATGCCCAAATACTTTTCCAGTATAAAAACCTTCAATAATTTCAGGATCTGTTCCAAAGCAGTGATCTACTCCTAGTTCATTAGAAATTTGTTTTACTAAGAATGACAAAGTACCCGAAGTTATTACGCATTGATCTGCAGAATGGCTACTAAGAAGAGATTCTGTTGTTTTGTCAGAAAGTTTATTAACAACTTCTGTAGAGAATTCTTTAACTTTGTCTTTAATATCAAGAACCTTATAGCCCCTTAATGGTTTTAATAAGAAATTAGAATAATCAAAAATATTTAAAACTCCTTTTCTATAATCAGCTGTAAATACTGACATTTTGTCTAGGAAAGAGTCATCCTGAATCATGCCGTTATCTAACATAAATTGAACCCACTCTCCTTCTGTATCACCAGATAGAAGTGTGTCGTCTAAATCAAATAAAACTAAATTCACGTCTTTAAAATAATAAAAGCCTATTATAGTTACAAGAGAACATTCATAATAAATTAAAGTGAAAATTAAAGAAAAATATAGGCCAAATGTCGCCATCATTATAGTAAATAAGCAAGGCAAAATTCTTTGGTGTAAGCGAAAAGATGGAAAAGGATGGCAGTTTCCTCAAGGAGGTTTAGATAATAAAGAGAGTCCTTTAGAAGCTATCTACAGAGAAACGCAAGAAGAAGTTGGCCTGCAAAAACAAGATATAAGAATTATTAGAGAAAGCCAAGAGTGGTTTGACTACAAAGTACCGAAGAATAAGATTCCTAGTTATTTTAAATTTGAAAATAGTAAATTCGTTGGTCAAACTCAGAAATGGTTTTTGGCTGAATTACTTTGTGATGATAGCCATATTAATTTAAAGACTTCTTCTCCTATTGAATTTACTGATTGGACTTGGTCTAGTTACTGGCACCCTATTTCAGGTGGCGTAGAATTTAAGAAAAGTACTTACAGAAAAGTTCTTAAAACTTTTTTACCTTATTACACTTCTTTAATTAAGAATCAAAAGACTTAATATTAAAAGCGAACTCCTTCATTTTTCCAGAAACACCCTCTTCTGAATAAGATTGCTCACAAAATTGGATATCGCCTGAAGGAAGTGTTCTGCAAACGCTTGTGCATCTTGTTCCATAAATACTTGATCTAATAAATCTATAAGGAATCTCAACTTCCTCTTGAGGTTTTAATTCTTCCTTAGACTTCTCATGCAATTTTCCATATTCTTTTTTCATCATGTCTAAAGCCGATTGGACTTTAAATTCAGAAAGGAAAAGTTCTTCTAAATCCATCTTGACCGAGCTAATTTTAGGAGTATCACTATTGAGTGTTAAATTTCCTAAAGCATGAATACCTTCAGGGAGAAGATATATATCATCTGATCTATTGCAGTAATAAAATAATCCATTCTTATCTCCAACTATCAGATTAAATCCTGCATAATCTTCCCCATTCAAGTCCTCTAAATAATATTTGGCAGACAAATTAGATTGCAAAAAATCTGTTATCAATAATCCTCTAGATAATTTAAATTTTTTTGAGGTACTCTCTTTATAATTTGTTAATGCAGCAAATCTTCCTGTTTTGCTAAAGCCGAGCCATGTCCCACCTGCAAGCTCATCTTGGCCTGCTAAAATATTATCTCCCTCCCACCAATGTAGATGTTTAGTGGGCCGATCGTGATACTCATCTCTATTAGCTACTATGGTAAAGAAATAACCTTCTTTACCTTTCCAATCAAGTTCCTTTTTTATGGATAATGCAATTAAACACATATTATTTTTTAAGAGATAACTTGGTTAATGGTAAAATAGTATTTTGGAAATCTTTTTATACTTCTTACTTGGCACATTCTCTGGTGTTTTAGCTGGATTATTTGGTATTGGAGGTGGAATTATAATTATTCCTACATTTTTCTTTATTTTTTCATACCTAGGTTTTGCAGATCAAATTTTAGCACATATGGTGTTAGGCAGTTCACTAGGAGTTATTGTTTTTAGCTCTATTGCTTCTACTTTTTCTCATAACATAAAAGAAGCTGTGGACTGGAAATTAATCAGAGTTGTTACTCCAAGTATAATTATCGGATCAGCCTTAGGTGGAATAACGGCAGGACAGATAGAAAGTGAAACTTTACAAGGTTTAGTGGCTTTATTCTTAGTTGTAGCCTCAGTACAACTTATCTTCGAATTCCCGCCTCCTCCTCAAAATCCACATACAAATTTGGTTGGTCCCTTTGTAGCAGGCGGAGGAATAGGTTGGCTTTCAGGAGTCTTTGGCATTGGTGGAGGAATATTTTCTGTACCTTATTTCTATCATCGAGGACTTAAAATGATGAATGCCATAGGAACTTCTGCTGCTTGCGGTATACCAATTGCTATTGCAGGATCTCTTTCTTATATGCTAGTGGGTCTAGATGATAATGCTCTACCAAATTACTCTATAGGTTATGTTTACCTGCCAGCTACAATTATTGTTGGGCTGATGAGTTCTATAACAGCAAAATTTGGTGTAAATATAGCCCATAGAATGAAACAAAAAAAACTAAGAATAGCTTTTGCATTTTTAGTTATGATAATGGCCTTAAACTTATTAATGAGATAAATGGATAACAAAAGTAAAGAGTATTGGAATTCTAATTTAAAAATAGTCTCCATACTGTTAGTTATTTGGTTTTTAGTATCTTTTGGATTCGGCATTTTATTTTCTGATACTCTTGATCAGATAAAGATCGGGGGCTTTAAATTAGGTTTCTGGTTTGCACAACAAGGAAGTATTTATATTTTTGTACTGCTAATATTTGCTTATGTTTACTTAATGCAAAAATTAGATGAAAAGATCTCTCAGGAAGAAGATTCCGACGAATGATTGGAATGAACGTTCAGCTATTAACTTATCTTTTTGTAGGACTTTCTTTTGCCCTATATATTGGTATAGCAATATGGTCTAAGGCGCAATCAACAAATGATTTTTATGTTGCTGGAAAAGATGTCCACCCAATAGCTAACGGTATGGCAACTGCAGCTGATTGGATGTCAGCTGCCTCTTTTTTATCCATGGCAGGGTTAATAGCCTTTTTAGGAAAGGATGGATCAGTATATTTAATGGGATGGACAGGAGGATATGTCCTTTTAGCCTTATTGCTTGCACCTTATTTGAGAAAGTTTGGAAAATTTACTGTTCCTGACTTCATAGGAGAAAGATATTACTCTTCGTTTGCTAGAAAGGTTGCCGTTCTTTGTTTAATTTTTATTTCTTTTACGTATATCGCAGGGCAAATGAGAGGTGTGGGAATAGTCTTTTCTAGGTTTTTAGAAGTTGATATAGAAACAGGAGTTATTGTTGGAATGGGAATAGTCTTCTTTTATGCAGTGTTAGGAGGCATGAAAGGGATTACCTACACACAAGTAGCACAATATTGTGTTCTTATCTTCGCTTACTTGGTCCCTGCAATTTTTATATCCATACTAATGACTGGCAATGCTATCCCTCAGATAGGCTTTGGAAGCACTCTGGTAGATAGCTCGATATTCCTATTAGATAAGTTAGATCAAGTAACCGTGGAACTGGGCTTTAATGCCTATACTAACAATACTAAAAACACTATAGATATATTCTGCATAACTGCTGCGTTAATGTTTGGTACTGCAGGACTGCCCCATGTAATTGTTAGATTCTTTACAGTTCCAAGTGTTGGTGATGCAAGAAAGTCTGCAGGATATGCATTAATCTTTATTGCCCTCTTATACACTACTGCACCAGCTGTTTCAGCTTTTGCAAGAATGAACTTGATTGACTCAATTCAAGATCAAAGTTACTCAACGGCACCTCAATGGTTTAAGAATTGGGAAGAAATTGGATTAATAGCCTGGCAAGATAAAAATGATGATGGAGTAATTAGATATTCTTCTGGTAATGCATTAGAAGGAACAAAGCCTATATATAAAGAGCTTAGAGGAGACTATGGTGAAAGATTACTCGAAAATAAACCTAATCAAAATAATGCAAATGAAGTTTATATAGATAGAGATATTATTGTTTTGGCTAATCCTGAAATAGCTGAATTGCCTGGATGGGTAATTGCTTTAGTTGCTGCAGGTGGTCTAGCAGCTGCCCTCTCGACTGCTGCTGGGTTGTTGTTAGTGATCTCCTCTTCTATTTCTCACGATTTATTAAAGAAAACCTATATGCCTCATATCACTGAGAAACAAGAATTAAGATATGCAAGAATAGCCGCTGCTATAGCCATAGGGATAGCAGGCATTTTTGGGATTTATCCTCCTGCTTTTGTTGCTCAAGTAGTAGCCTTTGCTTTTGGGTTGGCAGCTGCCACTTTCTTCCCTGCTTTATTCTTAGGTATATTTTATAAAAGGCTCAACAAAGAAGGAGCAATAGCTGGTATGTTGGGCGGTTTAATTTTTACTGCAACTTATATTATTTATTTCAAATTTATTAATCCTGGACATAATATTGAAGAATATTGGTTAATGTCTATATCTCCAGAAGGAATAGGAAGTATTGGTATGCTTATTAACTTTATTGTTGCAATAGTGGTTTCGTCTCTAACTAAAGAACCGCCGAAAGAAGTTTATGAAATGGTAGACATGATAAGAAAACCTTTATGATCTTGCCGGAAATAGACCCCATTGCTCTTCAAATTGGACCACTCGCTATAAGATGGTATTCATTAACTTGGATAGCAGCCTTCTTTACAATCTATTACTTGCTTCAAAAATCCAAAGACAACCTTGATGCAAAAAAAATTGAAGATCTGATGTTTTATGGAATATTAGGTGCAATATTAGGAGGAAGATTTGGGTATATGTCTTTGTATGGAACTGAAGAACTACTCTCAAACCCGATTTCGATCTTTTATATATGGCAAGGAGGTCTTTCCTTTCACGGCGGTCTAATTGGTGTACTTATTGCTTGCTATATATTGTCCAGAAAATGGAAGGTGGAGTTTTTTTGGTTAATGGATAAAGTAGCTCCCTGTATACCACCTGGACTCGGTTTGGTCAGAATAGGAAATTTTTTAAATTCTGAACTCTTAGGAAGGCCAACTACCTCCTCTTGGGGAGTGATATTCCCTTCTGATCCTTCAGGCCTTTTAAGACATCCTTCTCAACTATACCAAGCCTTTGCAGAAGGTATAATCTTATTTATTTTTCTTATGTGGATATCTAGAAAACCGAAACCTACTATGAATATTTCTGGATACTTTTTAATTGGTTATGGAATATTAAGATTTTTAACTGAGTTTTTTAGAACACCAGATGCCCATATAGGATTTGTTGCTTATGACTTACTAACGAGAGGTCAAATTCTATGTATACCAATGATAGCAATAGGAGTTTATCTAATTTATTATTCACATAAAATTAATAAACTACACAATGAAACAGTATCTTGATTTATTAAAACTAATAAAAGAAAAAGGAATAAAAAAAGAAGACAGAACTGGGACTGGCACTTTAAGTATCTTCGGCCATCAAATGAGGTTTAACTTACAAGAAGGCTTCCCTCTTATGACTACAAAGAAAGTTAATCTAGACTCCATCATTCACGAACTTCTATGGTTTATAAGAGGAGACACAAACATAAGATATTTAGTTCAGAATGGTGTAAATATATGGAATGACTGGCCTTTTCAAAGTTGGCTCATCCAAACTGGACAAGATAAGAAATATGCCATGCATTCTAAAGAATGGAAAGACATGATGAAGACTTTTGTAGAAATGGTTAATACTGATGACAGGTTTGCTTCCCAATATGGAGATCTTGGACCAGTATATGGTAAACAATGGAGAGATTTTGAAGGGGTAGATCAGCTTAAACAAGTAGTAAAAGACATCAAAAGTAACCCCAACTCTAGAAGATTAATTGTTTCTGCTTGGAATCCAAAAGACATCCCTGTCATGATCAAATCAGGCCTGCCTCCTTGTCATACTCTTTTCCAATTTTATGTAAGTAATGGAAAGTTGTCGTGTCAGTTATATCAAAGAAGTGCAGATGTATTCCTTGGCGTTCCCTATAACATTGCTTCATATGCTTTATTAACTCTAATGATTGCAAAGGTAACTGGTCTTGAACCTGGGGAATTTATTCACTCTTTTGGAGATACTCATATCTATCTAAATCACTTAGATCAAGTGAATGAACAACTAACTAGAAATCCTCATTCTCTTCCTAAGTTAACAATCTTAAAGAATAGAGATAACCTCTTTGAATTTGCTGTAGATGACTTTCAATTAACAGAATATAGTCCTCATCCGTTCATATCAGCCCCTATTGCTGTTTAATGGATATATTTCTAATTGCAGCAGTAGATAGAAATTTAGCCATCGGCAAAGATGGGAAAATCCCTTGGCATATAAAAGAAGACCTTCAGTATTTCAAGAAAAATACACTCAATACCTCGATGATTATGGGGCGATCGACTTTTGAATCGATTGGTAGACCTCTACCTGATAGACAGAATATTGTAATGACGAAATCTCCATCTAATAGAGAAGGAGTTATTGAAGTTACAAGTGCCACTGGTGCAATTGAAGAAGCAAATAAAACTTCAAATAAGATAAGTGTAATTGGAGGGGAGAGTATTTATAAAACGTTTCTTCCTCTTGCAAATAAGCTACTCCTCACAGAAATCAATATCACTGTTGAAGATGCAGACACTTTCTTTCCTTCATGGGAAAAGGACAATTGGATTGAACAATCTAGAATCGATTCTGTGGAGAATGGAATTGAATACTCGTTTGTTGAGTATTTAAGAAATTAAATTCCTAGTGCTCTCTTTTTAAGTATTAAAGCTTCTACCCTTTCTTCTTCACCTTCAGTATAGGTTACCCATTTTCTAGCTTGGTCTTGAACTTTCTTTTTCTTCTCTTTTTGTTTCTTCTTTTCATCATCGTATTGTCTTTCTGCTACATCAATACATTCTCTAAAAGAAACTATTGCACTTTCCCATTTTTGATTTTCGAAATTGATCTGACCAAGTAACATATGAGCAGCAGCTTCGTCTTTCAACTTACCTTTCTTTATTCCTGCTCTTATTGCTGCCTCCGCTTCTTCAAACTCGTCTAGACCAAAATGTACTTGTCCTAAAAATATATAGAGTTCACCTTCTTTAGCGACCTTAGCAGCCTTTTTATAGTAAGGTTTTGCCTTTTCTAGTTCTCTAGATGAATGCCAATACTGAGCAACAGCCTTCAATGTCTTTTCTTCCTCTTTGACAATACCTTGATTCAATCCATCTTCAATCACTTTTGCTGCTTTCCTCGGGTTTTCAAACATGAATAGTAATTGAGACAAGGCTGTAAATTCTCTTTGTTTATCAAGCAATCTATCATCATATGCTGCTTCAAGTGCTCCCATCTGATCTAACTGTCTATCTTCTTGGCCATAAAGTGCTGATAGCTGCGTCCAATATTTTTTCTTTGGATAGTTCTGCGCAAGTTTTTCTACTATAGGCAGCACATATAAATCCATTTTAAGCTCACTATAAAGAGCCATTTTTAATAGATAATGATTTTCTTTTGCTACACCTTTAACGGTCTCTCCTGTTTCTACCATCTCGCCTGTTTCATTTCCTTCATCGTCTAGAACAGCAACTTTAATTGGGATATCTCTTGCTTCTTGCATATCTATAGCAATATCTATATTTTGTTGAGAGCTTACAAAATCTTCGAGTTGATAATAGGTCATGGATAAAAGGGCATAAGCATCAGAGCTTGGAATTTCTTCTAGATCAAACCACTGTAATAAATAGTCCACAGACTTTCTGTAGTCTTCACCGATGTAGGCTAATTGGGATAAAGAGTAAAGCGCACCTAGGACCTCTTGATCATTAGAATCAGGTTCTGCAATCAAACTTTTGTAAGCTGATTCTGCTCTTACATAGTCTTCCATAGAGAAATATATGTACCCCTGATAGTAAAACATCTTGGCTCTATCTGTGCCTGTAAATTTAGACTCAGGATTAGCTATTGGAGTTAATGCCAATAAGGCCTCATTCCATTGTTCGGCTTCAAGCAAAGGCTGCAGGCCTTGCAAGATCCTTTGTGCTTTCTTGCTAGGCAGCTTAGTCCTTCTTCTTTTTTTCTTCTTTTTATCTTCATCCGCTGCTTGCAAGGAGGCTCCATGATAATCTAACGGAGATATATCTACAGCTACTGGTAATAAACTTATTACTGCTGAGATAAGTAAAATCTTAATTGGAAAACTTATATTATTCATAACTATTAATCACATCCTTCGGGAACATAGTCCATTGGTTTATTTGCATCTTCTATTTTAAAAATAACAACTGTTCTTACATTTGGCACTTCAATAGCTTCGCCATCTCTAATTTGAGGTTTATATTTATATTTTAACGCTGATCGCATAGCTGCTCTATCAAATATACCTGGAGGCACAGCCCATTCAACAGAAGGGTCTTTAGTAGAACCAACTTTTGTGACTGTAAATTTAAGCATCACACAGCCTTCTATACCTCTCTCTAATGCTCTTCTAGGGTAAACAGGAGGCACCTGGAAAATAGGAACATATGAACCATCTGCAAAGACACCTGCCTTCTTACCTTTAAAACCAAGATTAGGTCTAGCAGCTGAACTATCTACTTCTGCTGGTGGAGTCATATCAAATTCTGGAGGCATTGTTTCTGGAGGAGGTTCTTCTTCTTGAGGCCTTTCCATGTCCATAAGAAGTTCTAGTTCTCTCTCAGGCATTGTTACATCAGCTATTTTGATAGAAGTAGTATCCAACTCAACATCGCCCACATCAATTAACCATTGCATTAAATAGAAAATACCAACGGTTAAGAAAAGAGATGCTGTTAGGGTAGACCCTAACATTTTCATATTTTGTTCAGCAAGAAATCCCATAAATCTTTAAAACTTAGGTTCAGAAGCTAAAGATATAGCATAAACTCCAGCTTCTCTTGACTGGTCCATTACCTGAATGATCGCATCAGCTTGAGCTTTTTCATCAGCCTGAATGACTACTGATCCTTGAGGGTTATCTGCTAAAAGTTTAGTTATATTTGCTTTTACTTGTCTTACATCAACTCTACGTCCATCAATCCAAATATCATTAGTAGCCCCTATTGCTATTAAGATAGCTGCATTTTCCTGTATATTTGATGTCTCTGCATCAGGTCTATTAACTTCTAGTCCAGGTTCTTTAATGAAATTTGCAGTTACAATAAAGAAAATCAAAAGAATAAAGACTACGTCCAACATAGGTGTTAGATTAATATCTTCTTCTTCTGCTACTGCACTACTTATTGGTGATCTTCTCATAATTTATCCTTTCTATTATTCTGCTACTAAATAATCTACTAGTAGATCTTTTTCTTTTTGAGCTCTATTAACCAAATACTGATTAGCAAAGGTTCCGGTCAAAGCAACTGCTAGTCCAGCCATTGCTGGAATAGTGGATCTAGAGACTCCTCCAGCCATAGCTTTAGCATCTCCTCCGCCAGTAACTGCAAGTAGATGAAAAACTTCTATCATGCCCGTTATAGTTCCAAATAAACCAAATAGAGGTGCTATTCCCACACACATCTTGATTAAATCAAGATTCTGATCAATTCTATTGGTGTTCTCAGAAATCAACATATCTCTAATTGCTATAGAGTTCCAAGAAAGTTTATCTGTTCTTCCTTCCCATTGAGAAACTGCATCGTTTATGTGATCGCCATGAGTGTAAAAATAATACCAAATCCTTTCAAAGATAAGGAACCACATTACAAAAGCTAAGAGTCCTATCAAATAAAGCGTATCTCCACCCCTTTGCATAAATGCAAATAAAGCATCTGAAGCATCATAGAAAAAAAACATAATCTAAATTTTCTTTTCCGTTATTACGCCTTACCTTCAGAACGTTTAGCGGCCATTCCTGTACTAGACTCTTCTATTGTTCCTAAAATGCCCTTAGCAAAATTATTTACAGTGGCATACATGAAAGTAGTTGGTATTGCTACCATCAATCCTAACCATGTCGTTACAAGAGCTACTGAAATACCGCTAGCCATTGTCTTAGGATCTCCCGTTCCAAATAAAGTAATCATCGTAAAAGTTTCAATCATTCCAATAATAGTTCCAAACAGACCCATTAAAGGAGCAACAACCGAAACTATCTTTAGAACCCAATTAAGGCCCTCAATCGTTGGTCTCTCTTTTAAGATTTGCTCTGCCATCTTAAGTTCAAGAGTTTCCGTATCTGCATTTTTATCTTCTTCTGCTATTTTTAGGATTCTTCCTAAAGCATTATCATCAGATAAAGTTGTAGATGCTGCTTGGGCTCGCACTCCTGCTCTCATGCCCCATAATTCATAGAATCTCCAACCAAATAAGGCCGTTGCTAGAAGACCTATGGTCATAATAATCCAACCAACAGGTCCTCCTAAGGTCATTCTTTCAGCGGTACTTGGCATAGAGATCAAACTTTCTAGTAATGATCCTCCTTGCGGACCAGTTGGATCTACAGCAAATTGCACCGGAAAGGAGTCATCAGATAAAATATCTGAAGTTGTTGAGGTGTATCTTCCAGCCGGCTGAGAAGGTAGCTCAGAATACATTCCTCTTGAAGGAGAATAACTCAAATATTGTCCATCAGAAACAACATTAAAATTCCCGACTCTAACGACATCTCGTGATTCTACATTACCATCAGTGCTAATCACGTCAGCAGTAAACTTAACTACCTCTCCAGAAGCATTGATTTCTCTTTGCAATTCATACCAAAGGGTTTCTAGCTCCTCTATTGAAGCTAATTTTATGCCTTCGTTCATTTTTGAACCCAATTTGGTCATAAAATCTTCTCTATCCTTACCAAATTGAGCTGCAGTCAAGGACTGCTCCATTATATTTCTTGCTTCAGTTGTATTGCCTGCTAAATGACCGAAAATTTCATTTAGGGAACCAAGCCTTTCTCTTAGTTGCTCTTCAGCGACTACTAAAAGAGCTTCGTTCGCCTCAAACTTTTGTTCTAATCGAGCAGCTTCTTTCTCTAGCCTTGCTCTTTCTGATTTTGCATCTGCAAGTAGTTTAGCTTGCTGGTTTTTTTCATTCCTGAATCGTGCTTCTCTATCTCTTTGCTCTTGTGTATCTGCATATTGTCCTCTTTTAACTACTTCAAGCAGTTCTTGAGGGTTGGAAGGTACTACGATATTTGATTCTTCTTCAACAGAATTGTCATCTTCAGCAGTTAGATAGGCTGGCACAGAGCCCATAACTAACAAAAGTATAAATAATTTTATATGTTTCATTTTAGTTGACCTCCTTTGCAGGCTGAAGCGGTAACTCCATTAGATCTACGGTTGCCAACTTATTAGCTATTCTTATACCTTTTCTAGTTGGATTTCTATAACTATTGCTAAGTTCATCCCATGATCTAGTTGAATTATTCCATGCATGCGTTTCATTTTCATCGGCCGTTTGAAATACCATAGCAAGCCTTCCGACTCGCAATATATTCCCTTCTCTTAGCTCTCCCTCTATAACAATGCTATCTTTATAGGAATCTATTTTTCTTCCATATTCAGCCTCAACATTAAAAGCTTCCAATACTTGCCTTAGACCCTCAGCTGGAGAAACAGTAGGATTATCTAGAGCGGCTTTTGCAAAAGCTATTCTTTCTTTCCTCTCCGCCAAGTGGAAAGGCAAATCTAATTCGATAGATTTTTCTATACCTGAAAGCATTCTTCTTGTGAAAGGCGGTATTTGCCTTTGCATAATCTGAGCTTCTTTTAGAGTTCTATCTATTTCTTTAAGACGATCTTCTTGACGTTGAATTTGGAATCTCATTTGAGCGTTATAAACTCTTAGACCTTCAATTTGTTTGCTTACAGTTTTATATTCACTAATTATTACTGAAGTTTGTTCGTCCATTTGATCTATTTTTGCTTGTGAAGCCTTTTCAGCTTTCTGCCTATCCCCAGCAACATCCAGCAAAGGCTTAATTTGATCGGTATATATAAAGGCAGGTTTGATTAATACTGCCGCAAGGAAAACAATTTTACAAAGACGCTTCATAGCGTATCTCCTATTTACTTTAAAAATTCTTTATTTACTTAACGCAAACTAGCAAAAAAGTGATATTTTTCAACTCTTTTTTACTCTCCCCGTCCACGAAATAGTAAACTATAGAGAGAATATCAAGGCAATGCAACGCTAATTGAGAGAATAAAGAACTTAAAATATATGTCATTTTTTCTATTTTTCATGATTTTATTTTCAGTCAACTTCGTCTGTAATTTAATTTTAATATTTATAAGCATAAAAAATAAAAGCCCTAGACTTTATATAAGGTTCTTTTTCCTCTCGATCTTGCTAATCGCTTGGCTGGCAATGCTATTACAACAACTTAGTGGAGTTGATTATTTGTCAACTAGACAAGTTTCAGGTAATTTTCTTTTAAGTTTTTGGATTCTTGTTAGCTTTTACCTTAATAAATCTTTAAAACTAAACTTACTTACAGATTTCTTAAATAAATTTAAGGACGAAGTAATTAAGAAGAGGCCCAAAAAAATTATCGGGATGATTTTGTATATCTCGCTGCTACAACTTATATGCTTTAGTCCACTGATATCACTTAACTTTCTTTCAGGCCCTCTAAACTTATACTGGTTGGATTTCCTTGCTTTAGCTTTATGTTTTTATGGCTTATTTATCTACCTTAAATCTAGGAACAATACAGAATCCTATTTAGTCAAATCAGATAAATTACATTTGCAATATTTCATGCACCCCAACTACTTAGGTAATTTAACATTCTTCTTAGGGCTTTTCTTGTTAAGTGTAGGAACTACAGGAGGTATTTGGAGTATTATTGGGCCAATAACAATGCTTTTGTTGATGACTAAAGTTATTATTCCTGAACATCAGAAGAGGGTTAGCAGCAGAGTGAGCCTGTCAGAAAATTCAATATAAAACTAAAATCTACATTTAATGCATTATCTAATTCCACATTTTATTTTGACAAGGCTAATGGGTATATTGGCAGACTCGAAGAATCAATATATTAAAAAGTTTCTTATAAATTCATTTATAAAGATTTACCGCCCAAAATTGGAGGAGTCTCTTATTGCAGATATAAATGACTACGCTACTTACAACTCATTTTTTACTAGAAAGCTATGCAAAGAGGCAAGGCCAATAGAAAGTTCTTATCTCAGTGTTGTGTCTCCAGTAGATGGAACAATTGTGGATCATGGTTTAATTGAAAGAAATATGCTGATTCAGGCAAAAAAGCATAATTACTCTCTCCATGAATTATTAGGAGAAAAGGTAAATAAAGAACGTAATACTCCTGGATATTTTATTACAATATATTTAGCGCCAACAGATTATCATAGAATACATTGTCCTTATGAAGGATATATCTCCTCTACATCTCATATAGGGGAGTCATTATTTAGCGTTAATGAAAAAGCTCAAGTAAATATTTCGGATCTATATATAAAAAATGAAAGGGCTGTAATGAACATTAAAAATAGCGTGCTTTCATATTCGTTAGTTTCAGTCGGCGCTTCAATTGTAGGTAGCATAGTGCCCTTCTGGTTTGATAAAGATACGGCCGTAAGAAACGATTTTGTAAGAGAGTGGAGGAAGGGGCCAGAAGAAGGTGAAAGACAAGTATTAAAAGGACAAGAACTTGCATATTTTAAAATGGGCTCAACTGTCATAATAGTTTTCGAAGACTCTGATAAATTAGATTTGCATTCCTTGACAACCAATAAGTCTGTAAAATTTGGATCACAATTAATAAACCTTAAGAAGGTATAGGAGAAAATTTGGTATCTTATTCAACCAGTGACTTTAGAGTAGGCTTAAAAATTCTAATAGACAATGATCCTTGCGTAATAATTGAGGAGGAGTTCAATAAGCCTGGTAAAGGTCAGGCCTTCAGTAAAATTAAATTTAGAAATTATTTAACAGGTAGAGTTGGGGAAAAGACTTGTAAAGTGGGTGAATCTATTGAATCAGCAGATGTAGAAGAACTAGATATGCAATTTCTGTATAGCGATGGTCAATCTTGGTATTTTATGCACCCGGAAAACTATGAACAAATCAATATTTCCTCTAAGGTAGTTGGAGATCTTGAACAATGGATTACTGAGGAAGATATTTGCAAGGTACTTCTCTGGGACGAGAAGCCTATATCAGTAATTGCCCCAAATTTTGTTGACTTAGTTGTTGCTCAAACCGATCCGGGCGTAAAAGGTGATACCGCAACTGGCGGAACAAAACCTGCTACCTTAAGTACTGGAGTCATAGTAAAAGTTCCTCTTTTTATATCTGAAGGTGAAATTATCACTGTAGATACAAGAAATGGTGAGTATCAAGGTAGAAAATAGAGTTCATTGATGCAGCAACTAATAATAGACCAACTTTCATTAATCGTAAGCAAGCTCCTGCAAGAGTCTGATGTTAATGACGCTAACTACAAAATAAAACTACAAGAAAGTAAAGATAAAGAGCACGGTGATTATGCAAGTAATATAGCCATGATTCTAGCTAAGACGCTATCTAGAAACCCTAAAGATCTAGCTGAACAAATCTCTAAGGCATTCCCTTTGGATGAACAAATCCTAAAAGTAGAGATAGCGGGACCAGGATTTATAAATTTCTTTGTTTCTGAAGAATCTCATTCAAAGATTCTAAAGACGATAGATTTAGAAAAAGAAAAATATGGACATAGTCAAAAGCAAGATAGCAAAGTACTCATCGAATATGTTTCAAGTAATCCTACCGGACCATTACATGTAGGTCATGGCAGAGGAGCGGTGTTTGGGTCTGTATTAGCAAAACTTTTAAGTGCAGCAGGACATGAAGTAGACGAAGAATACTATGTGAATGACTATGGAAGGCAGATGAGCATACTGACCGTAAGTGTTTGGATAAGGTATATGCAAAATTCAAGAGAAGACGTAACTATGAGCGCTTTGGGCTATCAAGGTGACTATATAAAACTAATTGCAGATGATCTAACTAAAAAAAATAAAGAGATATATCTTCTTTCAGACAAAGATCATGAGCGAATACTTTCCTTTCTTAAAATTCAGGAAGATGAAAAGGACATCGACGCCTTAATCACATTTATGCAAGAAACATTAGCAGAGGGATTTACAGAAATCAGATCTTTCGCATTAGACAGTATGCTGAAGATCATCGAGAAGGATTTAATGAGATTTGGAGTAAATCACAATCTGTGGTTTTTTGAATCTTCCCTTTATGTCAAAGAACAAGATGAAGACTGTAAAGCTAATAAAGCTATATCAGAATTAAGCTCAAACAACTATGTATATGAGGAAGATGGCGCACTCTGGTTTAAATCATCTGACTTTAAAGACGATAAAGATCGAGTTCTGCAAAGAAGCAACAAAGATCATACTTATTTTTCATCTGATGTTGCCTATCACTTAGATAAATTCAATAGATCTTATAACAGAATTATTAACATCTGGGGTTCTGATCATCATGGATATTTACCAAGAGTGGAGGCCTCCATGAAGGCCTTAGGTCGGAATACAGATAAACTTGAAGTAGTTTTTATACAATTTGCAAATCTCGTTAGGAATGGAGAAAAGATTTCTATGTCAACTAGAAGCGGAGAATTTATTACTCTAAGTGAACTTCTGGATGAGGTTACACCTGAAGCAGCGCGCTTCTTTTACATAAATAGAAAGGCTGATCAACATCTAGAGTTCGACCTTGAGCTTGCAAAAGAACAGTCAAAAGATAATCCTTTGTATTACATTCAATATGCTCATGCCAGAATATGCAGTGTATTTAATAAAGCACAATATAAACCTGAAGAAGATAGTCAGAATTTAGACCTTTCTTTATTGACTGCTGAGAAAGAAATAGAAATTCAAAAACAGCTAGCTAATTTTCCTTCCTTAATAGAAAAATCTGCGAAATCAAATGATCCTCATTTAATATGCTATTACCTTAAAGATTTAGCAAGTCTATTTCATAGCTATTACAACAATGAAAAATTCATAATTGAAGATAATGACCTTATGCATTCAAGACTTTTTCTTCTTAAAGGTATTAAACAAGTGATTTTTAATGGTCTTGAGATTCTTGGAGTAAGCTCTCCAGAAAAAATGTAAAAGTGCTCAAAGAAAACATTACTCTTGTAAAAGAGAACATACTCAAGGCATGCCTGGCTACAAGTCGAGACCCTAAAAAAATTATACTAATGGGTGCAAGCAAATCTCAAACTATTGAAGATATAGAGAAGGCTTATGATTATGGCCTTAGACATTTTGGAGAAAATTATCTACAAGAGGCTGAATCTAAGATAAATCAGATAGATAAAGATATTGTATGGCACTTTATTGGCTCTATACAAACAAGAAAGACTAAAAAAATTGCTACTCTTTTTGATTGGGTTCATACGGTAGATAATCTAAAAATTGCAGAAAGGCTCAATGAAGCAAGACCAATATCACGAGGTAAACTAAACATATGCTTACAAGTGAATATAGATAATGAAGACACTAAATCAGGCGTTCCTATAGATAAAATTGACAGTCTGTTAATTGACCTAATTAAACTCAAAAATATTAAAACCAGAGGCTTAATGATTATCCCAAAACCTAGAGAATCTTCTGAAGAAATGGGAGAAGTTTTTTCTTTTCTAAAATTAAAAATGGATTCTCTTAAATCAAAATACCAAGAACTTGATACACTTTCTATGGGCATGTCATCTGATTTTTCAGAGGCAGTTCAAGAAGGGGCTACAATATTAAGAATTGGGACAGGTATTTTTGGAGCGAGAAGATGAATGTTTTTAGTAAAAAAGTAGGGTTTATCGGAGCTGGTAACATGGCTTCTGCGATTATTTCTGGAATGATAACAGCTGGTTTCGAACCTAAAAATATAATCGCCAGTGCACCAACAAAATCTCACTTAAAATCTTTATCAGATACATTTGGAATTAACACATCAACTGACAATGAAGATGTATATAAAGATAGTGAAATTGTAATTTTTGCTGTGAAACCTCATAAAATGAATATTGTGCTAGAAGAATTTAATAAAAAAACACACCCTAAGGATGTGTTAATAATTTCCTTAGCAGCTGGATTAAAGATTATAAATATTGAAAAATATTTACCTTCGGGGCAAAGGATCATTAGAGCTATGCCAAATACTCCTTCAAGTATACGCGAGGGAGTAACTGCTATTTGTCAAAATAAGTACGCAACTATAAATGATCAAGAAAATGCAGAGACCTTATTTTTGTCTGTAGGAGAAGTGCATCATTTACAAGAACAAGAAATGGATATATTCACGGCATTAATAGGGTCTGGACCAGCTTACGTATTCTATCTAATTGAATCACTTCTTGAGTCTGCCAGCAAAATGAAAATGGAAGAAAAGTCTAAAAAAGATATGATTGCCTCAATGATTGCTGGGTCTGCTCGTTTGGCTTACGAAGAGGATTCACCTCTAGTACTAAGAAAAAATGTAACATCTCCCGGAGGAGTCACGGAAAGAGCAATAGAAGAATTTGAAAAAAATAATTTAAAGAAAACTATCCTTAAGGCAATAGAAGAAGCTATAAATAAGTCAAAAGAATTAGGAGAAAACTAAAGATGTCTGAAGCAACATTTTTCTTGTTCAAAGCTTTGATGGATATTTTAACCATCGGAATCGTATTTAACTTTCTATTTAGACTTCTAAGAGTGGATTATTATAACCCTCTTGTACAAGGAATTATTAAGGCAGTAGATTTTCCAAGCCAAATATTAAGATCATTTATCAAACCTATATATAGTCTAGATCTTTCTTCTTTTTTAATTGCATTATTTGTACAAGCTGGAGCTTTTTATTTAGCAGCTATTGCAGGATCTTTAGAATATGAACCTATAAAGATATTAATTTGGTCTACTTATTCTGTAATTTTATTATTGCTGAAGATGGTCTGGTGGATAATGTTAGGTGGGATAATATTAAGCTGGGTTGCTGGAGATAACAATCATCCTGCTATTGTCTTAATTAGACAAATGTCTGATAAACTTTTTAAACCTTTCAGGATCTTCCTACCTCCTATGGGCGGTTTAGACTTTTCGCCAATTTTTGCATTTATTTTATTAAACTTCTTTCAAGCAATATTTGTTCAATTTGCAGTCGAGTCTGGTCTGCCTGTCTGGTTATCAGTTGGCTTCTAATAAAACTTTCAATATAATTATAAATTCGCCGATTTGAGACAGCTTGCGGGCGTTTAATTGAAATACAGCTAATGCATTGAATTAAACCTGTTTAGCTTAAGCAAACAGGTTTTTTTATGAGTAAAGGTCTAGGAAAAGTAATTAAGCAATCTTTTAAATTGCCAAGTGACCTATTGCTTGAATGTGGAAAAACGCTTAAAAATATTGAACTTACTTATGAAACTTACGGTGAACTGAACGCAGATGCTTCAAACGCCATATTAATATGTCATGCTTTAAGCGGGAATCATCATGCAGCTGGATATTATGAAGATGAGAATGAAAGACCTGGATGGTGGGATGCTTTAATAGGTCCAAACAAAGCAATAGATACCGATAAATTTTTTGTGGTTTGTCCTAATAATATTGGAGGATGTCATGGTTCCACTGGACCCTCCTCTATCAACCCTGAAACCAAAAAATTCTATGGGCCAGACTTTCCAGTTATTACAGTAAAAGATTGGGTTAATAGCCAAGCATTATTAGCAGATCATTTAAATGTAAAATGTTGGCATGCTGCAATTGGGGGAAGTTTAGGAGGTATGCAAGCTCTTGAGTGGTGTCGTTTATTTCCTGACAGAATTTTAAAAGCATCTGTGATTGCTGCAGCACCGAAGTTAAGTGCTCAAAATATAGCATTTAATGAAGTTGCTAGACAAGCAATTATCACCGATCCAGATTTCCAAGAAGGTCATTATCTAGATACAGAAAAATCTCCAAAAAGAGGTCTTAGACTTGCAAGAATGGTTGGGCATATAACTTACCTATCCGATGAGGCTATGAGAGATAAATTTGGGAGAGAACTAAAAGAAGGAAAGTTAAATTTTGGCTTTGATGTTGAATTTGAGGTTGAAAGTTACCTGAGATATCAAGGTGATGTTTTTTCTGAATCATTTGATGCAAACACCTACCTCTTAATGACGAAACTTCTAGATTACTACGACCCGGCAGAAAAATATCATGGCAACCTGGTTAAAGCATTTGAAACCATAAAGGCCAAGATTATGGTTATTTCCTTTTCAAGTGATTGGAGGTTTTCTCCTGAAAGATCAAAAGAAATAGTAAATGCCTTGTTAGCTGCCGAAAAAGACACTACTTACCTTGAGATTGAATCATCACATGGACATGATTCATTTCTTTTCGCCGAAGATAGATATGTAAATGCATTAAGTGCATTTCTAGAAAATTAGATGAAGACTCTTGAAATAATTAATAATTGGATTGCTAAGGATTCTAAGGTCTTAGATTTAGGCTGTGGAAAAGGTGAAATTTTATTAGATCTAATCGCATCAAACAATATTAAGGCCGTAGGTGTTGAGATAGATGATTCAAAGATTAATGAATGTATAAGCAATGGGATTAATGTAATAGAACAGAATATTGACGAAGGGCTAGCTAATTTCATAGATAAAAGTTTTGATGTTGTGATAATGAGTCAGACCATACAGGTACTAAGGGATCCAAAAAAAGCTTTAAAAGAGATCACAAGAATAGGCAATGAATGCATAGTCACAATCCCTAACTTTGGTCATTGGCGAGCTAGGCTTATTCTTCTTCTAAAAGGAAAAATGCCTGTTACAGGGCCATTACCGGACAGTTGGTTTAATACTCCGAATATTCATCTCTGTACCTTAGAAGACTTTGAATTACTTTGTTCAGATGTTTCAATTCAAATAACAGAAAAGGTTTCATTTGATTCAAAAGGAAATTCGAATATATTCACCAGAACTTGGCCCAACTTTTTTGGTGCTTCAGCTATATACAAAATCTCAAATTGAAGATTATATTGGCCACACAGAATCAAGGGAAGCTTAGAGAATTCCAGCAACTATCTACAGGAAAGGATTTTGAATTCATCTCTATGCCTGAAGAATTGAAAGATATGCCCGAAGAAACAGGAAGAACATTCAAAGAAAATGCATTTATCAAAGCAAAATATGTTTCGGAATATTTTCAAATGCCTGCACTTGCAGATGACTCTGGTTTGGAAGTTGATGCTTTGAATGGAGCTCCGGGAATATATTCTGCTAGATATTCATCTGCAGGATCAGATATCGAAAATTGCAAAAAATTATTAAGTAAGATGAAAAATATTGCTCAAAAAGATAGAACTGCAAGATTCAAATGCTGTCTACTAGCATATAGTAAAGGTAAGACGATTTTTGCAGAAGGCTGTCTAGAAGGAGAAATTGCAAAAGGGTTTAAAGGAAAAATGGGTTTTGGCTACGATCCTATATTTCGCGTACCAGGCCATAACCTTCATTTAGCCGAGATACATAAAGACGAAAAGAATAAGATAAGTCATCGTTTTAAAGCATTTACAATCATATCAAGCAGCTTACCTTCTTTAAATTAATTTATTTTCCTAACAATCTTAGTATTTAAAGATCTATTTGCTCGAATAGCTTTATTCTCAAAAGAAGTTGGTGGAATATCACTTAATTCCTCTTCAAGGTCTTGTAAGTTTAATTCTTTCCAACTTGGATCTTCATCAAATAAACGACTAACTACATTAAAATAATCTTTCCAATCTGTTTTAAAATAAAAGATCCCACTAGGTTTTAGCTTCATATTGAGCAACGCAATAAACTCTTCTCTGATTAGCCTTCTTTTATGATGCTTTCGTTTGGGCCACGGATCAGGATAAAACATAATGATGGTATCTAAACTTTTATTAGGAATCTTATACTGAAGAAGATCCTCTGCATCTTCATTTACAACTCTTATGTTGTTTAAGTTAAATCTGTCAGCTTTGCTCAAAACACTCCCTATACCAGACAAATAAACCTCCGCCCCAAGCAAACTTATATCTTTGTTTTTCTGAGCAATGCTGATTAATGTTTCTCCAGCACCAAACCCTATATCCAACAAAGAATACCTTCCGTTAAGAAATTCTTGTATATGCGAAACGTCATTAATGATGTATTGATTCCAGAGAGAATCTAGCGCTTTCTTTTGATTGGCAGTTATTCTTCCCCGCCTTTTTACAAAACTTTTGGGCTTGCTGTTAAAACCCACCTAATGACCTGAAGCAATAGATTGCTTAACTTTTTTCATGGCATTTTTTTCTATTTGCCTCACCCTTTCTGCAGAAATTTCATATTTCTCAGCTAGATCATGAAGAGTTAGCTTTTCATCTGCTAACCATCTATCTTGGAGTATGTCTCTACTTCTATCATCCAATTTATTGATAGCTTCATAAAGCTGTGAAGTGCTTTCTTCAGTCAAAGATTGATTTTCAAATATATCTGCAGGGTTTGCTTCTTCATCTTCTAAATATTGAGAAGGGGCATATGAAGCTTCGTCATCATCAGATTCAGATAAAGGATCAAATGACATATCTAATCCGCTAAGTCTTTTTTCCATCTCTCTCACTTCTGAGGGCTTTACTCCCAAGTCTTTTGCTACTTGCTCTATTTCTTCTTCAGTAAACCACTCCAGTCCTTTTTTCTTTCCACGCAGATTAAAAAACAATTTTCTTTGAGCTTTGGTAGTAGCGATCTTTACTATTTTCCAATTCTTTAGAACATATTCATGTATTTCAGCTTTTACCCAGTGAACAGCAAAAGAAACTAGCCTAACTCCCATTTCGGGATTAAATTTTCTAATTGCTTTCATAAGGCCTATATTCCCTTCCTGTATCAAATCTGCTTCGGAAAGACCATATCCTGAATAACTTTTTGCAATATAAATTACGAACCTTAAATGCGCTAAAACTAGCTTCCTTGCTGCGTCTAGATCATTTCTATAGTACAAATCTTCTGCCAACTTCTTTTCTTCTTCAGGAGTTAAAACCCCAATGCTATGCACAGAATTTATATAAGCTTGTAGATCACCTCCAGGTGTCAATGCTTCCATTCCTTGGAGTGCAGTGCCTGGTGTTTTTTCCTTTTTTATTTCCTTTTTGGTCATAATTTAAGTGAATTCTACAGTTTTAGTGAATATTGATGCAAATTTAACCAGTGTTGTAAAAAACTAACAGCTTGTAAATTTAGTAAAAATATTAAAACTTTCCCATTAATATTAGTGAAAAACTATAATACCTTAGATGAAATCTATAGACGTTATTGAAGGAGAATTAGCTCTATGCGAAGCAGAAATTCCTTCAGTTGGGCCTAATGATATTCTTATTAAGGTTAAGTCAACTGCCATTAACCGTGCAGATTTAATGCAAAAAAAAGGACTTTATCCTCCCCCTCCAGGAGCTAGCGAAATACTAGGGTTAGAATGCAGCGGGATTGTTGACTTAGTTGGTGAAAAGGTAACATCAAGGAAAGTGGGTGACGAAGTTTGTGCACTTCTTGCAGGAGGAGGATATGCTGAATATGTTGCTTGCCCAGAATTTCAAGCCATACCAAAACCTACGAATCTCAATTGGGAAGAGGCTTCCTCTCTTCCAGAGGTTTATGCAACCTGTTGGTTAAACCTTTTTATGGAAGGGAAATTAAGTAATAACAATAAAGTTTTATTTCATGCTGGAGCAAGCGGAATTGGAACGGCAGGCATTCAGCTTTGCAATGCATTTAAGTGCGAAAGTTTTGTTACTGTAGGTACTAAAGAAAAAATACAATTTTGTAAGAACTTAGGAGCTTCTGAAGGCGCCGTTAGAGGTGAAAAAATGTTCGATGAAGTTAGAGATTGGGTCTCTGATGGATTTGACTTAATATTGGATCCAGTTGGAGCAAATTATTTTGAAGAAAATTTAAAGGTTTTGGGACTTGAAGGTAGACTAATAATTATTGGATTAATGGGGGGGCTGGAATCCAAAATTAACTTAGGTCACCTTATGATGAAAAGACAGAGAATTATAGGATCAACAATTAGGGCTAGAAGTGAAGAGCTTAAAAAAATAGTTATGCGAGACCTTCATGAGAAAGTTTGGCCATTTATTGAATCAAACGAGATACAACCAATAATTCACGAAGTGTTTAGTATGTCAGAAGTAGAAAGAGCCCATCAAGTAATGGAAGATAACGAGAATATTGGAAAAATTGTATTAACTCTAGTTTAATTCTCTAAAGAGCTCTAACCAAGGGAAGTTTTTATCACCAGCGCAGAAGAAGTGAGGATTCTTTATTTTAGAATTAAATTTGTAAGTCAAAGGGTTGCCATGTAAGTCATTAACAATGCCTCCGGCAGCTTCAACTATTGCTTGCCCTGCTGCAATATCCCATTGATAAGTGGGGCCCAGTCTTGAGTATATGTCTGCTTTTCCTTCAGCTACCTTACATAACTTTAAAGAACTACCTGTAGGGAGTTCATGAACAACATTAAATCGCTTTTTGCATTGGTTGATAAACCATTCATCGTCTTTGCTTTTATGACTCTTACTAAGAGCAACACTACATTTATCTTCTACCTGTTTTCTAGGCAAGATACTTTCTCTTTCTGTTCCGCTTACTTTGAATGCTCCTAAATTAATTGATCCAAAAAAATTCTCATCTACTGCTGGGGAAAATACTATTCCTAAAATAGGAAATCCCATCTCAACTAAAGCTATATTTACAGTAAATTCTCCATTTCTATTGATAAATTCCTTAGTTCCATCTAGTGGATCTATCAGCCAGAATAAATTTTCATCAGGCATAAAATTTACATTACCTTCTTCTGACAAAACCGGTATTTTATTGTCTAACTTGCAAAGGCCCTTATTGAGGATCTGGTGAGAGGCAATATCAGCTTCAGTTACAGGAGAGCCGTCTTTCTTGCTTTCAAATTTCAGATCAGCAGAATTATAAATTTCTAAAACTTTCTGAGAAGCTTGGTCGGCTAACTCCAAAGCTCCGTCTATTAATTCAATCAATTGTGATTCTTTCATTTGTCAAAGAAGTCTTTTCTTCTACAATA
>CESD01056231.1_pt1 | contig 25824 bp, 27 predicted proteins | sample 531191 | NCBI WGS metagenome assembly CESD01 (sample SAMEA2622021, study PRJEB7988) | marine metagenome | biome: marine biome (ENVO:00000447); feature: deep chlorophyll maximum layer (ENVO:xxxxxxxx); material: "saline water (ENVO:00002010), including plankton (ENVO:xxxxxxxx)" | depth 188 m
GAACCGAAAAGATAACCTAATTTTTCAAAATCTTCAACTAACTGCTTCTCGCTACTTACATAATTGTCATTTTTTACTTCCCAAAAAGCTAATCTTAGGAGACTTTTATCTACTATTGATAATTGATTTATGGGGTATTCTTCTGCAAAAGATTGTATTACATGATCAAGAATTTCCTTGTCTTCAAATATTTCTATGCCTATTTTTGTCGATTTGGCTATTTCATCATTTGTCAGATCATTGCTATTCTTCTCAATAGCAGTCCCGATTAGAGTTTGATTCTTATCATTAGTTAGATCAAGATAATATAGAACCTGCAATATGAGTTTTCTTTTTATTTGAGTTTTATCTAGAGGTATATCTATTGAATATTCTTCGACTAGTTCAATATTTTTCGACCCTATTAATTCTTTATGTTCTTCTACTATTATCTTATGTTCCTTGATTAAAATTAAACTAAAATTCTAATGCTTCTATTGAATCTATATTACTTGTAGAACAGTTAGAATCAATTCTCTTAATTAGTCCAGAAAGAACCTTTCCTGGGCCAAATTCAATAAATTGATCATATCCGTTAGCAGACATATATTTTATAGTGTCATTCCATTGTACGCAGGACATTAATTGATCGATTAGTTCATTCTTAATATCTTCAGATGATGTAAGAGGCTCTGCATTTACATTACCTATAAGAGGAATTGTAGGATCTTTGAAATCTAGAGTTTCTATAAATTCAATTAAACTATCTCGCGCAGGTTCCATTAATATAGAGTGAAAAGCACCACCCACACTCAACTTTATTGCTTTCTTTGCCCCTCTTGCTTTTGCAAGGTCTACAGCAATAGCAAGAGCATCATTATCTCCACTAATAATTATTTGTTGCTCGCTATTTATATTTGAAGGATATGCTCCAGCTTCTCTACACACTTCTTCAACTGTTTGTATGTCCATTCCGATTAAGGCAACCATGCCTCCTGGATTTTTATCACAAGCTATTTGCATTAATCTCCCTCTCTCAGAAACAAGTTTAATTGTGTCTGATACTGATAATGAGTTAGAAGCACAAAGAGAGGTATACTCACCTAGACTATGTCCAGCCGTAGCGTTAGGTTTAAATTTAGGATATTTCTCATTAAATACTGCTAAGCAAGCTAAAGAAGTAGCAGTAATAGCAGGTTGTGCATTTTCAGTCTTGTTGAGATCTTCTTGTGAACCAGAAAAAATTATTTCAGATAAATTTCTATCTAGAGTTTGATTAACTTCTTCAAATATATTTTTAGCTTCTTCTGAGCTTTCATATAAATCAGACCCCATTCCCACTACTTGTGATCCTTGGCCTGGAAAGACAACTGCTGTATTTTTACTAAATTCAATCATAATTATTTTGTAGCAAAATTAACTTGTTTTTTTTCTAGTGTTGGCGCATCAACATAGTATTCACTTTTATAAATACCACATTTTGGGCAAGCGTGATGAGGCCTTATTAGTGCCGGACAAGAAGGACATTTCACTAATTGAGGCGATTTAAGACCCATATGAGCCCTAGCTCTTCTCGTTCTAGATTTTGAATGTTTTTTCTTTGGTAGTGGAGCCATTTTTTCTATTAATATAATTTTTGATAAATGAATTGTACAGATTATATATATATTTTCAACAAATTTGGTCTACTTTTTCATCCAAATTGATACTTATCAGGGGTAAAAATAGGATATTAACTCAATTTCAGGTTTTATTGTGCAAAGAATTATTGGGATAGATATAGGTCTTAGATTTACGGGTTATGGAATCATAGATTTCAATGAAAGAAAAGAAATCATTGTGGAAGGCGGGGTAATAAAAACAGATTCTTCAGATGATCTGCATGTTAGGTTGGGGGCAATATTTGAAGACTTAAATCAAATTTATAAAAAATTTAGTCCTCAAGTTACTTCAATTGAAGACTTGCATTCTAGGTATAGGAATTTGAAAACTGCAATCATAATGGGTCATGCCAGAGGTGTTGCTTGTGCTGTATCATCTTTGAATCATACCCCTGTCTATCATTATCAAGCTACTCAGATAAAAAAAATGATAACTGGATCTGGAAGGGCTGATAAGATGCAGATGATGAAGAGTGTAGGGTTAAGATTGGGTCAAGGTGTAATAAAAAATGAACATGTAGCAGATGCTTTTGCTGCAGCAATGTGCCATAAGATGATGTCCGAATCTCCCCAATAAATATAATATTAGTTAATGATTAGTTTTTTAACAGGTGAATTAAGAAATATTTATAGAGAAAATTCTTCTATTGAATTAGATGTGTCTGGGGTAGGATACGAAATTGTTCTGCCGGTATTTGTGTTAGATTCGCTATTGAATTCTTCATTAGATGTAGGGCAGGAGATAACGCTGGAAATATATTTTCATTCAACTGAAAGGTCGCCAAAGCCATTACTTGTTGGGTTTTTTAATCAACTAGAAAAAAGATTTTTCTTAAAAATAATTCAGGTTGAAGGTATAGGACCCCTAAAAGCTGTTTCGGCATTAATTTTCCCTGTTTCCGTTATTGCCCAAGCTATTGAAAATGAAGACTCCACTATTCTTAATCAGATGCCAGGAATAGGATCAAGGGCAGCTCAAAAAATGATAGCCACGCTTAAGGGCAAATTAATGGAAATTATTGCCGAGGTTGGAAATTCAGGCCCTTCTTCGAGCCAAGAATATAATGTCCGAGATAGTGCTCTAGAAATATTAGTAGGGTTAGGTTTCAAGGAATCTGAAGCATTAAATAAAATTAATGAAGTTTTTAAGGTGAATCCTGAGATTAGTGAAAATGTTGAAGATATAATTAGAGAAATATTTAAATCTAATCAAGAAAATTAAAGATTATGGCAATAGAGAAGATAATTGATAATAATCCAGAGGATAATAATAAGAATAAAGAATCAACAAAAAATGATGTTGAAGAAATTTCTTCTGACTTAAGGCCTAAAATATTAAAAGAATATGTTGGGCAGATTAATATCGTCACAAGTTTAAAAACAGCTATTCAAGCTTCTGAAGCTAGAAGTGAGGCTATGGATCATGTTTTATTTCATGGCCCCCCTGGGCTTGGCAAAACAACCCTTGCCCATGTTATTGCAAAAGAGAAGAAATCGAATTTAGTAGTTACTTCAGGTCCAAGTTTAGAAAAGCCTGCTGACATAGTGGGTCTATTATCAAATTTGGGAGAAGGAGATGTACTATTCATAGATGAAATTCATAGGATATCCAAAGGTGTGGAAGAATATTTTTATTCAGCCATGGAAGATTTTAAGGTTGATTTTATTACTGGGTCAGGAACTTTTGCTAAAACTCTAACATTCCCTTTAAAGAGGTTTACATTAGTTGGTGCTACCACCAGAGTTGGGATGCTTTCTTCACCTTTAAGAGATAGATTTGGTTTAACTTATCACTTAGATTTTTATTCTGAAGATGAACTTACTGAAATAGTAAATCGATCTTCTGGAATTTTAGATGTCTTTATTGAACAGGATGCCTCTCAAGAGATAGCCATAAGATCTAGAGGTACTCCTAGAATTGCTAACAGACTTCTTAGGAGAGTTAGAGACCATCATCAGGTTAATCATAAAGGAAAAAAATTGGACAAAATCATATCTTCTGAGGCTATGGAATTGGAGGGTGTAGATTCAAAAGGACTAGATAGGCTTGATAGACAGTATCTTATTACTCTATCTAATAACTATAATGGTGGTCCTGCTGGAATAGAAGCATTAGCAGCAACTTTAAATGAAGAAGCCCAAACTTTAATTGATGTGGTTGAACCTTATTTATTAAAAATAGGGTTTATTATTAGAACTCCTTCAGGCAGAAAAGTAACGCTAGAGGGGTTAAGATATTTAGGTGAGAATGCTAAAAATGAAGGAAACTCTCAAGGTAGTATGTTTTAATTTAAATCATCAAATGATGATTCGTTATTATTCCATAATTTCCAGTATAATCCTTTATTCTTTAATAGTTCATTATGGGAGCCTATTTCTTGTATTTCGCCCTTATCAAGCACAACTATCTTGTCAGCATTTTTTATAGTCGAAAGTCGGTGAGCAATTATTATTCCTGTTCTATTTTTTAAAACTTCATCCAATGCTTTTTGAATTTGCCTTTCCGTATAACTATCAATATATGACGTTGCTTCGTCTAGGATAAATATTTTTGAGTTTAAAAGCAGAGCTCTAGCAAAACTTAATAACTGTCGTTGCCCTATAGAAATATTAGCTCCAGATTCTTCTAGAATAGTGTCATACCCTTTGGGTAATGTCATTATAAAATCGTGAGACCCAACTACTTTAGAGGCCTCAATAACTTCTTCTCTTGTGGCTATAGCTTTATATTTAATATTATCTTCTACGGTTCCAGAAAAAATTATAGGGTCTTGAAGTACCATGCTTATATTTTCACTTAATGAACTTTGTGTTACTTCATGTAAGTCTTGATCATCAATTAAAATACTGCCATTTTTTATTTCGTAGAATCTATGAATTAGGCTGGCTATAGTTGTTTTTCCGGATCCTGTAGGGCCAACTAGCCCTACAGTTTCATTTTCATTAATTTTAAAATTTAAATTCTTTAAAACAGGCTCATTATAATTGTACTCAAAATTAACATCTTTAAATTCAATTGAACCTTTTTCAACAATTATATCTTTAGCTCCCTTGGAATCCTCTATGTCTATTTTAATATCTAATAGTTCAAAGATTCTGTGACCTGATGCCATAGCCCTTTGAAGTACACTATAGTGCATTGTGAGCGCTCTAATAGGATCAAAAAACCTTTGAACATATAGTAAGAAAGCTATCATTACTCCTATTTCTACTGAACCTCCAGAAACTAAATATCCTCCTAAAACAACAATTAATGACATTGTAAGTCCTACTAAAAATTCTACTGGTGGATGAATGCCTGATCCATACTTAGCAGCATCATTCATGTCTTCAAAATTCTCTTTTACTCTTTCATCAAAGCGTCCCTGATTTATATCTTCTCTAATCATATTTTGAGTAACTTTTACTCCATTAACATGCTCATTTAGTACGCCACTAACAACTGACGAAGATGCCCTAGCCTTCAAAAAGGCTTTTCTTGCTTTTGGCAACCAGAATATTCTTATCCCTAAAAATACAGGCATTATCATTAGTATTCCTAATGCCATAGTCCAATCTAGAGAGAATATAATAATTGTGATAACTAATAGGGTAAGCATGTCTCCTATTGCAAATACTCCAGCTTGAAATAATTCTTGTAGAGCCCCCACATCACCGAGAACTCGAGACATTATTGACCCATACTTACTTCTATCTGCAACAGACATAGATAATCTTTGGAGGTGAGAAAACATTTGTGATCTAATATCAAATAATATATTTTCTCCTATTTCTCTAATTACTCTTTGTTGAACATAATTGGATAGAAGATGCATAATTGAAAACCCAACTAATCCAATAAATAACATGTCTAAAAGAGTTCCATTATTGTCTGTGATTGCGTTATCAATAGTAAATTTCACCATAAGAGGCACAGAAAGAACTGCTATAGTAAATAGTATTACTGAGATTATCCCAATAATAGCTTTTCTTTTGTAAGGCCTTATGTATTTTATAAATCTTGATGCTACGGCCCCATCATATGAAGAAAGTTGTTCTAAATCTTCTTCAATTGCATTTATAATTTTTCTGTCTTGTTTTTTTATTTCTGTAGCCATTATCAATAAACCTGCTGAAGCTTAGGATTTTGTAATTCAAAGATAGTTTTATATATTCCATCTTTGGAAATTAGGTCTAGATGTTTTCCTCTATCTACAATTCTCCCTTTATCCATAACTAATATTTCATCACAGTGTGAAATAGTGCTAATTCTTTGAGAAATTATTAAAGTGGCCTTTTCTCTTTGCAATGGTATTAATTTTTCTCTGATGGCTTTGTCTGTTCCTGTATCAAGAGCACTAAACGAATCATCAAAGATAAATAAGTCCGGGTCTTTTAAAATATTTCTTGCTATCGCTATCCTTTGTTTTTGGCCACCTGAAAGCGAAACCCCAAATTCTCCAACCATAGTTTCATATTTTTGAGGCAAACTATCTATAAATTCATGAATATCAGCAATTTTTGCTGCTTCTATAACTTTCTCAATATTTAATCCTGGATTTGAATATGCAATATTTTCTCTCAATGTGCTATTAAATAAAAATGTATGCTGAGAAACTAATCCAATCCTACTTCTCAAAGGTTTTAAACTTATTTTTTTTAAAGATGTTTTATTTATTAAAATATCTCCTTCAAGAACATCATAAAATCTTGGTATCAAATTTGATATTGTTGATTTGCCAGAACCAGGAGGGCCAATTAATCCAACAATTCTTCCAGGGCTTAATTCAAAGTTGATGCCATCAACATCATTAGTTCTTGATTTTTTGTAATATTTAAAACTTACATTATTAAATGTAACTTTTTTGATGATACTAATTTCCTTTTTTTTACTTTTTGTTGAAATTCTAGGCCTTGAATCTAAAATTTCAAAAAGTCTTAATCCGCATGTAATTGCTCTTGCATATGAATTTACCATTAATCCAACAATTCTTACCGGCCTTTGAAGCATTCCAAGATATATTAGGCATTGAGTTAGATCTCCGATAGTCATATTTCCGTCAATTACTTTATGACCTCCAACCCAAATCACTAATGCCCATATGAATAAAAAAAAGAACCCCATTAAACTAGTTCCAGTTGCATCAACTTTAACGCCCTTAATTGTGTCATTAGTTACTTCATGGTGAGAGGAATTAAATTTTTTTATTTCATAATTTTCACCTCCAAATGCTCTAACAACTTTAACTCCTATTAGATTTTCTTGAAGATTTGTATTAAGAACAGAAAACTCTCTTTGAATCCTGTACCATATTTTTCTTAGTCTTAATCTACTTATTGTTGCTATACTTGCAACAGGTAAAATAAAACCAAATGCAATGGCTCCAATTTGCCAATCTGTTCTGAATAATAAATATGATCCAGCCAACATTAAACTTGTTATTTCAAAAGTCCTAAATAATCCTGTGGTTACGAATACTTTTACTCCTTCTATATCCATAATTCCTCTAGACATTAAGTTTCCAGTATGTATTCTGTCGTGATATTTATAAGTTTGAGATTGAAGTTTTTTATGAAATTTGCTCCTCAAATCTGATGAAATTCTATTTGCAATTTTCTCACCATTGAATTGTAAAATAAATGCAAATATACCTCTTAAAATGCTTACAGAAATAATTGAAATAGCGAGTATCCATAAGGAAGAAAAATCTTTCGATCCTGAATTTATTTTTTCATATGCAGTATCTACAGATGTACCTAAAAGATAAGGCAACCATAATTGGGAAGACACTAGCCCAAATACCCCAATAAAACCTAATATAATCAACCTTCTATAGAATAAGCACATTTTTATGATTCGAACTAATATTGTTACTTCACCCAAATGTCCACTTAGATGAAGCGGGGATTCTTTTAATTTAATGTCCACTTAATTTTTTTGAAAGTTGCTTCAGTAAAACATAATATTTTATTTGGTATCGCAAAAACAATATTTTTAAGATGAAAAATAGTTTAAAAATTAGAAAAGCCAGTGAATTTGACCTGGATAGCCTTAACAACCTTAATTCTAAGTCGTTTGAAGAATTAACAAAAAAATTAGATTTTTTAAATTTTTTTAATAAAAAGAATTACGAAATTATTGTTGCTACTAAAGAAAAAAATGTAGTTGGTTATTTACTTTCTTTAAATGTGACTGAAAATCTATTTGAAATAATATCTATTGCTGTGGATTCTTATTACAGAAAAAGAGGAATAGGTTCCTTACTAATGTCAGATTTCCTCGGCAATAAAGAAGTAAATTCGAAGATAATTTTAGAGGTTGCAAATAAGAATATAGCTGCTATAAGGCTTTATAAAAATTTCCTATTTGATATTGATGGAATAAGAAAAGATTACTATAAAGATCCAATTGATGATGCTTTTTTAATGTCAAGAATAATTTGAAGTTACAAATTTAACCCGGGTTCAGATTCGTCATAGTTGTAATCTTTTGCTTTATCTATGTACTCTTTTTCGTTTTCAGGTACTTCATCATCTGGAAATATAGCATCAACAGGGCATACAGGTTCACACGCAGCACAGTCAATGCATTCTTCTGGATTAATGTAAAGATGGTTATCCCCCTTTTTTGAATATATGCAGTCAACAGGGCATACATCTACACAAGCTCCGTCAAGAGACCCTGAACATGTCGATGTAATAACAAAAGTCATTTTATATACCTAAATAATTAACTAATTTATCTTCCACATCCACATCCACCACCACCGCAAGCACATCCTTCGCCAGATGGCATATTAGGATTTGAAATTACAAAACCTGATCTTTGCATTCCTTCAACATAATCAATACTTGCTCCCGTAATTAATGGAGTACTTCCTGAATCTATAATTGCCTTTACTCCATTAGATTCAATTATTGTATCTGACCCAGAAGCTTTATCTTCAAGTCCAAATTCATAACCTGCCCCACCATTTTCACCCATAGTAAGCGTAATCCTTAAATATGATTCTTCATTGCCTTGCTCCTTAAGCACTTCATTTATTTTTGAAGCAGCAGCCTCAGTGAAGGTAATTATATTCTCTGTTGTCATATTTTCTCCAAACAAACCATTGATTATGTATATCATTTTACACAATAAATAAAATAAATAGCATAAATTTTGATAAATATTATATAAAAAATTTACAAACGAAATTCGTAGAATATAATAAAATTTAATAAGAAAGAATATTACATGGATCAATTAGATAAGAAAATTATAGATATATTGAAAACTGATGGAAGAATATCTAATGCTAAAGTTGCAAGGAATTTAGGTGTCAGCGAAGGAACAATAAGAAGAAGAATTAAAAGGATGCAGACGGAAGGAATTGTTAATGTATATGCTGTTCCTGATCCTGAGAAAAATGGTTACTTTTCTGAAGCATTAATTGGGATTCAGGTTGATCCTGACAAGATAGACGCTGCAGCAGAGGAGATTTCTGATCACGAATACACAACTTGGGTAGCAAGGACAACTGGAAGTTATGATATTTTTTCATGGGTAACATTACCTACTAGTGAAGAGTTGGGTAAATTCCTGAGTAATGATTTAGGAAATATAGATGGTGTAAAAAAGACTGAAACATTCGTAAATTTAAAAGTGCTTAAGAGAGGAATTTAATTATGGTAACTCAGATTAAAGGAAATAAATTTTTCGAAAGAATTATTGGATTTAATGATCTAAAAAAAGCAGATCCTTTAATAGATAATTTTATAAATACTAAATCACGAATTGTTTTTTTATCTTTAGTTTTAGGGTTCGTTTTAATTCAATATTTACTTTCACAAGTTAAATTCTTTTTACCTGATAATCCTGTGCCTATAACATTGCAAACCTTTGGGGTATTGATGCTCGGATCACTTTATGGATTAAGGCTTACTTTGGTATCAATAACTGCCTATCTTGGTTTGGGGCTTATAGGATTACCAATTTTTCAAGGACACAATGGTGGTTTAGATTATTTTATGGGTGTCACTGGGGGATATCTGATTGGATTTTTCTTGGCCTCCTTGCTAGGATCTTTTTTAAGTACTCGAGGGCTTAGATCAGGTTTGTCTATTTGGGCAATGCTATATGCCAATATAGTTATATATATTCCAGCATTGATATGGTTATCAATTTTTGATTTTTCTTGGCCGGAAAATGGTAAACTATTATCTCAAGCTGTGTATCCATTTTTAATTGGTGATTTTGTTAAGCTTATATTTGCATCTCTAATAATCAGTTTCTTGTGGAAAATTTCAAAGAAAACAAAATAATTTAGTAGGAGTTTTTATTGTATAAGGAATGGGGTTGCGGAGAAATTGGAATCGACCAAGAAAAGAATGAGATAATTATAGCCGGTTGGGTAGATTCTTGGAGAGATCATGGGTCACTTTTATTTATTGATTTAAGAGATTCTACAGGAACCGTTCAAGTTGTATTTGATAAAAGTAAGAGTAATTCTAATCATCAGATTGCCTCATCTTTTCGAACAGAATGGGTAGTTCAGATAAAAGGAATGGTAGAGAAAAGAATAGAAGGAGCAGAAAATCCTAATATTTCAACTGGTTATATAGAAATTCATGCCACTGAAATCAACGTATTAAATGAATCAAAAACACCTCCTTTTGAAGTGAATTCTGAGAATATAGATGAGACTACAAGGCTAAGATATAGATTTTTAGATTTAAGATCATCAAGAATGCAGAATAATATTAAGCTGAGGAATGATGTTATTTTATCAATATGCAATTTCTTAAATGATAAAAATTTTGTACACATTGAGACACCAATATTAATTAAGAGCACCCCAGAAGGAGCAAGAGATTATGTTGTGCCTAGCAGGGTGCATCCGGGCGAATTTTATGCATTACCTCAATCTCCGCAACAAATTAAGCAAATGCTTATGACTTCGGGATTTGAAAAATATTATCAAATTGCCAAATGCTTTAGGGATGAAGATTTAAGGGCAGACAGGCAACCAGAACACACCCAACTAGACTTTGAGATGAGTTTTGTACATCAAGAGGATGTTTTATCAAATTGCGAAGAATTGTATTATTTTCTTTCCAAGAAATATCAATCCAAAGACATTGTATACCCTTTCCCTAGAATAACTTATGAAGAAGCAATCGAAAAATATGGCACCGATAAACCTGATACTAGATTTTCATTGCACCTTAAGAATTTAAATCATATTTTAGGCGGTACAGAGTTCAGGGTCTTCAATAATACTCTAGAGAGTGGTGGTTCTATAAAGGGAATTTCTTTAAAAAATTCAGATTCAATTAAAAGAAGTTATATTGACGAATTAAATGATTTTGTAATTGAAATGGGAGGTGGAGGAGTAATCCCTATATCTTTAGATAGTGTTGAAGATATTTCTAAATTAGATATTAAAAATGTTAAATCTCCTATTGCTAAATTTTTGAGTGTTGAAAATGTTATAGAAATATTCAATATATTTGATGCATCTGAAAACGATATTATATTTATTTCTGCTGGTGAAAATGACAAAGTTAACGAATGTTTAGGCTCAATTAGAAATAAGTTAGCAAAAGATTTAGGACTAATCGATGAGAATAAAATTAATTTTTTATTTGTCACGAATTTTCCATTATTTGAGTTTGATAAAGAATCGGGGCAATGGCTAGCTATGCATCATGTATTTTCTTCCCCAACTAAAGAAACAGAAGATTTTATGGACTCAGACCCAGGCAAGGTTATAGGAAATCTTTTTGATTTAGTTTGCAATGGGGTAGAGTTGGGATCGGGCAGCATAAGAATTCATAACAGAAAAACTCAAGAAAAAGTTTTTTCAATAATTGGTTACTCAAAATCTGAAGTAGAAGAAAGATTTGGCTCTCTTCTTGAAGCATTTGAATATGGCGCTCCACCTCATGGAGGTATGGGGCTAGGTATTGATAGGTTAGTTGCATTATTTTCTAATGAGGAATCAATAAGAGATGTAATTTCTTTTCCTAAAACTCAAAGTGCCTCTGATTTATTATGGGGAGCCCCTTCTTTGATAGAAGAGAAACAAAAGATGGAATTAAACATTAAGAGTATAAATGAAGAAAAGGATCAAAATTGAAAATTGACAAAGGAAAAATTGAAAATCAGCAATTAAAATTAACTCTTGAAGTTAATAATGATGAAATAAATAATCATTTGAAAAGAGCTTCCACTAAGTTAAGTAACAGATTAAAGATTCCAGGATTTAGGAAAGGAAAGGCTCCTATGTCAATTATTGAGCAAATAGTAGGAATAGAAGGAATAGTTGAGGAGTCACTGGAACATACAGTGCCAGATTTAGTTAATAAAGCAATACAACAAGAAAATATTGAATTCTTTTCTACTCCAAAAGTATCCATAATAGACCTGCAGCCAAAATTAAAACTTGAAGCTATGGTTGCGTTAAAACCAATCACTCAATTATTGAATTTAGAAAAAATAAAAGTTGATGTAGAAAAAGAGAAAGTGTCTGCTAAAGAAGTAAATAAGGTAATTGATGAAATTAGAGATCAAAATGGAACATGGGCTCCTGTTTCTAGGAAAGCCTCTATGGGAGATTTGGTCACCATTGATTTTAAGTGTGAGGCAGATGGCGAAGAAATAATGAATCATTCTTCTATAGATCTATTGCTTGACTTAAAGTTCGAAGAAAATCTTAAAATGCCTGGGTTAATGAAAAAGATTTCTGGAATGGAGAAAAATAAAACCAAGAAATTTAATATTGAATTACCCGATGATTATCTAAGTGAAAAATTTAGGAATAAAACTGCAGAATATAATGTGCAATTACATGAAATTAAAGAAAAAGAATTACCTGAGATTGATGATTCTTTTGCAAAGATTGTTGATCCGAATGTAGAAGATTTGAAGGGATTAAAAAAATTAATTAAAACAAATCTGCAAACTACAGCTGATAATAAATGGGATCAAGAATTATGGGATGAATATGTTAAGCAAGTTGTTGATTCTTCTAAATTTACAATTGCGGAATTAATGGTTGAGCAAGAAACAGTTGCTTTAATAGACCAGCAAAAGGAAATGATTAAGAACCAAAAAATTGAATTTGATGATTATTTAAAACAGATTAATCAAACAGAAGAAACCTTTGAGGGAGAATTAAAGATTGCTGCAGAGAATAGAATAAAAAGAGCTTTGGCTATTGAAGAAGTAATGACTCACTATGATATAGAAGTTCAAGAAGAAAAAGTTCAAGAAGAGATAGAAAAATGGAAAAAGCAGCAGAATAACTCTCAATTTACTGAAGAACAAGTATCTGATGAAATTAAATATTCTTTAAAAAGGGAAAAATTACTAGAAAAAATTAAAGATATTACACTAAAATAGAAAATATTTAATGTTGACATAGATCATATCAAGTTATAATATATGACTCGAATTAATTACATATAACCACAGAAGGATAATTATGGATTTACCAAATACTGATTTAACTAAGAATATAATCCCAACTGTTTTTGAATCTGGCGCAAGAGGAGAGAGAGCATTAGATATTTATTCATTATTACTTAAAGAAAGAATCATTTTTTTAGGTACTCCTATTAATGATCAGATTGCCAATCTTATAGTCGCACAATTGTTGTACCTAGCAAGAGAAGATCAAGATAAGGATATAAGTCTATATATAAATTCACCCGGAGGCATGGTTTACGCAGGTATGGCAATATATGACACAATTCAGCATATACCTTGTGATGTTTCAACTATATCTGTTGGTCTTTGTGCAAGTTTTGGGACAGTTTTATTAACTGCTGGCGCTAAAGGCAAAAGATTTGCCTTGCCTAACTCGACAGTTCATATGCACCAGCCTTTGAGTGGGGCTCAAGGTCAGGCATCAGATATTGAAATAGCAGCTAAAGAAGTACTAAGGCTAAAGGATAAATTAACAAAGATAATCTCAAAGCATACTGGACAAAAAGAATCTCAAGTAACAAAGGATTCTGACAGAGACATATGGATGGATGCTGAGCAGGCAAAAGAATATGGACTCATTGATGAGATTCTTGAGTATCCTGAAGGAAAAAAGTAGATCTAAATCAAATATTTAGTTAAATCTACAGCTTTTTCTGAGTTTAATTTTATTTCTTCAAAAGATATCATCTCTAAAGTTTTGCAGATGAACTTAGATTCTAATTCTATAATTTGCTGTCTTATATTTAAAAATTGTTTTTCTCTATTAGGAGATGAATAATCTATATTGAAAGAACAAAAAGATAGACACTCTCCTGAATCTACTTCATCTATTACCTTATGAATCATAAGTCCTGACTCATTGCATTTATTATCAATCAATTCATTTATCACTTGGTCCCATTTACCTTTAGGGCCATTTGGAAGGGCAGGATGAAGATTATAAGTGGCATGTTCTTTATGAATTTTATTGGTTATTAGCATGTATCCTACTAAAAATAATAAATCAAAATTATATTTGGATAATTGATTTAATACTTTATCTTCATAAGTTTCTTCATATTTTCTTGAAGATATAGTAATTATCGGCGCATCATAATTTGTTATCTCTTCAAATAATAGATCAGAACCAGGATGTTCACCTTTTTCTCTATTACAAAAAATAAATTCTATTTTTACAGGGATTCTTGATGTGGCTTCATTTATTGATTTTATTAAATTGAAAGATCCTTCTCCTCTTCCAGAAGTCATTAAGCCAATTTTTAAAATATTATTACTCTTCAGCATTATCAAACTGATTATCTAATTCAGCCTTTAGTTCTGATATTTCTAATTCAGTTTCCTTCAACAAATCATTGCATTGTTTTGCTATCGAGATACCTTTTTTATATATATTTTTTGATTCATCTAGAGATACCTCCCCTTCTTCTAATTTTCTTACTAACTCTTCTAACTCTAATATTTTTGATTCAAATGAATTGTCTTTAGGCATTAGGCCTCCTTATTTTTTATTACTTCTATGGTTTCAGTATGTATGGAACCCTGGTTATTAGAAATGATTAAATGATCACCTTTATTAATATTCGTAATATCCTTCACTAATGAATTATCTTCTTTTTTTGAGGTCATAAAAAATCCTCTAGCAAGAGTCTCGTCAAAATTTAAATGCTTTAGGCTATTTTCTATATCTTGAATGATTAATTTTGACTTTATTATTTTAGACTCCAATTTATTTATCAAAGAGTTTCTTATAGTATCTATCTTTAATTTATAAAATGAAGTATTTGATTGATAACTTAATAATCGATCTAGGGACATAGAATATTGATTATTTAAGTTGTATATTTTTGAATTAATTTTGCTTAAAATTTCACTTAATCTATTATCAATTAGTTCTTTTAATTGATTTGAATCAGGAGTTGATAATTCGGCCGCAACTGATGGAGTAGGGGCTCGCAAATCGGCTACTAAATCAGAAATAGTGAAGTCTGTTTCATGCCCAACTGCAGAAATTATTGGAACTGAGCTTGCAAAAATTGATCTAGCCACAATTTCTTCATTGAATGGCCACAGATCTTCAAGTGATCCGCCACCTCTAGCTAATATTATTAGGTCTAAATCATTTAATTTGTTCAAGTTTTTTATTGATTCGCTTATTGATTCTGCTGCATTTTCACCTTGAACCCTTGTATCAGCAACAATTATTTTAATTTTTGAGTATCTTCTTTTCATTACATTTATTATATCTTGAAGAACTGACCCAGTTTTGGATGTAACTATTCCTATAGTACTAGGTATATCCGGTATATTTCGTTTTCTAGATTCATCAAATAATCCTTGAGTTTCAAGTTCAAGTTTTAATTTTTCAAATTTTTGATGAAGTGTTCCTTCGCCTCTAGGAGATATTGTATCTGCATAGAATTGAAGATCCCCTCTTGCCTGATAAATGGATATTTTTCCATTAGCTATAATGCTGGCTCCATCAATTAAATGATGCTGGCCACTTCCTCTTGCAAAAAATACACATTTGATTACAGATTCTTCATCTCTTAATGAGAAATAATGATGACCCGCAGGTGATGCATGATGATTTGAAACTTCCCCGACCAATTGTATAGAACCTAAATAAGAATCTTGGTTAAATTTTTTCTGAATATATTTTATTAGTTCTGTTACGGTAAGAGTGATATCCAATTTATTTAACTATTATCTCTCTCAATATATTCTTTTGTTCTTGTATCAACTTTAATTTTATCTCCCTCTTTAATAAATAATGGGACTTGAACACTTAATCCTGTTGATAAAGTCGCTGATTTAGTTACATTTGTAGCTGTATCGCCTTTGATCGCATCTTCTGATGATTTGACTTCTAATTTAACTGAAGCAGGGAGTTCAATACTTATTGGCGATCCCTCATATATTAATAATTCTACATTCTGGCCTTCTTCAATAAAATCTAATGTATCACCTAAAAATTCATTATTCACTGATATTTGCTCAAAAGTATCTGTGTCCATAAAAGTAGCATTTCCAGATTCTTCAAAAAGAAATTGAAATTCTTGCTTGACTGTCCTTGCAACTGTTAGTGGTCTGTTTCCTTGAACTTTTTTTTCTACTATATTCCCATTTTTTATACTTTTAACTCTTAAAGTAAGTGTAGGAGGTGCTTTGGGAGGTTTTCTATGTTGCCATTCAACAACTTGATATAATTCTCCATCTATAATCAATGTCATATTTTTCTTTATTTCACTTGAACTGATTGTCATTAGTAAGTCTCCTTTAAAGCATGGCTTATAAGATTATTGCCACTTTCCGTCATTATTACCATATCCTCGATTCTGATGCCTCCCCAATTTTCTATATAAATACCTGGCTCAATTGTATATACCATTCCAGGTTTTATAATATTTTTACTGGTTGGCCCTACGCCAGGATTTTCATGTATCTCTATGCCAACCCCATGGCCTAAACTATGACCAAAGTATTCGCCATAGCCTTCAGCAGTAATTATATCTCTAGCGATTTTATCTATACCTTCTCCTGTCATTTCAGGTTGTGCAGTTTCCATTGAAATTAATTGAGCTCTTAGGACAGTTGTATAAATTTTTTTGAATTTTTCATCAGGCTCTCCAATAAATATTGTTCTAGTAAGATCACTGCAATATCCTCTATATTTTGCCCCCATGTCTATAGTTATTGCTTCATTATTATTTATTAACTTATCAGTTGGAGAATGATGAGGTTTTGATCCATTAATTCCAGATGCAACTATAGTATCAAAAGATGGTGATTCTGCTCCTAATTCACGCATCTCCTTCTCCATTTCCCAAGCAACATCTTTTTCAGTCATTCCAATATTTATTTTTTTACTAACTGTATTAAATGCACTATCACTTATGTTAATAGTTTCTTGTAATATTCTTAATTCTTCTTCAGACTTGATTATTCTACCTAAGGTTATTTTTTCAGAAAAATCTTTCCATTCATTTATTTTTTCTGCTCTTTTTTTTAATTGATTAAGTAAATTTACTGAAACATAATCTCCTTCATATCCAATTATCTTGGTCTTAGTAATATTTGTTGAATTTTCAATCCAATTATCACCTGATTTCAGTTGATAAATTTCATAATCTGGAGATTCTTCTTCAGCCCTTAAGGTATAGCGAGAATCCGTGATTATAATTGATTTTTCTTTGCTAATTAGTAAGAATGCAAATGTTCCAGTGAAACCAGAATAATATCTTATGTTATCTTTATTTGAGATAAATAAGGTATCTATATCTGACTCTGAAATTTTATCTCTTAAATAAGAGATTCTAGATTTATATTCCATTATTTTTCATTTGACTGACTGCAAATATCAGATAGAGCTCTAACGTAACCTTTAATACCCATTCCAGAAATTTGAGACGCACAGTAATTTGGAAAAATCGAATTTCTTCTAAATTCTTCTCTTTTATGAATATCAGAGATATGAACTTCTATCGATAATTTTTCTGAATCAATTAGTGCATCCAAAAGTGGGAATCCAACGGTTGTAAGCCCTCCAGGGTTTATGATGATCGCATGAGCACTTTTATTGCTTTGAATATAGTCAATCAAATCCCCTTCGTGATTTGATTGGAACATCTCAACTTCAAATGCATTATCAAAGTTGGTTTCTATTAAGTATTCATTAAGCATCTTCTCAACATCATCAAGATTTTTTGTTCCATATATTTCAGAATCTCTTGAACCAAGAAGATTTAAATTTGGCCCATTAATAACTAGAATTTTTTTCATAACAATTAGAATAATCTAATTTTTTAATTTTGAGAATGACCTAGGATGCGCTTTATTATAAATTTCTTTCATTGATTTGGTAGAAACTTGAGTGTATATCTTTGTTGTTTCAGGTGAAGAATGACCTAGCAACTGTTGTATAACCTTTATATCAGCTCCGCCATCTAACAAATGTGTAGCAAAACTATGTCTTAGGCTATGAGTAGATAATTTAGAGTCTAGACCACTAACCAACAAATATTTTTTCAGTGCCCTTTGGATTGATCTAGGAGATAAACTTCCTCCATGCTTGTTTTGAAATAATGGACTAGAATTTAATATGATATTTCTTCTACTATTAAGTATGTAATTTCTTATTTTTTGTTTAGATTTTTCGCTTAATATTACTATTCTCTCTTTATTTCCTTTTCCTAAAACCCTAACTTCAGATTTATCAAAATTGATATCTCCTATCTTTATTTTTGAAACCTCTCCAACTCTCATTCCTGTAGAATAAATCATCTCTATTAGCGCCTCGTCTCTTAAATTTTTTGCAGGAAACCTTTCAATTGTTTTTATCAGAGAGTTAACTTCACTTTCCGATAAAATTTTTGGTAATTTTTTTCCTTTTTTAGGCATAGAAAGTAGGCTTGAATGATTCTCTTTTGTATAGTTAAATCTTTCTAAAAATGCGCAGTAGGATTTAATAGATGAGATTTTTCTAATAACACTGGTTTGTTTTATTCTTGTTCCAATTATGTATGAAAGTAATGGCCTAAGATCTTTTTGTCTTATAGATTTAGTAGGTATTAATTTATTATTTTTGCAGTATGAAAAATATTCAACTAAATCATATAGGTAATTCCTTATTGTATTTTTAGATAATGATTTTGAATGAAGATAGTCAACATATTCTTTCACAATAGAATTAATTTTTCTGTCTTTAAATATGCTTTCAAGTTTTAAAGGTATTTCTTTTTTTGTATTTGCCATTAATAAATACTCTAATTAAATTTTGAAAGAATTTCTATTAATGCAAAAACGAATTTATAAGAAATTAGTGGATAGATTTTTCAGTCATAACCTGTTTTAGTTTTGCTAATTCTCTTTCTCTTCTTCTCCCACCCGCAATCCAGGCTGATTCATCTGCTGTAACTTTGCATTCTCTATCTTCGCAAGCTAGAAATGCTCCATCACCTTTTTTATTTCTAAACCTTATCCATTGCAATCTAGGCATAATCTCTAGTTTTTCATTCATAGATTTGTTTCCTAATGGCCGATCACTTTCTTCAAAATATTTTCCAGTTTCAGAATTGATACATGGAGACTTGGAGGAACAGATTATATTAGTTTTTATAAAGTTATATTCACTAGGATCTCTAGGGTTTTCTTCTGCTCTTATAGCTAAATTTCCAATCAGAGGTGAAAAATCTCCCCAAAAATCTTTTACAAAATCTTCTCTCTTTAAAGACCCATTAGATATTAGATCCAGCTCCTTTTCCATTTTTTCTGTAAATTTATAGTCCATAAAACTATCAGAAAATTCATCTTTCAGTTCTTCAACTAAAACATTTCCTATAGGGCTTAGATATATTGATCTATTGATAACCCATATGTACCTTTTATCTCTTATAGTTTTAAGTATGCTAGCGTATGTACTTGGTCTTCCAATTCCTAGGTCCTCCATTGCCTTTATTAGAGAAGCCTCTGAATACCTTGGAGGAGGTAGAGTAAATTTTTGCTCCTTTTCCACTGCATCTAGTTTTACAAAACTTCCTTCTTCAAGGCTCGGTAATTTTTCACCTTCTTTTTCAGGAAATAATTTTTTGAATCCATCGAAAACTAATTCATCAGACTCAGACCTGAATTTGAAATATTCACCATTTGAAGAAGAGGTAGTTACTGTAGTTTTCCTATTTTTACTTTCTGCCATTTGGCTTGCCACTGTTCTTTTCCAGATCAGATCATAAAGCCTAAATTGATCATTGTCTAAAACATCTTTTATAGATGTAGGTGTTCTTGATATGGATGTTGGCCTTATAGCTTCATGGGCTTCTTGGGCATTTGCAGACCGAGTTTTATACTTTCTTTCTGAAAAATAATTGTCTCCATAAGATTTGATTATATAATCACTTATATTTTTCATAGATTCTGCTGAAAGTACTGTTGAATCTGTTCTCATATAAGTAATTAGACCTTCCTCGCCGCTACCTAAATCGATCCCTTGAAAGAGTTGTTGGGCTATAGCCATAGTTCTTGAAGGACTTAGTCTTAATCTTGATGATGCATCTTGCTGTAATGAACTAGTTGTGAAAGGTGACCTAGGTTTAGAAGTTCTCTCGGAAGTTTTAACAGATTCAATATTGAAATCAATATTTTTTATTTGATCTTCTATATTACCTGATTCTTCTTTGTTGCTTATAATTAAATCTTTTCCAGATTTCCCATCTAACTCATGGAGCTTACCTTTGTAACTTTTATCATCAATTGAAAAATCGGCATATATATTCCAATATTCATTTGGATTAAAAGCCTTTATTTCATCTTCTTTGTCTTTTATTATACTTACAGCAACTGATTGAACTCGTCCTACAGAAAGCCTCTTTAACCTTAATAAAGAGGAAGTCAATCCACTTAAAGAAAATCCAACTAACCTATCTACCAACCTTCTCCCTATATGAGCGTTAACTAAATCCATATTAATATTACCCGCATCTTCAAAAGCCTCTTTTACTGCTTTTTCAGTTATTTCATGGAAAACAACTCTTCTAAATTTCTCTTTTGGTTGCCTTTTTTCTATTAGTGCATTTGCAACATGATACGCTATCCCTTCACCCTCTCTATCTGGGTCAGCAGCGAGGTAAATTAAGTCAGATTTTTTGGCAATCTTATTAAGATTATTTATTCGAGTAGTTGCACCTCTTTCTAATCCCCAAATTGGTTCAAAATCTTGATTTATTCCCACGACAGGACCACTCCTATCTGCCTCCCTGCCTGATTCTAGATTATTTATATGACCAATCGATGATTCTACAATATATTTATCGCCCAAAAACCTTTGCAATGTTCTAGCTTTTGTAGGTGACTCTACTATTACTAAATCTGCCAATTTTTCTCCTTTTTTTGGTTGTCCCAATAAAATTTAAACTAATAAATAACTAGTTGTCATACCCCTTTAGGGGTTGACTACTGTTAAGAAAATCAAAACATCCAAAAAAAGAATTTACACTATATTGAATTTAAAATCTAATCAATTCAAGAATTATATTAAATTATGGCGGAGAGAGGGGGATTCGAACCCCCGGTTCCGATATTACCAGAACACGAGCTTTCCAGGCCCGCCTATTAAACCACTCTAGCATCTCTCCTCTTAAGGATTTTATTAGTACTCTGAAAGATGTTATTCTACCTGTCTATGAATATACCTCAAGAAAATGAATTAATATCAAAAGGGATCAAGGTTATTGATCCTCAGACTACATATATTGATAAGTCAGTGAAAATAACTGGAAAAGGAATTGAGATACACCCTAATACATTTATAAAAGGAGAGACCGAAATCAAGGATAACTGCACAATCGGGCCAAATTCTTTTCTTAATAACGCTAAAATTGATAAAAATGTAAAAGTAATGTTTTCTTACATTGAAGATAGTCACGTTGAAGATAACTGCACAATCGGACCATATTCTAGAATTAGAAATAATTCTAGAATAGGTAAAAACGTTACTGTAGGAAATTTTGCTGAAATAAAGGGGAGCACTATAGGAGAAAATTCTAGAATTAACCATTATTCGTATCTAGGGGATGCTTTTCTAAGTAGCAATGTGAATATTGGAGCAGGTACAATTACTTGTAATTATGATGGAGAGAAAAAGAACAAGACATCTATAGGAGAAAACTCTTTTATTGGAGCAGGCACAATGTTGATTGCTCCAATAATAATTGGCAAAAATGTTAAGACAGGAGCAGGTTCTGTAGTAACTAAGAATATTAACGATTTTGTAACGGTAGTTGGCAATCCTGCAAAAATATTGGATAATGCATAGACATTTATGACTGAATTAGAAGAACCTGGCCCGACGAAGCCAGAAAAACTTAATAGAAATAAAAGTTATATTAACTTTGCTGAGGTAAGTAATTGTTAACTTTAACTTTTCTGGTAATCATCTCAATATTTCTGTCTATTTTTATATTTTTAAATAGTTTCTTTAATAATACATCTACAAGATCTTTAGTTGTGCCAGATTCTGATGATGTTGAAGAATCAGCCAAGAATGCCAAAGATATATCCAAAATATTGGTTGTAATTAGGTTTAAGATACTTATTTTAGCCTTAATTAACTCTTCTTTATTAAGTGCCTTTTTTATAAATTATAAATTATTCAATAGTAACTTTTTGTTGTTTATTTCGACTTTATTAATTTTATTTACATTTATTGGATTAGTTTTTCTCATCTCTGAATTTATTCCAGAAAAACTTCTAAAAAGATTTGTAATTTTTGCAAAATTAGTAAAACCATTATCGATAAAGATTATCGACACTATTTCTTTGAACGGAAATGGCAATGGAAATGCTGAAATGAATAATGAAAACTCTGATGAGATTGAAGTATTTGAGGCGGCAGGATTATCTGTTGATCAAGACGAGATGAAGATGATAAAGGGTATTTTAAGAATGGATATAGTTAAAGTTAGAGAAATTATGAAACCAAGGGTTGATTTGGTCACTATTGAGGTTGACTCCAAATTTGATGAATTAGCTGAACTAATTTCAGATAGTGGTTACTCAAAGATTCCTGTCATAGGAGATTCAGTTGATGATGTCAAAGGTATAGTTTACGCAAAGGATGCCCTCAAAATTAACTTAGAAGACAATAAAGCATTAAAAATTGATGAGATAATGAGACCTGCTATTTATGTGCCTGAATCACAGAATCTAGAGCAATTATTATCAGAATTTCAAGATAATAGAACAAGGATAGCAATTGTTATGGACGAGCACGGAGGTATATCTGGATTAGTGACTGTAACAGACCTTATAGAGGAGATAGTGGGTGAACTTGTCGATGAGTTTGATCAGCCCGATCCTTCTTTTTATAACATTAATGATAATAATTTGATTGTTGATGCAAGAGTATCTATTTCAGATTTAAATAAAGAGATTGGTTCATCTATACAAATAAACGGTTACGATACGATCGGCGGATTAGTTTATAAGGAATTAGGGAAAATGCCTTCTGTGGGCGATAAGGTGAACTTTGAAGGGTTAGAGATAGTAGTTCAGTCAACTATTGGAAGAAGAATTGGGAAATTAAGAATTCGTACTATTGTTAATTAATAACTAACAAAAAAGAAACAACCCCAAAAAAGGGTTGCTTCTTTATAAATTCTTAGTTGGCTATTAAGGAGCTGCTTGTAATGCAGTTCCGCCACCAATAACAATTACACCCATAGCTCCACCAGCTTCAAGAAGATGAGCGCCAGTAGGTAATCCTATTGTGCTTAGAGTAACTGAGAAAGCACCACCTGCACTTGCATCAGCAGAACCGATTTCGATTCCACCAGCAGATATTGTGATACTTGCGCCTGCTTTGAAACCAGCACCTGAAATAGTAGCACTAGTTCCTGCAACATCAGCTACAACGACTCCAGAAGCTCCGGCACCGTTCTTACCTGCAGGTCCTGGTATACCCGGAACACCAGGTGAACCGTCTTTACCATCTCTACCATCAGAACCATCAGAACCATCTATTCCAGCTGCACCTTGAGGTCCAGCAGCACCCTCAGGTCCTTGCGGCCCTTGGATACCTTGCGGTCCTTGCGGTCCTTGGATACCTTGAGTACCTGTTAGCCCACTTCCACAGGCAACCAGGCTAATCATTGCTATTATTGATATTGTAATGAGAAGACCTTTTTTCATTTGGCCCGTCCTCCCTATCGTTTTGTTTTAACTTTCAATATTAATTTATACCATTATCTCTCTTTAAGCTAAAAAAGAAAATAGTAATAGAAAGCTTTTTTGCTTTATTATTCTATGCAATATTAGACTTGCCCAAACTAAGATGTCAAGTATTTTTAGGGTAAAGTTTCAAATTTTTAAAAAGATTGGTAGTATTTCTAATCGCCATGAATGTGGTATGATGTGCAAGTTGCTAATAAGTATTAGAACAATTTTTTAGATATTAATCTCGAAAAAAGCATTAAAAGTATATTACTCAATAATTAAATTATGCAGGAATTGAAAAGTAAAATAGCAAAGAATTTCCAAAATGATAGTAAAGATAATGGATCTGCTCCGGTGCAGATAGCATTGCTAACTTCAAGAATTCAGAGCCTTATAGAACATTCTAATGAACATAAACATGATTATTCAGGGAAAAGAGGCTTGATTTCATTGGTAGAAAAAAGAAGAAAGTTATTGTCATATCTAAGTAAGAAAGACAATGCAAAATACCAAGAAGTTATAAATTCCCTTGGATTAAGACGGTAATTAAGTAAGTAATAAAGAAGAAAGAAAATAAATGACAAATAAATATGAGTTGGAGATGGGTGGAAGAGTTTTCGAGTTTGAGTTCGGAAAAATAGCTAATCTAGCAGACGGCGCAGTAACAATCAAGGTAGATGACACAGTTTTGTTGGTCACTGCGTGTGCAAGAGATGAGGCGATGGATGTAGACTTCCTTCCTTTAACGGTAGAAGTGCAAGAAAAATCTTATGCAGCAGGGAAAATGCCTGGTGGGTTTTTTAAAAGAGAAGGCAGGCCATCTGAGCAAGCCATACTTAATTGTAGGTTAGTGGATAGGCCCCTTAGGCCCCTTTTCCCAAAGAATTATCATAATGATACTCAAATAGCCATAACTGTTTTATCTACAGATTTAGAATTCCCTTATTCTTCATTAGGTATTTTAGGAGCATCAATGGCATTGATGGTTTCTAACATCCCATTTAATGAACCAGTTGGGGCGTGTGAAATTGGATATGTAGATGGGGAACTTATAGTTAACCCTACATACGAACAACTTGAATCAAGTGACTTGCAGTTAACTGTTGCTGGAACTTCAGAGGCAATTATGATGGTTGAAGCAGGAGCAAATTTTGTATCTGAAGAATTACTATTAGAGGCTCTAGAGTTAGCCCAAGAAAATAATAAAAAAATGGCCGAATTACAGAAAAAAATAGCTAAAGAAATAGCCAAAGATAAAATTGTTGTTGAGGAGAGTGAATTAGAATCTGTTGTTAGTCCTGAACTAATAGAATCATCATCTAAAAAAATTAATGATTTGTACGATAAAGGTCTTAGTAAATCTGATCTTTCAGAAGAAAAAAAGAAATTAATTGCTGAATTATCTGAAAAAATAGATAGCGAAGAGGATTCTGATTCCTTGGCTCAGATCAAAGATGAGATCTCATCTTTAGAAAAGGGTATTGTTAGGGAGCGTATTATTGAAAAAGGCATTAGGCCGGACAATAGAAAATCTGACCAGATAAGGGACCTTGAATCTGAAGTTGGAGTTTTGCCTAGAGTTCATGGCTCTTCAATCTTTAGAAGAGGTGAAACTCAAGCCCTAGGTACTGTGACATTAGCTTCTCTAAGCGAGAAACAGAAGTTGGATTTTTTATCTCCTATTACTGAGAAAAGATTCATGCTGCACTATAATTTTCCTCCATATTCAGTAGGTGAATCAGGGAGATTTATGACAAGTAGAAGAGAGCAGGGACATGGAGCTTTGGCAGAGAGAGCAATTCAGCCTGTATTACCTAGCGAAGAAGATTGGCCTTATGCGATGAGAGTAGTATCTGATGTTCTAAGTTCAAATGGATCTACATCTATGGCAACAGTGTGCGCGGGCATACTTTCATTAATGGATGGCGGAGTGCCTATTAAAGAAACTGTAGCTGGAATAGCAATGGGATTGATTTTGAACCCTGATGGCAAATATGCAATCTTGACTGACATACAAGGATTAGAAGA
>CESD01004756.1_pt1 | contig 25073 bp, 21 predicted proteins | sample 531191 | NCBI WGS metagenome assembly CESD01 (sample SAMEA2622021, study PRJEB7988) | marine metagenome | biome: marine biome (ENVO:00000447); feature: deep chlorophyll maximum layer (ENVO:xxxxxxxx); material: "saline water (ENVO:00002010), including plankton (ENVO:xxxxxxxx)" | depth 188 m
TTACCAGCAACCTGTCCCCTTAACCCTGCTCCTTCTAATTTTTTCTCGCCCATTTTGCTCTCTTTACTTTTTAAATAACTTGTCTAATTTATCTTCGAACGAATGATAATCTAGTACGTCATAAAGTTCATCTCTAGTTTGCATATTTTTTAATTGCCCTTCTTGAGTGCCGTTCTTATATATGTCTAAATAAACTGTTTCCGCAGCTTTACTCATGGCTCTAAAAGCCGATAAAGGATACAAAACCATGTCCACTCCAGCTTTATTTAATTGCTCACAACTAAATAGAGGAGTTTGACCAAATTCAGTTATATTGGCCAGTATAGGAATCTTTAAATGTTTTTTAAATTCCTCATATTGCTCAAGTTCTATTAAAGCTTCAGGAAAAAGCGCATCTGCTCCTGACTCTTCATAAACCAACGCTCTTTCAATAGCACTTTCTAAACCTTCATTGGCAAGCGCATCGGTTCTGGCCATTATTAAGAAGTCATGATCTGTTTTAGAGTCAACAGATGCCTTGATCCTGTCTGCCATTTCTTCAGTAGAAACTATTTCTTTGTTAGGTCTATGACCGCACCTTTTTTGTGCTACCTGATCTTCTATATGCATTCCTGCCGCTCCATACCTAATTAAAGATTTAACAGTTCTAGATATATTAAACGCTCCTCCCCAACCAGTATCTACATCAACCAAGAGCGGAAGAGAGGATGCATTAGTTATCCTCTCAACATCAATTAATACGTCTTGTAAGGTAGTGATTCCTAAGTCAGGCACACCCAAACTTGATGCCGCTACACCCCCTCCAGATAAATAAATTGCCTTATGGCCTGATTCTTGAGCTAATAAAGCTGTATATGCATTTATTGTTCCTACTATTTGTAGTGGCTTACCCTTTTCGATAGCCTGTCTTAGACTCTTACCTTGCGAAATTACCTTTGACATTTACTTCCCTCTTTTAACAAACTGAGATTTAGACATAAATAACTCTTTCAATTCATTATGACTGTTAACTACATCGATATTTGGAAATTCTTCTTTAATATGGTCAGGGGCTTGAAAAAATACTCCATAATCTGCCTCATTAAGCATATGAATGTCATTATAAGAATCACCAGAAGCAAAAACAGTAAACTGCATTTCTTTTAAGGCTTTAACAACTTTCTGCTTGTTATTGTTCTGTCTAAGCTCGTAACCCCTTAACTCGCCATCTTTGATGTCTAAATAATGACAATTGATAGATGGAGTTCCTAACTTTCTTATCAACGGCCAAGCCAACTCATAAAAGGAATCCGATAAAATAGTTAATTGAAAGTTGTCCCTAACCCAATCTAAAAATTCTCTTGCCCCTTCAAATGGCTCCATAGAATTAACAACAGCATTAATGTCTTTCATTTTTATGTTTAGAGATCGGACAAGTTCAATCCGCATGTCCATAAGTTCAGAATAATCTTTTAGGTCCTGAGTGGTCAATTTAAACTTTTCTTCACCGGTATGTTTGGCGACCTCCGCCCAAATCTCCGGTACTAAGACTCCTTCTAAATCAAGGCAAATATGTTCCATGTATTAAAAAACGGTTGTTATAAAAAAAGATTAATGATATCCAATTATACCTTTTTTTAAGATTAATTATTTTGATTGATATTTATAACGTGACCAGTAGGTATATTCTTGCTGGTTGAAGTACAATTCTCAATTTGATCATCAAAGAAAATATCTGCTCCAAAATCTTTTAAAAACTTAGCCTTTTCAAGACCGCCTAAAAATAACGATTCGTCAATTCTTATATCCCAATCTCTAAGAGTTCTTATCACTCTCTCATGTGATGGAGCCGATCTTGCAGTTACAAGAGCTATTCGGATAGGACAATCATCAGAAGGGAACTCTTTTTGAATACTAAAAAGCTGAGAAAGAAAGGGCTTAAATGGACCTCCTGTAAGTGGTTTTCTAGCTAGAACCTTCTCATTCTCATCAAAAGCTTTTAAACCTTTATTATCAAAAATTGATTGTGACTCTTCAGAAAATATAACTGCGTCTCCATCAAAGGCTACTTTGAGAACTTCATCATTCATATCTGTTTTGCCCGAAGGAATTATTCTTGCTGCTGCAACTCCATTTTCAATAGAAGATTTACAATCTGAGAATTCCGTTGAAAGAAATAACTGTGCTCCAAAAGATTTAGCATAAGTATGTGGACTAGCTCCTCCACAAAATGCTGCTCTTTTTATGTCTAGTCCATGATGTTGAATTGAATTAAAGATTCGTAAACCAGTATCTGCGGTATTTCTACTTAATAAAATAACTTCTACTCTTTTATCTTTGTTGATCTTTTGGTTTAAAGATAAAAGTTTATTAACCAAAGGAAAGGCTTGACCAGGATTAAGAGGGATATTTTCATTTGCTACTTGAAAATCTTTATATTCCTCTAAGCCTTTTTCTTCATATATTGCATGGCTTGCATCTAAGTCAAAGAGTGCTCTTGAAGTTATCCCAATTACCAACATATTTACAAACTATAGCATACTGTATATAATTACAGTAATTTTTATTATTTAAAACTTCGGCAATTGATGTCGCTTATTATGAAAAATCTAACAAATAGACAAAAAGAGATTTTAGATCTAATCAAATCCTATATTACAGATTATGGGTTTCCACCTACTCGAGCAGAGATTTCCAAAGTGCTTGGTTTTAAATCTGCTAATGCTGCAGAGCAACACCTTAGAGCTATTGAAAAGAAAGGATACTTGAAGATATTAGCTGGAGCATCTCGCGGTATCGTCCTAACCGAAGATGAAGAGAAAGGGATACCAGTCATTGGTCTCGTAGCCGCTGGTGGGCCCATTTTAGCACAAGAAAATATAGAAAAAAGAATACCTAGTTCTCAAAACCTTTTAACGGAAAAAGTTGACTATTATCTCAGAGTTAAAGGAGACAGTATGGTTGATGCAGGTATCTTTGAGGAAGATCTCATTGGTGTGCAGAAAACTAATGATATAAAAATAGGATCAGTAGTCGTTGCAAGGATTAATGATGAAGTGACTGTAAAAACTCTGAAGAAGCTCTCTTCAGAAGAAGTTGTGTTGAAGGCAGAAAATGAGAATTACTCCGATATCAAGGTTAACCCATCTATTGATGAATTAAACTTCGAAGGTACCTGTGTAGGTCTATTGAGAAATCTTTCCTAAATTAACTCGCATTCTTCCAAGTATTTAAAATTTTCTCCTTGTTTTAACTGCAAGGTCTCATTAACTATAAATGATTGCTGGTCTTTGTCTAATTTGTACCAATCTGTTGGTACCTCTGTTTCCTGGTCTCCGATTTTTAAATTCTTAACAAACTTAAAAGCTTTTCCTGGCTTTCTGATCTTGATGCCTACAGGTTTTACTTCCCCATTCTTGTAATATACAAAACCTATTATTCTTAAAGAATTTAAAACATACCTTCTTCCGGACTCACTCTGATAGTCAATATTATTAGGCTCGTAATACGAAACTTTTGGACTCGGATCCTTATCTTCTGGTTTAAGCTTAGTTGCCTTATTGAAGCCGTCATATTCTGTGTATTCTCCAAACCTTCCATTCTTTAGCACAATAGGTAAACCAGAATTGACTTCGGTAAAAAGGACATTTTCTGCGTTACTCCTCTCTATAAGCTCAATAGCTCTATTTAATCCTATGTCTAAAATAAACTCATCTTCATCAGGAGTTCCAAATATCTTTTTGTCTTCTTTCATGGTCCATACACATGGGCCATTGATGGTCATATCTGCAAATATTGTTTCATTCAGATCTGGATGTACTCCAAGATCTTTAGGGAGTTCTTGATAGGTTTCCCAGTTAGTTTTGAAATCAAAAGGCTTCTTAGTCCATTTGCATTTAGAACAGCCGACGAAGTAGCCCCAAGCTCCAGATTTCAAACTTATCTCTTCAGAACATTTAGGACATGCCTTTAAAATTTGACCGTCCTTAGTCTTGGGAAAAATAACATCATGCAGCTCTGCATTTAATAAATCTAAAACCTGTCTAGTTTTAAACTCTTCTTTATTACTTATTTCAATATCATTTATTTTTTTATTCAAGTATTGTTGTAAATCAATCCAAAACTTATCTAAAACTGATTGCCAAGATTTGTTACCTGAAGCTATTTCATCCAAATCTGATTCCATCTTCGCTGTGAATTTAGTTTCTATAAAGAAATCTTCAAAAACGCTTTTTAGATAAGAAGTTAAAATCCTTCCTAGATCTGAAGGAGCAATAGATTTTGTTCCATAAGTGTATTTCTTAGTTCTCAGGGCTTTTACTATTGTGGCGTAAGTGGAAGGTCGTCCAATTCCTTCTTCTTCCATTCTTTTAATTAGAGAGGCTTCTGAAAATCTATTTGGAGGTGTAGTAAATTTTTGTTCAGCCTCTCTTGAAGTAAGCTCTAGGTTTATACCCTTAACCAAATTCTCTGGAAATTGAAATTCTGTCTCATCTCCTTCTTTGGTTAAAGTCTCAAAACCTAAGAATATATTTTTTCTAGAAGAAGCTTTAAAAGAATACTTATCGTCTGAAGATTTTATTGTAAGAATTTTTCTTTCGTACTTAGAGTTTACCATTTGACTTGCCACAGTCCTGTTCCAAATTAATTTATATAATTTTTCTTCATCATTACGTAGGTCTACTTCTTCGGGACTTCTAGAAATATCAGTTGGACGAATAGCTTCATGTGCTTCTTGCGAATTCTGCACTTTAGCTTTATAAACTCTAACTTTCTCAGATAAATAGGAATCACCGAATTTACCTGATATTAAATTTCTTATTTCTTCCAAAGGAGGAGGTCCAGGATTCTCTTCAGAAAAAGGGTCACCTGTATTTGGCGAGGTGCTTATTGAGATGCCATCAGTCCTTAAATAGGTTATGAGACCTCCTTCATATAACTTTTGTGCAGCATTCATTGTTCGATCCGCGGTAAAGCCAAGCGAACTTGAAGCTGCCATTTGTAAAGTAGAAGTTCTAAAAGGCGGTTTAGGAGAACTGGATTGAGGTTTAGTTTCTACTTCAGAAAGTAAAAATGAACATTGATCAAGTTCTTGCATAACTGCCATTACTTCAGACTCACTATTTAGTGGTTCATTAGTTAGATTCCTTTCGTTGACAGTGACTAGATCAGCATCAAAATTTGATTGATCAAATGTAAACTTGGCTTTAAGCGGCCATAATTCTTTTGCAATATGCGCATCTCTTTCATCTTCTTTTTCACAAATAATTCTTAGAGTAGGAGATTGAACTCTTCCAGCAGATTTTGCTCTTGAAACATGTCGCCATAACAGAGGTGAAACTTTAAATCCAATTAAATGATCTAAAATCCTTCTTGTTAAATAAGCATCTACTAAGTCTTGATCTATATGTCTTGGATTCTCTATTGCAGATTTTATAGCCGAAGAAGTTATTTCAGTAAAAGTTATTCTTTTTACTTCGACCTTATCTAGTAATTTCTTTTCTTCAAAATCACTATGTAAATGCCAAGCAATAGCCTCTCCTTCACGATCAGGGTCAGTAGCTAGATATAATGTATCAATTTCTTTACAGATCTTCCTAAGTGCTTTTATAGTCTTCTTGCCTTTTGGAGTTTCTTGCCATTTTAGATCCGTCCAGCTTTCAGGATTTACTGCTGTTTCTTCATCTGGGAGATCTCTTATATGACCTAAGCAAGCCTCTACTTGCCAACTCTGATCTTTAAAATTAGCATCTAGATAGCCTTTAATCTTTGTAGCCTTAGCTCCTGATTCAACAATAACTAATGAGTTCATATTTATAACAAAATTAATTTTCTTTACAGTATAAAGTTCAGAACTAGGTCATCTGTCAAGTATAAAAATAAAAAAATTAAGAATTACTTGTTAAGAATTTCGTCAATCAACTGAGGTCCTTCATATATAAATCCAGTATATATTTGTACTAAGTCTGCACCTGCATCAATTTTTTTTAAATAGTCTTCTTTAGACATTACTCCACCGGAAGCAATTATTGGGAATTCACTTCCCAAGAACATCCTTGCTACTTTAAGAGTTTCAGTAGAAGGTCCCATGAGAGGTTTTCCGCTTAGCCCTCCTGAACCAGAAAAGTGATCGTGGCTAATAGTCGTATTAGTACATATCAAACCATCTATAGAAAATCTCAATAATATTTTACAGATGTTCTCTATACTTTCTTTATCATTGTCGGGGCTGATCTTGAGAAATAAAGGCTTGTATCCAAATACTTCCGTAAGTTCAATTTGTCTTTGTTTTAGCGGTTTGATTAAATTCTCTAATTCTTCTTCTGCTTGGAGATCCCTTAAACCTTCAGTATTAGGTGAGGATATGTTGACTGCAATATAGTCGGCATATTCATATATTTTATCTAAACAAATAATATAGTCTTCAAATGCTAGTTCATTTGGTGTCGTAGCATTTTTGCCGATGCTCACTCCTATAGGAATATTGGTCTTTCGTTTTTTTAATTTCAAAAGAAGATGCTCCACGCCTTTATTGTTAAAACCCATTTTATTAACCAGTGCATTGGATTGTTTTATCCTAAATAATCTAGGCTTTGCATTTCCTGCTTGTGCTTTTGGAGTTATGGTCCCTATCTCTAAGAAACCAAATCCTACAGAAGAAAGGCTGTCAATATAGTCTCCATTCTTATCTAAACCTGCAGCAAGACCTAGCCTGTTAGCTAATACTAAGTTAGATAAAACTACAGAATCGGGTTTCTGATTTTGCTTTAAGCTAAAACCCAAAATTGCGATAAATTTAAGACCTTTTAAGGCGATAAGATGAGACAACTCAGGAGGTAAGAAACTTAATAATCTAGTAAAGAATGATAGTGATTTTAAAATTATAGTTATTTCCTTAAATTTATAGACATTTTAGCAAACCTATAAATTAAATAAAATTAAGTTAGAAGTTGACAAAATGACTAGGTTTACTTCTAATACACGTTGACAAAGTGTATTGGTTTACTTCTAATACGCAAATGATCTTGGAGATGAATGATTAACAATACTTAATGCTTAATTATTTGACTTTGTGGTAAGATCTGTCATTTAATATGCGACCGGAATAGGATTTATAAAAAATTATGAAAAATTTAATACAAAAACTAATTGGAGCTTTAGGAGCAATATCTTTTATTTTTTTCCCACAAGCTGCCATAAGCGCAGAAGAAGCTGCTGCTGAAGCAGCTGGTGCTAGTTCAGGTTCGGCTGCAGGAAGTGCTGCTGGTACGGCTGCTGTTGGTGGAGTTACTGCTGGTACAATTGCTGCTGTTGTAGCCATTGCTGCTGCAGCTGCTGCATTATCTGATAGTGGATCTGGAGGTGGAGCAGTTGTTCCTACACCTACACCTACACCTACGCCAACTCCTACGCCTACGCCAACTCCTACGCCTACGCCTACTCCTACGCCTACGCCTACACCTACTCCGACAATAGAAGAATATACGTACGTGAAGACTGTAGAGGTTCCAGCGGTTGCCGGTTACACAATTACTCATGGTACTGCTATAAGAGAAACGGGAGCAGTAGCTACAAGATATTCAGGAGAAACGGCTACAAGAGTTACTGGGGCAACTGCTTCAAGAACAACTGGATTAACAACTTCTAATACACTTCACACCAACGTTGCGAATTCTGTAACAATAGGAACAGATGGAAGAGGTGATCCTATATACGAAATTACTGAAGTTTATGACGTAGTCGAAGATTATGAGACTATTGAAGAGTATAACGTTGAAGAAGAGTACACTCAAACAACAGTTGTAGCTCCAATTGCTACATCAACATCTACTGTTACAGCTACAGCTACTCGAGAAAGTCAATAACGTTTTTTCTCACTAAAAAAAACCCTCATCTTGAGGGTTTTTTTGTGACTTCTAAAACAAACTTAGGTAATTTAGGTGATATAAATTGCTCGCTCTTCCATACAAAGTTTGTATCGTCTACCCAATATTTATTGGTTGCTTGCCAACCTATATATTGATTTTCAATTCTTTCCTCTATAAGTGTTAACTCCATATCTTTTCTGAAAACCTGAACAACTTCCTTACCTTTCTTTTGCAATCTAACCTCAACTCTAAGGTCACTCAAAAAAGGTTTATCATACGAGTAGTAATATAAATAGAGATCTGAGTCTATATTCTCAAGAAAACTTGATTTAAATGGATGAATAAAATTAGTTAAATTATTTATAAGACCTGATGTTTGCACGATCCTTCCATTCTGGATTGTTAAATAAACCCCGTCAGCACTGACCCATATATTATTTAAGTCATTTATACTCTCCAGTATTATCAGCCCTTCTGGGCCCTTCCCTATTGTTAAGACTGATGACGCATAGGGAATATTATCAATTAATTCTTGACTTAATATACTATCCTCGTAACCCACTAAAGCATTTTTAATCGCCGTATACGCCTGACCATAGCCAGGAGCAATCCTTCCTGCATCAAAAAAAGAACAGCCAGAAAGGCCAAGCATTAGTAAAAAGATCTGAAAATATTTCATATATTAATCAAGTAAATAATCCCAGTCCCTAGTGATAGAGTGATAATTGCTATCTCCTACAATGCCGAAGAGAGCATGTCTGACATTCAACTTTGCTGCTCCATCTTTTGTTAAGGGGTGTAAACCAAAAGAAATATGTCCTGTGGTGTAATCTGTAAAGAATAATTTAGTAGGAACTGAAACATAAAAGCCCTTATCAAAACTTCCCTCTCCAAATTCTTCAGAAGATAAATTAGTTTTTGAAGCAAAAACTCCTAGTATAAACCCGGTCTTAAAACGTCTAGATAAATCTAAAGTGATACCTTTATCTCCTGCCAAATATTTTCCTACTGACATATTTGCAAGTAATCCTTGAGGTAATTCTTGATAGATTGAGAAATGGCCGGTAGTAGTTTCATAATCTCTAAATTTCAACATTTGATCATAATCTCTTTGCTTAACTCGATGTATAGATAATCCATAAGATCTTCGCTTGTTGAAAGGTCTATACAAGATCTCTCCTCCATAACCACCGAACATTTCTTCAAATAATCCTAGGTCCAGCCTTAAGAATATATCTTTAAATGGTGAAGAGAAGTAAGTAAATTGCATATTTTTAATATGGTTCTTTCCTTCATCAAGATATCGTTGGATGTCACTTCTAACCCTAGGAATAGGGCTATAACTAGCATTAGTGAAATTATCAAAGGTATCATATACATTGATTCCTAAGGATGTATCAAAACTTAATTGCCTCATAATTTTAAGAGTAAAATCAGTTTGCCATACTAGGGCACCTAAATAGAAACCTTCGGGCCCTCCAATTTGATGCCTTACAGAGGGGTGCATGTTCCATCTAAAATCTGGGAGTGGAAGGTCTGGTTTGAATTCTGCATCGCGATATAGAGGTGTATTATTGGAGGAACTTATTTTTGCTTTCGCTAATATTTCATTTTTACTACCTATAGAATTATCAGCTTTATCAAATTCATCTTTACTTAATGAGAAAATAGCTGTTTCTAAATCCCCGTTCATAACGTGGATATTGATTTCTTCTGTTTCGTCCAGGGAGAGTGCAGAAACAATTCTTGCTGTCCTACCTACCGCTCTTGTCATGGAATAGAATCTTTCCGTACCAATAGCTACATCTGCTTTACCGTCTTTTAGGTTTGCACCCTGAATAAAAATAGATTCATCTTGTAAACTCCTGTTCAGAGAGACAAAAAATACTTGCTTGTTTTGCTTTACTCTACTTTTTTGCTCTTCATTAAGTTTAATAACATTTTTTGGTCTTGGCTTGGGCAAATTATCTCGCAAAAAGTTACCTTTTAGAGCAAAACCTAATCTAAATTGGTTACCCCTATCTAGGCTAGCAGAAAGTTTAAGTGAGTCAGATAAATGGTAAGTTAATCCTACATTAAATCTTGTATCGACGTTTTCTACTGCACCTCTAGTATCGGGATTAGTAGTATCGTACTCAAGTTTTAATCTTAAACCGTATCTATTTAAATCGTACTCCACACCTCCAAATATTGATCCTTCTCCGGAAAACCAAGATTTATAGGAGAATGCACCACCTTCGCCGCTGTATGTAACTCTATTTTCAAAAGATTCAGAAATTGATGTGAAAGGATTGCCTACTCCCCCTGCCGTGCCCAAAAGACCAAATCCTAAGCCTAGAGTAAAATCAAAATTATTAAAGTTCTTAGTGGCTACTATGTATTCAGAAGAAAACAAACCTGTTCCTGCAATATCTCTCAACCCTACCGCTATGGATGGTCTTATATAAGACTCCTTCAAAAGTTTAAATTTCAGATCAAATCCTTTATCTTTTAAGGTTTGGTTTCCACTATATGAAGTTATAGCACTATATTTCGCTGTTTTTATTTCGGCATATCTATAAGTAGCTTCAAACCAATTAAAAGGGCTGGCAGTTATAGCAGTGTACTCATAAGGAAAGGAACCTGAAAAATTAAATCTAAGTGATGCTTCTTCTATAAATCTAGCATTTGGCAATTCAATTATTCCGGTATTACCATAATTAGAAGCGGAAGGGCCTACATTATAAGGAAAATAATCATTTATATCCGATTGAAGAGGCTGATTAAAGCAGGTTATAAATATACTTAGTCTAAATAAAAACTTAGTCTTCTTAGACTTAAACACAATAATTCACTTATTCTAGTCGCTAAGTACTGCTATAGCTGCAGCTGAAGTAGCTAAATCAGCCAAGATCGGGGTAATGATTTGAGTTAGATTAACAGCATCAAGTGGCCTAGAATCTCTAGGTATAACAATCGTACTTCCTGGCAGGATAGAATTAGATCCTGAGGCAAAAAGAGAGCGTTTATTAACTATAGAGCTTTGTCCATCAGGAAGAATGATAAAGATACGTCCCTTATCAGCTGATTCGTTTAGCCCTCCTGAACGATTTATATAATCATTTGCATTAAAATCCGGATTATAAGAAATTGTAGACGCATTTAATACTTCTCCAACTACCGTAACAGACTCAGGTCTTTCTGGTATATGAATACTATCTCCCCCTTGAACCCTAAAATTCTTTAAAGGGTCAGTCTTGAGAGCCAATAGATCAACATCAACAATCATCCTGCCTACAGGTTCTGCTTCTCTTAATTTAGTTACTAAATTTGAGATTGGGGTTAACGCAAACTGAGAAAGAGGAGAAGAAGCTTTAGTAATTATATCTACAATTGTATTCTCTAGCTGATCTGCAGATCTTTCGAAACCTTTCTTTTGCTGTTCAGCAACCCGTTCTCTTAAATAAATTGCTCCTTGTGAATAACCTCTTTGAGTATAACCTCCAGCTCTTTGTAAAATATCAAGTATAGAATCTCCTTCAAGGATAGAATATTCTCCAGGATTCATAACTTCACCTGATAATGTTATTGTGCGTTGGTGTACTCCCGATCTAGAAGCGACATTAATCACATCTTCATTTACTAACTTTCGTTCTAAGTCTGTTGAATTAAGCGGAATATAAAATAAATCTCTTCTCAATGTATTTGGATCAAGTGAACTTAATTCGATTGAGGAACTTGGCACGACATCAGAATTTAAACCTCCAGCAAAATAAATAGCGTCCTGTATCGTTTCGCCCTCTATAAATTCATACAAATGCGGTCTTTTAAAAGAGCCACCAACTTTTACTTTATTTTCAATGAAAGGTATGAAGATGACATCACCGTCTTGAAGTCTTATATCAGACTTAGTTGATCCATTTAAAAGAAAATCATAAAAATCATAATTCGAAATGGTTTTATTATCTCTTTTGATTTGAATTGTCCTTAGAGATCCTCTTTCATTAACACCACCGCTAATAAAAAGTGCATTTGAAATATTGGATAGACCACTCATAGTATATTTGCCAGGCTTATATGCTTCTCCAAGTACATATACCGAAATAGACCTTAATTCTGCTATGGAGACGCTTGCACTCATTCCTATTAGTCTTTTTGATGTTTCATTCTTTATATATTCAGAAGCATCCTTGAAGCTCATACCTAATAGATTAAGAGGACCAAGCTTTGGCAGAACAATTATCCCTTCTCTTGATATATAAGCTTCAGTTTCATCATCATTACTACCAAAGAAACTTACACTTAGTTTATCTCCCGGTCCTAATATGTAATCTGCTGATATTGAAATATTATTAGAAGGGGCGAACGTAGAAGGTGCAAATTGGAAGATATCCTGGCCATAAATACAATCATCACAAAGTGGTTGCAAACTTAAATAATCTGATTTTTCGGGTCTTTCAACTAATGTAGTTTCCTCTTTAAAAGCTTCATCTATCTGATTTTCTATAGAGTTAGATTTCATCATCTTTACTCTTATTGCCTCTCTTTGATCGGGTGGCAATTGCTCCAACAACTGTTCTTGATCTAAAGTAATTTCAGAAACAATAATATTGCTTACAATTATTGAAACCAATAAAAGGAAAGAAGAATATTTAGATAATTTGCTCATAGTAGAAGTATTTTAACCTCTTATAGAAAAAATTCTATCTAAGTTTTTTAGTAAGGAAGACCCAAACTCCAGCCTAATTTATTTCTGCATGCTGAGTAAAAATCATGGTCTTTAGGATGAATAAGTGTAAGTTTAGATTTAGCTTTTGATAAACTTATAGAATCGCCTTGTCTGAGTTTAGACTCATTATGACTATCTAAACTTATATCTGTTTTACCTTTACTACAAATATTGATCATAATTTCTGAATCTTCGTTAACTAATAAAGGTCTGGCGTTAAGGCTATGAGGGAACATAGGCAATAGAGTTATTGCTTTTACACCTGGATGAACAATGGGTCCATTGCCTGAAAGAGAATAGGCAGTTGATCCAGTAGGCGTACTCACTATTATTCCATCAGCTTTCTGTCTATACACAAAGCAATTATCAATGAAGAGCTCGTATTCAATAAGCTTGGCAATTGACCCTGAATGAATAACAACCTCATTTAAGGCTATGCTATTCTCTTTAATTCCATTAAGGTTGGTGCTTAAGAAAGACCTTTCATCTTTTAGGTAATTTCCATTTATAACTTCCTTAAAGCTGGTAGTTAAATCTTCAGGAGCAATGTCTGTAAGGAAGCCTAAATTGCCTAAGTTGATTCCTAAGATTGGGATACCTCTCGAACCAAATTTTCTTGCTGAACTCAATAAAGTTCCATCTCCACCTATCGCTACAACCAAATCGGAATTACTAATAATGTAGCTATCTGAATAAGTTTTTATCTTTTTGCTTGTTTTTATTGCAGAACTCTCTGGAAACAAGCGTCTTAACTTTAAATTACAAATTATTTCTTCTAATTGAGAAGCGATTTGTGCAACTTTAGAACTACTTATAGATGAATAAATCGCAATAGATTTAAATTTCTTTTTCATTCTTTTACCACTTTTTTACCCAATAGATGAATATTGTATCAACTGCAGCAATTAATACCTTAAAGATATACTTAGTGGCAGCCAACATGAGTGCAGTTGTCCAATCCATACCTGTAGCAAACACCCAAGTAAATTGATAAATTAAAGTGTCTATAAGCTGAGAAGTTATTGTTGAAAGATTGTTTCTCAGCCACAACTTGGATTCACCTGTATAGCTTTTAATTTTATGGAAAAACCAAACATCGAAGGTTTGACTAACTAAATAAGCTGTTAAAGAGCCAAAAACAAAAGCTGGAGAATAATAAGCTAAAGTGCTAATTGCGTTATGCACTTCTAAAGCAGAACCAGTTATTTCAGAAGGCTTAAACTGGACGCTTAGTACTAAGGTAATCATAACGGCTATATTTGCAACAAAGCCAAGCATTACTGCTCTATTAGCTTCTGAGCGTCCATATTTTTCATTTAATACATCTGTAGCAAAATAAATGCCTGAGTATAAAATTGCTCCCATACTAACCTTATAAGCAGTGCCAAAAATAATTAACTCACTTACTTTTCCGCCTTGTAAATTTCCTAAAACAATTCCTAATACAACTGCAACATATAACCCATATTTTCCAAAAAATCTGTAAAGTACCAAAGCTAGCCCCAGGTCATAAACAACAGTTAACAACCATAAAGATTCTTGGCTTATAGATAAATTTTCCAAAACTTTGATTTTTAATATTTAATAGTCGCAGTCTAATAAAAAAAGGGAATAATCTAAATAATTATTATGTTTAATAACCTGATATCAAAAAGTAAAAGACCTGTATTTTTTACAGGGGCCGGGATCAGTACGAATTCAGGTATACCAGATTTTAGAGGGCCGAAAGGTATCTGGAAAACTAGCCAACCTATTTACTTCCAAGACTTCATAACTTCCAAAGAGAAAAGAATTGAATCTTGGGAAAGAAAATTTTCTAATGAGTTGAATATAAACAAAGCCAAACCTAACAGAGGACATCAAAAGATTGCAGAGATAATGCAAATAAAAGATTTATCTCATTTAATTACTCAAAACGTAGACAACTTGCATCAGGAATCTGGTATTGACGATGAACAGATTACTGAATTACATGGCAATGCTACATATGCTAAATGCTTAGATTGTCAAATAAGATATGAACTTAACCAATTAAAAGAATCCTTTCTTGAAACAAAAGAGCCTCCTCTTTGCATTGAATGTAATGGCATTATAAAAACAGCAACAATATCTTTTGGACAAGCCATGCCTGAAGAAGAAATGGTTATAGCTCAAAAGAAAAGTATAAATTGTGATTTATTTCTATGTATTGGAACTTCCTTGGCTGTCTTCCCTGCTGCGGATCTGCCTGTCTTAGCCAAGGAAACGGGGTCAAAGTTAGTCATTATTAACAATGAACCAACTCAAATGGACCATTTAGCAGACTTAGTTATAAATAGAGATATTTCTGAAGTCTTGTCAGAAATAAATTTAGAAAATTAGTCGTGTGTAAGAGCAACTAACCCTAAAAGTTTTCCGTCTTTCATTTCTTCAAGAGTTCTATTTGCTTCAGAGACATCTCTCATTTCTACATCAACGGGGTCAATCTTACCTGCAACAACTAATTCCATTAACTCCTGCATGTCTCCTAAACTGCCTACATAAGAACCCATTAGCTTTTTTTCGAAGAGTGCTTGCATTGGTAGTGGAAGCGTAAGCTGACCCCCAAAAAGACCAACTACAACGTAAGCTCCTCCTCTAGCAAGAAGGTTATAACCAAAGTTAACAGAAGCTTCTGCACCTACAAAATCAACTATTGATCTTGCCCCTCCTTCAGTAAGTTCAAGTATTTTTTCAGCAGCTCCCTCTTCAGAAGAATTAATAGTTGCAGAAGCCCCTAATTGTCTTGCCATTCCAAGCTTCTCATCATCAATATCTACAACTATCGGACTTATTCCATATGCAGATTTCGCTATTTTTAAAGCTAAAAGCCCTAAACCTCCTGCAGAAACAATTACTAAAGAATTGTCCTTGTTATAAGGTCCTGCTTTTTTTAAAGCACTATAGGCTGTTAAGCCTCTGCACGCATAACTACCAGCTAAACTATCGGGAGTATCTCCAGCATCAAATAAATATTTTGTATCAGGAACCAGGACATGATCTCCATACCCTCCACTTACATGGATACCTAAATTTGAATTATTCATACAGTAATGGGTCATGTCATCATTACAAAGGTCGCAGTCTCCGCAACCCATCCATGGATATGCAACATACTTTTCTCCCAGATTGATACCTTTGACATCTTCTCCAATAGCAACTACCTCACCAAATATTTCATGCCCCATAGTTAGAGGTTCGCCTCCTGGTAAAGGTGAAGGTAATTGCACACCACCACCCAGGTCGAAATAACCGTCATGTATATGCACATCAGAATGACAAACGCCACATGCTACTGTCTTCAACAACACTTCGTTTCCCTTAGGAGTTGGTGTCTCTAAATCTCTTTTTTCTAAAGGTTTCCCATTTTCTATAACTTGATATGCTTGCATTTATTACCTCACTTTAGGTTTTGTTATAGACAGATTATCTTTATAATCAAAAATTTACAAATAAACTTTTATAAGGAATAACATGACAGAATTACAAGCTTTTAGGGAAGAAACTAAAGATTGGCTTGAGACTAATTGTCCTCCGGAAATGAGAAAACCTGGTGATGTGTGTTGGGGTGGAAGAAAACCACAATTCTCGCACCCTGATCAAGAGATTTGGTTAGAAAGAATGGGAGATAAAGGATGGACTTGTCCTACTTGGCCAAGTAAGTACGGAGGTGGAGGTCTATCTAAAGAAGAGAATCAAATCCTTCAAGAAGAGATGAACGCTATAGGAGCAAGATCACCTCTAGGAAGTTTTGGTATTTGGATGCTTGGCCCTGCTCTTCTAGAATTTGCAACCGAAGAGCAAAAGAAAGAACATCTTCCTGGAATAGTCAAAGGCAAATACTGGTGGTGCCAAGGTTATAGTGAACCTGGATCTGGATCAGATTTAGCTAGTCTTAGCACAAAAGCAATAGAAGATGGAGATAATTACATTATAAATGGACAGAAGATATGGACATCTTATGCTGATAGGGCTGATAAGATCTTTTGTCTTGTAAGAACTGGACCTCAAGAACCAAAACATGATGGTATCAGTTTCTTGCTTATAGATATGGATCAACCAGGAGTAACTACAAGACCAATAACGCTTATAAGTGGTAAATCTCCATTCTGTGAAACATTTTTTGATGACGCTATAGCTCCAAAAAAAGATTTAGTAGGCGGTCTTAATAAAGGATGGACAGTTGCCAAAAGGCTTTTAGAGCATGAAAGAACCATGATATCCAATATGGGCCTTGCTGGAGGAGGAGATGGTAGCGGTAGTAAAAAAATGTCAGGATTGGCAAAAGTTAGTAAACAATATGTTGGAGAAGATAAGAATAAGAGGATAGCAAATCCAAATTTAAGATCAAAAATAGCAAAACATGAAATGAACTCACGGGCTTTTGGGTTAACTTTGCAAAGGATAGGTGAAGAAACTAAAGTAGGAGCTCCAAGTCCGGCAGCTGCAATGAGCAAGTACTATGGCACTGAACATAATAAATTAAGATATGAATTATTGTTAGAGGCTATGGGTTCAAAAGCACTAGGTTGGGAAGGTGAAGAATTTTCTCCAGAAGAGCTCGCCATTACAAGAGATTGGCTCAGAACTAAAGCAAATTCAATTGAAGGCGGAACTTCAGAAGTCCAACTAAATGTAATTTCGAAAAGAGTCCTTGGACTTCCTGATTAAAAAAGGAAAAAAATATGGCTTTAATACTGAATGAAGAACAACAGTCTTTGAAAGATATCGCTAAAGATTTTCTAGAAAATAATGCACCTATAAACCATTTTAGAGAAATTAGGGATACTGCTGATGAAACTGGTTATAGTGATGAACTGTGGAAAGAGATGGCTGAACTAGGCTGGGCAGGCATTCTAGTTTCTGAAGAATACGGTGGCTTTGATTTTGGAATGATGGGAATGGGAGGTATTCTAGAAGAAACAGGTAAAACGCTAACACCTTCTCCTCTTTTTTCTACAGCAGTGTTAGGGGCAAGTCTTCTTGAAGCTGCAGGTGATGATACGCAAAAATCTAACTTTCTTCCGAAATTAGTTTCAGGTGATCTTACTACTGCATTTGCTCTTGAAGAAGGAAATCATCATAACCCCACTAATATTTCTACAAGTGCTAAACAAGATGGAGAAAATTTTGTAATAAATGGCAAGAAAACGTTTGTAATAGATGGTCACTCTGCAAAATTGATTATTGTTGCTGCAAGAACAAAAGGAGAACAAGATGATCCTAATGGCATTTCATTATTTTGCATTGATTCGGATAATAAGGATTTAAGAATAATTAGACAAAGTATGGTTGATTCTAGGAATTGTGCTGAAATAGAACTTAAGAATGTTGTTGTCTCCAAGGATAACTTACTAGGAGATCTACACAATGCCTCTTCTGTTATTGAGAATGTGTTAGATATTGCAAGAGTTGCTATAGCTGCAGAGATGCTAGGCAATGCATCTAAAGCATTTGAGATAACTCTTGAATACTTAAAAGAGAGGAAACAATTTGGTGTTCTAATCGGTAGCTTCCAGGCTTTAAAGCATAGAGCCGCTGAAATGTATTCAGAGATAGAGTTAACTAAATCTGCAGTTGTTTCTGCAATGAATGCAATTGACCAAAAATCTAATGACACGGCTAGGCTAGCAAGTCTTTGTAAATTTAAAGCTAGTGAAACTTCTCACTTAGTATCTAATGAGTCTGTCCAAATGCATGGAGGTGTTGGTGTTACTGATGAATATGATGTTGGACTATTCTTAAAAAGATCTAGAGTCGCAGAACAAGTTTTTGGTAATGCAGATTACCATGTAGATAGATATGCGAATTTAAGTGAATACTGAGATACATTTTTTTATCAAAGAACGATAACACTGGCTATGAGTTTGCTAAAAGGCGTAATCTGTTTCTTATTATTGACCTTAAATACACTCTTTTGGTGTATTTTTTTACTAAGCCTTGCAATTATTAAGTTACTCATTCCATTAGAGACTTCAAAACGAGTATTCACATATCTAATTATACTGATTGGAGAATGCTGGATATTTTGTAATGGATTATGGATTAAAATCTTTCATAATCCTAAATGGGAAGTAGAAGGTTTTGAGCAACTAGATACTAAGAACTGGTACCTTAGTATTTCCAATCATCAGTCTTGGGCAGATATCTTCATTTTACAATCAATAACAAATAGAAAAATTCCTATGCTTAAATTTTTTATGAAGGATATATTAATCTGGGTTCCTGTTATAGGCCTTGCTTGGTGGGCATTAGATATGCCATTTCTTAAACGTTATTCTGATGAGAAGATAAGACGCAATCCAGAATTGAGAGGAAAAGATATTTCTTCAATGAAAAATTCTTTCAAAAGGTTTGCTAGATATCCTGTATCTATTTTTATTTTTGCAGAGGGCACAAGATTTACTAAACAAAAAAAAGAATTTCAGAGCTCGCCTTTTGATAAACTTTTATTACCTAAACCCGGCGGTGTTGGGCTAACCTTATCTACAATGCCTTATATTAATAAGTTAATTGATTTTTCTATTAAGTATGAAAGTGATGAGCGAACTTTTTGGGCTTTTCTTTGCGGAAAATTAAATAAAGCAACTATTAAGGTTGACCTAATAAGCATACCCGAAAATTTCGCAGGAAAAGACTATAGCCAAGATCAAACATTCAGGGAAGAAATAAAAACTTGGTTATATGGCATTTGGCAAGAAAAAGATAAGTTCCTCAAGTGAGTTAACTTTCCAGGCCTTTTAATGTCTCATTTAGTATTTTAAGGTGTTTTGTATAATTACTGCTCAATTCAAGAGAATCTGTATAAATGGGTTTTTTAACCTGAATGGCACTTGCAGTTTTAACCTCTCTATTATTTTCATAAAAAAACAGACAACTCTCTTCCCAATTAAGATTGCAAAAATTTATCAAATCTTTTGAGGTATTTTCTTGGTTGATAATTAAATTCTCATAACTTAAACAAAATATCCTATCTGGATACAACTCTTTCCAAAAGGCCATAAGGTCATTATATAAGAGATAATATTGGGCTATTTCATTCAAAGAGTATGCATAGTTATTTCCTTTGCTAAATTTTTGTTTATAGATAGAAAAACAATTTTCTATTGGATTTCTTTCACAAAGCACTACCTTTGAACCTGGTAAGGATAGAAGTATCAAACCTATATACATAAAATTATATGGCATCTTGTCTACTAAGTGAGAATGTCCTTCAAAGAGATCAGAGATGGACGCTGAATAGTGCTCGTTGATCAACTTTAAAATATTAGAATCAATATCTTCTATGTGATTTGGAAATGTAAGACCTCCGATTTCTTTAAAAGATTTCTTAACAGACTTCAGAAAAAATTGTAGTTCGCCTCCTCCTACTACCTTGGAATGACTAGAAAGAATTTGTTCTACCAGAGAAGTGCCTGATCTAGGCATTCCTAAAACAAATATGTTATTTTTGTCTGTTCTAATATCTAGAGGATCTAGCCTTTTATAATCAATCTTCAAGCTTTTAAAATAATCTTTAGAGAGATCTATTGAGAAACTTAGATTATTTCTGCAAATAGAATTTCCTAAATTTAAATATTTGAAAGCTTCTTCATAATCACCAATATCTTCTAATGCTTTTCCTAAACCAAAATAAATATCTGATAAATCATTATCTTTTAAATTGTCTTTATTGATTATTTCTTTCATTAAAAGAATATGTTCATCTGAAGGAGTATCATAAGTTATCAAGCTAGATAGATGTCTATGCGCTAGACCATGTCCTTTGTTTAAAGAGATTACTTTTTTGCAAAGAGTTATCGACTCTTCAATCTGTCCAAGATTTTTGTATAGTAAGCTTAGGTAAATGTAGCCTCTTGTGTCCTCTGCATCTATCTCAATAGCTTTTTTAAAGGACCTTATCGCTTGATTATTATTTTTAATTCTTCTAAGTGCATTACCCAAATTTATGTAAGAAGGATAGTATTGAGGATTAAAATCAGCAGCATCTTCAAAACATTGAACCGCTTCTTCTATTTTTTCTTTCTGAAGATAAGTCAAGCCTAAACTATTAAGCAATAAAGCTTTCTTTGGACAACGTTTTATTGCTTCCAAAAACGAGGATATAGATTCTTTGTATTTATCCTGTCTTATTAAAGAAATACAATATAGATTCCATATTTTATGGTCTTTAGGATATGATCTGATTAATTCATTTGATTTTTCTTCTAACAGAGAATATCTTGAATTGTTATAAAGATTTAATATAAGAATAAAATCTTCATTTTTTGTATTTATTTCTTTATTCAAATCTTCAAAATCTTAAAAGGTAAGAAATGATTGATTTATATTATGCACCAACACCTAACGGATGGAAAATTTCAATAATGCTGGAAGAAGCAGAGTTACCCTACAAAGTAATTCCAGTTAACCTAGGAGCAGGAGACCAATTTAGACCAGAGTTCTTAAAAATAAGTCCAAATAACAGGATGCCAGTCATAGTAGATACAGACGGACCTCAGGGCGAACAGATAAGTGTTTTTGAATCGGGAGCAATACTTATGTACTTAGGTGAAAAAACTGGCAAATTTTTTCCACAAACCGATAAAGAGAGGATTAAGGTTATTGAATGGCTTTTTTGGCAGATAGGCGGATTGGGTCCTATGGCAGGTCAAGTAAGTCACTTCGTAAATTATGCTCCTAATTTCCCTGGAGATCATTCCTATTCTGAAAAGCGTTATAAGAATGAATACGATAGATTACTTGGTGTAATGGATATGGTGCTAGAAGAAAGAGAATTTTTAGCTGGAGAATACTCCATAGCTGATATGGCATCTTTTCCTTGGATAACAGCCTATAAAAGATATGAGGTTGATTTGGATTCTTTTAAAAACGTAAGGAGATGGTTTGATGAGATTAAATCTAGACCGGCAGTAAGAAAAGGAATGGATGTAGGAAAAGAAAATAGAAATTTTGGTAAAGGTATTTCTAAAGAGAGCCTAAAGACTATGTTCGGCCAAGACTCGAAAAGTATAAAGAAAGAGGCTGAAAAGAAATTAAAAAAGTAGATCAAAATTTATAAAAATTCTTTAATTAACTGAATCCTATCATTTCCAAAAAACATATTAGTTTCGTCAAGAAAGAAAGTAGGAGAGCCAAAACCCCCTCTTTCCATTAATTCTCGAGTATTATTGATTAGTTTTTCCTTGGTATCTGATTCATTAATAAAAAGAAGAAATTCTTCTTCGTTCCAATCAAATGTTCTAATTATCTCAAGCAAGATGTCATCTAAAGAGATGTCTTTTCCGTCTGTCCAATATGCTTTAAATATAGCTTCTGCGTATGCCTCTATATGGTCTTTCTCAATAGCATAGAAAGCTCCACGCATTGCTTTTACGCTATTTATAGGGAATATCTTGGGCCAATTTATCTTAACGTTTCTTAAAGTTGCCCAATCTAGTAAATCTTTTTGAGAATAATCTAATTTTTCTTTAACAGGATTTTTTCTAGATTCGTAAACGCTAGGATTTATCGAGTTGAAGATTCCCCCAACCAATATAGGCTTCCAGTCTATAGTTAAGTCGTATTCCTTTTTTAATCCCAATAAACCTTGAAAAGATAAATAGGTCCACGGGCTACTGCAGTCAAAATAATATTCAATCCTTTTCATCAGCCTTTCTTGAAAGTATTTTTGCCAAAGTTAATAAAATTATTTTATTCATTGTTAATCAAGATATCGGAAAATAAAAATAAAATGAATAGAAATTTTATATAAAATAAATATTAATTATTAATATTTAATTTAATGAATAAAATTTTATTATTTATAGCTCTATCATTTCTGTTAGCACAGAGAGCTTATAGTGCTGACATAATTAAATTAGAAGAATTTTCTTATACTGAAAACCAAATCAGTTTGGCTCAAGAAATTCTGACAATCTTAGAAGAAGACCACTTTTTAAAGAAAAATTTTAATTCTATATGGGAAGAAGCCTTAGATGTTTATTTAGAACGATTGGACCCAAATAAAAATATATTCCTCTCTGAAGAGTTAAATGAATTTAAACAAGATATAGATGGCAAAACTGATATAAAGGATAATCTTGAAGTTGCTTACAATGTATTTAAAAGATACGGTAAAAGATATCAAAATAGGTATGAACAACAAATAAAATTTCTTAAGGAGATATCTGAACAGGATATCAAAAGTTCAAAGAAAATTATCAGAGATAGGTCTGAAGCAGAAAGATCAGACTCTCTTAAAGCTCTAGAAGTCTCATGGAGAGACTTGTTAGTTAATGATGTTATTCAGTTGATGCTGTCTGGTAATAATTTAAAAGATTCTGCTGAAAAGACTTTAAAAAGATTAAAAAATCAATATAGATATTTTAACCAAACTAGAAACGAAGATATATTCAATCTCTATATTAATTCAATTTCTTCTATCTACGGACCTCACACTTCTTATATGTCGCCTAAGAGTACTGAAGATTTTGATATTAATATGAGCTTATCTTTAGAAGGAATAGGTGCTCTGCTCTCTCCTGACGGACCCTACACATCAATTTCTTCATTAATCCCTGGAGGACCTGCAGAAAAATCTGGTCTCTTAAAAGCAAAGGATAAAATCATTGGAGTTGGGCAAGCAGGAGATGACGAAATAACAGATGTTATAGGCTGGAGGCTTGATGACGTTGTAGAACTTATAAGAGGCCCAAAAGATTCAAAAGTCAGATTAGAAATAATTCCTGGAAATTCTCTTGATGATTCAGTAACCAAAGAAATTGAGATAATAAGGAACTTAGTAAAACTTGAAGATCAAGCAGCTGAGAAAAAAGTTATAAATATAGAAAAGGATAACAAAAATTTCAAAATCGGAATTATTGAGCTTCCTGCTTTTTATTTTGATTTTGAGGCTTATCAACAGAGGGATTATAGCTACAGAAGCAGTAGTAAAGATGTAAAAAAACTTCTAAAGGAATTAAATCAAGAGGGTATTGAAGGTTTAATTCTAGATCTAAGAAATAACGGAGGAGGATCTCTTTACGAAGCAAATGCTTTGGCTCATTTATTCATAGGAAGAGGTACAACTGTTCAGATAAAAGATTCTAAAGGAAATATTCAGGGACTCGGTGAAAGATGGGGCTATCAATTCTTTGATAAACCCTTAGTAGTTCTTGTAAATAAGTTTAGCGCATCAGCTTCAGAAATATTAGCTGGAGCTATTCAAGACTACAACCGAGGAGTTATTGTTGGTACAGATACTTTTGGTAAGGGAACAGTGCAAAGAGTTGACATGCTTTCGGCAGGTCAAATCAAATTTACTGAGTCTAAATTTTATAGGGTTTCTGGAAGCAGTACTCAAAATAAAGGCGTAAGACCGGATATACAGATTCCTACTAACTTTGAGATAGAGGAGATAGGAGAAAGTAAGCTAGATAGAGCACTTGGACATGACAATATACCAATGGCATATTACAGAGATCTGAATAGGGTATATTCCCATTTAGATGTACTAAAAGAAAATAGTAAAAGTCGAATAGAAAGTTCGCTTTTCTTTAATTCCATGGAAACTAGAAAGCAATGGAGAAAAGCCAACGACATTAACTTTTTACACTTAAACATAGATCATAGAAGAATGATTAAAGAAAAAATAGAGAGTTATGTATTGTCTAAAGAAAACGAATTACGAAAAAAACTAAAACTTCCAACCTTTCTTACATATCAGGAATTTCTTGATAGAGACGAAGACCCAGAAACCCTAAATGAAGAATATAATGTTTTAAATGAGGCTATGAATATACTAGGTGATTTAATAGATATTCAATCTGAACCATTAATAGCTTCTTTAATTAGAACTAACTAAATATGAAAATAATCTCCTTCAATATTAACAGTATTAGGGCAAGACCTCATCAGGTTGAAGCTATAGTTAGTAAACACAATCCAGATGCAATAGGTCTGCAAGAAACTAAAGTGCATGATGATGATTTTCCTTATGACATACCAGAGTCCTTAGGGTACAAAGCACAGATTCACGGTCAAAAAGGTCATTATGGTGTGGCCATTTTTACAAAGGATGATCCGTATTCCGTGAATAAGGGATTTGAGACAGACAATGAAGAATCTCAAAAAAGATTTATATCAGTTACTCTAAAAAAAGAAAGGAAGAAAATTCATATTTTGAATGGCTATTTCCCTCAAGGCGAAGAAAGAGATCACCCTGTTAAGTTTCCCTACAAAGTAAAGTTTTATAAAGATTTACTCACGCATATTAAAAAGAACTACGACCCAAAAGACTATTTAGTTGTTATGGGTGATTTAAATATCTCCCCGCAAGATATAGATATAGGTATAGGTGAAGAAAATAAAAAGAGATGGCTGAGAACAGGTAAATGTAGCTTTTTGCCTGAAGAAAGAGAGATGTTATCTAAGCTAACTAACTGGGGTTTGTTTGATTCCTATAGAACTCTGTACCCTGAAAAAGATGATGAATACAGTTGGTTTGATTATAGAAGCAA
>CESD01098643.1_pt1 | contig 24893 bp, 28 predicted proteins | sample 531191 | NCBI WGS metagenome assembly CESD01 (sample SAMEA2622021, study PRJEB7988) | marine metagenome | biome: marine biome (ENVO:00000447); feature: deep chlorophyll maximum layer (ENVO:xxxxxxxx); material: "saline water (ENVO:00002010), including plankton (ENVO:xxxxxxxx)" | depth 188 m
TATTATTGAACAAAAAAAAGTGGGCTCAGCCCACTTCTACGTCACAATCTATATATTTTTTATTATTTTACATCACGAAAAAAATTATTAAAAGTATATCTTGATTTTTATATTAACTTAGATAATTCTTTGTTTATATCTTTAATCTTTACCATCTTAAAATCTTCTTTACCTCTCTCTAAAATCTCAACTTCAGAATTTTCTAGTGATCTTTTACTTATTACAATCCTTACAGGAACACCTGATAATTCATAATCACTAAATTTAACACCTGGGCCTTCATCTCTATCATCAAAAAGAACATCGTAATCTGAATTAATTAAATCAGAATAAACACTATTAGATACTTCTTTCACTTCTGTGTTATCAGAGTTCAAATTTACAAGATACACCTGAAAAGGAGATATATTTTTATCTAAAACTAATTCTTTCTCACTTGAATTTGCTTCAATTACTGCGGCAAGTAACCTTCCAACTCCAATGCCATAGCAACCCATTTCTACACTCTTTTGCTTGCCTTCTGTATCACTAAAATTTAAACCCATCTTTTGACTATATGTATCCCCTAACTTAAATATATGCCCCACTTCTATTCCCTTGTATTCATTCATGCCTTTACATTTGCTTTCATCGCAATCTACTGAGAGGTCCCCTTTCTTGGCTTTGGCTATATCCTCATAATGCTTAATATTGAATTCTTTGCTAGGTGAAATTCCTTCAATATGAAAATTATTTCTATTTGAACCAACTATGTAATCCGCTTTTAAGTTAATTGAATCATCAACTATTAAATCAAAATCATTATTAATTGGTGATATAAAACCTGGAACTAACCCTAATTGAATTATTTCATCATTATCTGCCAATCTCACATCATCACCTAATAGGTTCCTTAATTTAGTTTCATTTACTTCAAGATCTCCGGCTAGTGAAACTAAAATTGGCTTTTTGCCGGAGAAATAAACCATTGTTTTTATGAAATAATGAGCATCTAAACTAAAAAAATTGGTTAAATCCTGAATTGATTTAATATTTGGAGTCTCTTTTTCTGATTTTTCCATGACATTTTCACTATCATTCTTAATTATTTTTTTGAATTCAGCTTTTTCTTCATTGGCGGCATATAAACATTCATCGCATTTTAGAATTGTATCTTCTCCATTTTCTGCTATAGAAATAAATTCAGATGACACTTTACCTCCTATTGCTCCACTATCAGCAGCAACTTTTATCACATCAATTCCACACCTATTAAAAATATTAAAATATGCTTTAGAAAATTCCTCATATACTTCATCGAGGCTCTCTTGATTTGAGTGAAAACTATAAGCGTCTTTCATTTCGAATTCTCTAACCCTTAAGAGGCCGCCTCTAGGTCTAGTCTCATCTCTAAATTTAGTTTGTATATGAAACAAAGAAAAAGGCATATCTCTATAACTATTCACTTCACTTCTAACCATGGATATTACTGATTCTTCATGGGTAGGCGCAATTATCATAATTTTATCTCTTCTATCTGTAAATCTAGCTAAAGGGGGTATAAAAGAATCAATACGGCCACTTTCTTCCCATATGTCCGAAGGCTGAATCACTGGAAAATTTGCCTCATAACAATCAATCGAATTCATTTCAGACCTAATTATATCTTTAATTTTTTCAATTACTCTCCAACCAATAGGAGTAAAACTAAATATTCCAGCACCTAACTGACTAATATAACCCGACCTAATTAATAGCCTGTGACTAAGCATTTCTGATTCATCAGAAATATTTCTTGAAGTAGACCAATAATATTTTGAAAGTTTAATTTTTCCTCCTATTTATTTCTAATTACTCCATCTTTTCTTAACATAATCTTCTACCATTGAGATAAATTCCTTGGCAATACTATCCCCTTCTAAAACCCCAACTTTATCACCATCAATAAATATAGGAGCCTTAGGAGATTCTCCAGATCCAGGTAAAGATATTCCAATATCTGCACTTTTTGATTCTCCTGGACCATTAACCACGCAACCCATGACAGCCACTTTGAGATCAGAAGAACCAGGATATTTCTTGCTCCATATCTTAGAATTATTATCAAGATATTCTTGAATTTCTTCACTTAATTCTCTAAAAAAAGTGGAAGTTGTCCTACCGCAACCAGGACATGAAGTAACCGAGGGTCTAAAATTTCTAATACCTATTGATTGCAGAATCTCCTGACTTAATTTTACTTCTTTTGTTCTGTCTCCTCCTACTTCAGGAGTCAGGCTACATCGAATTGTATCCCCTATGCCATCTAATAATAAATTACCTAAAGCAATAGACGTTGAAGATACGCCTTTGGTACCCATCCCAGCCTCTGTTAGGCCTAAATGAAGGGGAAAGTTGCACCTATTAGCCAAGTCTCTATATACCGATATCATTTGCCTTACTCTTGAAACCTTGCAAGAAATAATTATCTTACTCTCTTCTAAGCCTAAATCAATCGCCTTATTTGCACTAATCAATGCACTATCAACAAGTGCTTCTCTTTCTACTACCTCAGCATCTTCCGGGATCTCTTTCTTGGCATTATTTTCCATTTTAGAATCTAAAAGTTCTGGATCTAGACTTCCAGCATTTACACCGATTCTAATAGGCTTATCGAATTCTTTGGCAACTCTAATAAACATTTCAAAATTTTCATCTCTTCTATTTCCTCTACCTACATTTCCAGGATTAATTCTGTACTTATCTAAGTTTGCTGCGCATGATTTGTGAGAAGATAAAAGCCTATGGCCAATAAAATGGAAGTCCCCAATAAGAGGAACCGTACACCCTAAATCCGCAAGCCTTTTCTTAATTTCTGGTATCGCCTTTGCAGAATTATCATTATTAACTGTCACCCTTACCAATTCACTTCCTGCATCATATAAGGCTTTGACCTGAGAAACCGTTGCATTTATATCTGAGGTGTCAGTATCAGTCATAGATTGCACTACAATCTGCGAATCACTTCCAATGGGAATATCACCCACTTTTACTAAATTACTTTTTCTTCTGTGAATTTCCACTTAAATATTATATTCCTCTCAACATTAGCCCACAACATCTACACCTTGGTAAATTCTAATTATATCTTGGGCAGTTATTATGAATAAAATTGTAAGCATAAAAATAAAACCTAAACCATGAACTATTCTTTCTTTATCCGGAGAAACTCTTTTTCCATTTCTCGCAATTTCTATTAATACGAACAAGATCCTGCCTCCATCAAGTGCTGGTATTGGTAATAAATTTATAACTGCTAAACTCAAACTTATTATTGAGGTAAGTTCAACAAAAATCATTATTTTATCTCTGAATTCAATTTCAGCTACCGCCACTTGTCCAGTAATTTGACTGATGCCAATAGGACCTACTGCGCTTGGACCTGAAAATTGAGGATTAGTACTTCCCCCAATCATAGCTCTCACACTATTTATCGATAAATCAAACAATTGAAAAACACTAAACACAGATTCTTTAATAGAGCCAAAGATTCCATAGTCAGAATCAATCTTAGTAAAATTACCAGAATAGATAGATATCCCTAGAGCACCTTGCCCATCGGGAGGATTCCATCTAGGCCTAGATTTGAATGTTTTTATATCTCCATTATAAAAGAATTTTTCTTCCCAAGATTTTGAAAAAACATTGGGAATTCCTCTTTCAATTTTAATTTCTATATCTTCTCCTAATGAGGACGTTATTATTTTCTGTAATGAGTTCATATTATTCATAGATCTTCCATTAATAGAAAGGACTTTATCTCCTGATTTTAATCCAGAATTATATGCTGGCGATTCTTTAATTACATCCATAATTATTAAGTCTGATTTCTGAATCTGGCCAGGTAGTAGAAAGGCAATAAAAAATAATATAAAAGGCAATAAAAAATTAATCAAAACTCCTGAAATTAATACAATTAATCTTTGATAAGGCTTCTTCATATAAAAACTCTCGGGGTGATCAGAATGTTCTTCGCCAAAAGGTCTAACAAATCCACCTAGGGGCAAGAGATTAAAGGACCATTGCATCTCTTTAAAATAAATTTTTCCATCTTGATCATAATGAGATGAGATTTCTATTGCTTCACTCCTAAGACTCGCAGGAATCTCATTTTTATGATCGAATATATCTGCAACTGACAATCTATCATAAGTTAGTTTAGTGGTAACAAATAAGAATTTTTTTGAATTAAAATTTTTATACTTTAATAAAAGTTCTTTCGAAATAAATAAAGAGTTTCTGCCAGACCATATAGAAAATAATCTTGGAGGAAATCCGAAACCAAATTCTAAAACCTTTATCTTAAAAAACTTAGCCGAAAAATAATGTCCAAATTCATGAAAAATAATAAGAGGTAATAGGACCAAGATAAAACTTACAATGCTAACAATAACTGTCATTCAATTTCCTTTAGAGTCATTATATAAGACCTCTGAACGGTCTCTTTAATTGTTTCCAAATTGTATTCAACAGAAAAATCAAATCTTTCGTAAACTCTCTTCATTGCATCCAGCATACCTGTGTAACTGACCTTCCCTTCTAAAAACATTTCTACAGCAGCCTGATCTGAGCCTACTAAGAATGAAGGTGCCAATTTTGATGAATTTAATAACTGCATGCCAAAATTAAACCATCCTAACTTCTCTTCTGGAAAAGACTCGAAAGACAAACTCTCAATTGATCTAAAATCTATTTTTTCAATTTTAGAACTTGATTTTCTTTCTGGATAGTACAGTCCATACAATATTGGTATTTTCATGTCTGGGTAAGATAGTACAGCCAATATATTGCCATCATTAAATTCGGCTAATCCATGAATCAAACTTTGCCTATGAAATAATACTTCTATTTTATCGAGAGGTAATGAGAAAAGATTAGATGCTTCTTGAACTTCAAATACCTTATTTATGAGAGTGGAAGAATCAACGGTGATTTTTTTTCCCATTTTCCATGTTGGATGAGCTAATACATCATCAACGGTGATTTTTTTTAATTCTTCAGTGGCCCTATCTCTTAAGGCTCCCCCAGAAGCTGTTAGAATCACTCTATCAATAGATCCATAATCTTCATTTTTTATACATTGCCATATTGCGGAGTGTTCACTATCTAGTGGAATTATTTCCCCACCATTATCTTTGGATAATTCAACTATAATATCTCCTCCAACAACTAAACTTTCCTTGTTAGCTAATAATACTTTTCTACCTTGCTCTAATGAGAAGATTGTAGGATCAATTCCCTCTACCCCTGACAAAGCAATTACTATAAGATCAGAATCATCAAACTTTAATATATCTTGATAATTATTAAGTCTTTTGCCATATGAATAATTAAGGTCACTTTTTGAATAATAATATTTTGGTTTAAATTTATTTACTTGTTCTTCTAATTTCTTTTCATTTATACCTGCAGTAATTGTAATAAGTTCAAAATCTTTTAAGTTCTCTTCAATCAGATCTAGGCATTGAGTTCCAACAGAACCTGTGGATCCAAGAATAGAAATTTTTCTTTTCATAATATTGCCTTTACTAAAGATAATAAGATTAAAACTATAACCATAGAGTCTAGTCTATCAAGAATCCCACCATGACCAGGAAGAATTGTGCCAAAATCTTTTACACTGAAATTTCTTTTAACTCCTGAGGCATAAAGGTCTCCTAAAATTGCAAAAAAAGGTAAAGAAAAAGCCAAAATTAAATTTAAATTAAGTGTATTTATAGGGTTATTAAATAAAAAATTAATAAACAAATAAAAGAGAATGCCTGAGATATATCCTGAAACGTACCCTTCAATACTTTTATTAGGGCTTAAAATAGAAATCAAATTAATTCTGTGTCTGCCAAATTTGGATCCAACTAAATAGGATATAGAATCTACAACAAAAACTGTCAAAACAGGTATCAGTATCCATTTAAGATCTGCAAACGACTCATATAAAAATAATATGCTAGAAACACCAGTTATAAAAAACAATGAAGATGATTCTCTTAATAGAAATTGGTAAATTCTTCGATCTTCAAAATATGAAAATTGGGATCTATCAATTATTTCATGTCCCCTCCTTCTTATCCCAAAAAATATTGATAATATTCCTAAGATAAGAGCAAGAAAATGAAAAATTAAATTGGTAAATACAGAATATCCTCCCCACTCTATATAGGATAAGTATATTGGGATAATTAGAATAAAGTAGATAAAAGTTCTTAAATTTCTTTTTTCTACAGTTAGCAAAAGATTAGTTTCAATAATAATAAAAAAAATTAATGCTAAAACTAATAAAAAAGTAAAAATATTAGACACCAAAGATAATATTAATATAGGCGCTAATATGAATGATGTTCTTATTCTTTGATTCATAAAATGACTAATCTACTCCAAATCTTCTTCTTCTCTTAGAAAATTCAATCAAAGCCTTAGAAAATTCTGAAATATTAAAGTCTGGCCATAGAACATTACTAGTAAAAAATTCGCTGTAGGCAGTTTGCCAAATTAAAAAGTTACTGAGTCTATACTCGCCTCCGGTTCTAATCACCAAATCTGGATCTGGAACTCCATCATTTAAGTATTTATTAAATAAACTCTCATTTATTATAGACGATTCTACCCTACTATCTACGATTTTTTTTGCAGCTTCAATGATCTCCCTCCTGCCTCCATAATCAAAGGCTATAATTAAGTTAATATTTTTATTTTCTTCAGTCTTTTTCACTGCTTCTAATATATTTGCTCTAGTTTTAGAATCTAATTTTTTTATACTCCCCTTTATCAGAATCTTTACACCTAATTCATGAAGATTAGCAAAATTTTCTGATAGAGATTCTGAAAGTAAAGTTTTAGTAATATAATTAACTTCTTTTTGAGGCCTATCCCAATTTTCTGTAGAAAAGGTAAATAGTGTTAGAAATTTAATTTCTAAAGATTTCATAAATTTTACAATTGATTCAATATTTTTAGTTCCTGCTTTATGTCCTGAAAAAACTGGGATTTTTTTCATAGCTGCCCACCTTCTATTTCCATCCATTATTATGGCAATATGAGAAGGTAATAAAGAAGAATTTTCTTTAAACGAATCTAAGACAATAGATTCAAGACTTTTATCGGATTGCTTATCCAAAAGGCTTCAAACTTCCATTAACTCGTTTTCTTTTTCTTGTGAAATACTAGAAATAAGATCAATATTATCGTCCGTATTCTTTTGTATTTCTGACTGAAGTCTTCTGCTATCGTCTTGCGAAATTTCACTTGATTTTTCAAGTAACTTTACCTCATCCATTCCATTTCTTCTGGCACTTCTTATCGATATTTTTGCATCTTCGGACTTCTTTTTTAAAGATCTAACCAACTCCAGTCTTCTTTCCTCATTGAGAGGAGGAACAACAAGCCTAATCGTATCTCCTTCTATTCCAGGACTTATGCCTAAATCAGACGATTCTATTTCTTTAGCAATTGAAGTGACTGCAGACTTATCCCATAATTGAATTAGTATCATAGAGCCGTCAGAAACACTTATTTGACCTAAGTCGGATAGCTTCATTTGGGTTCCATGATAATCTACCATTAGCCCTGAAACTAAACCTGAATGAGCCCTGTTAGTTCTCATTCCTGAAATATCTTCTTGAAAATATTCTATTGTATTAGCCATATTAGACTTAACGCCTGATATCAATTCTTCACTCATTTTAAATATCCTGAGTAATTAATGTTCCTAGATCTTCTCCACTTAGGATACCTGATAAAGTTCCTTTATTAAAAATATTAAATACGCTTATAGGCATATCATTATCCATACACATGGATAATGCAGTACTATCTAAAGCCTTTATTTGCCTTGAAAGAGCATCAATATGAGTGATTTTATTAATTTTCTTTGCTGAAGGATTAGTCTTTGGGTCGGAATCATATACACCGTCAACATCATTTTTTGACATCATTAGTAAATCGGCAGAAATTTCTAAAGCTCTTAGAGCTGCGGCAGTATCAGTAGTCATATAAGGATTTCCACTCCCTCCAACTAAAATCACAATCCTACCTTTATCCAAATGCCTTAATGCTCTTCTTCTAATAAATAATTCTGCAACAGAAGGATTAGAAAGAGCAGACATAGTTCTGACAGGCAGATTTATATTTTCTAGGGCATCTTGTAGAGCCAATCCATTAATCATAGTTGCAAGCATTCCTGCAGAATCTGCAACTGATCTATCCATGCCTAACTTTTCATAATCAGCACCTCTCCAAATGTTGCCTCCACCAACAACCATTGCGATCCTTATTTTCTTAAATTTATCTTTCACATCAGAAATCTCTTTAGACAAATAATCGAGAATATCGGTATCTATGCCAAATTTCCTGCCTCCAACAAGCGCTTCCCCGCTAAGTTTTAGGAGTATAGTGCGAGGTGTCATTATAGATAGATATTAAGATAGATCAAATTTAGTTATTCTTGAAATATTCACGTTTTCTCCTACCTTAGAGATCATAGATTTAATCATATCCTCAATAGTAAGAGAAGGATCTTTTATAAATGCTTGAGACATTAATATTTCTTCATCAGAAGCCTTGTCTGCACCTTCATCATCTTTAGATATAAATAAAGGTCCCATTGCGGCTACCTGCATAGCAAGATCTTTTGCTAAACCTACAAAGTCATCAGTTCTAGCTACAAAATCTGTTTCACATTTTAATTCTACCAAAGAGCCTATTTTATTCCCCGCATGAATATAACTCTGAACTACACCTTCTGAAGTCTCTCTGCCAGATTTTTTTAAAGCGTTTGCAAGACCCTGTTTCTTTAAGATTTCCTCAGCCTTATCAGAATTCCCCTTTGACTCATCGAGTGCTTTCTTGACAGCCATCACACCAGCGCCAGTTTTTTGCCTAAGTTCTTTTACTACATTCAAATCTACTTCCATTTTTACTCCTTATCTTCTTTAGAAGATTCTTTAAGTTGAGATTCTTTCGCTTTCTTTAACTCTTCTTCTTGGATTTGGGCATATTTTACTTTACCTTCTAAAACTGAATCAGCAATAAACTTAGTTATTATGCTTACGGACCTAAGAGCATCATCGTTACCTGGAATAGGTACATCGATTTTACTAGGATCACTATTAGTATCAACTACCGCTATAATAGGAATTCCTAGTTTGTTAGCTTCGTTTACAGCATTAAATTCCATCTCAGTATCAATCACAAACATTAATTGAGGAGTCTTCTCGATTCCAGTTATTCCTCCAAAAAACTTCTTCAACTTTTTTGCTTTAGTAGCGATTACCTGAAGTTCTCTTTTGGTATTGGTCTTATCATCTTGTTCAGTAGCCTTGGTCTCAAGATTCTTCAATGTGTCAACTCTTGTCTTCATGGTTTTAAAATTTGTTAACATACCACCAAGCCATCTCTGGTTTACATAAAAACTTTCACATCTTTCTGCCTCGCTCTGTATGGATGACCTCGCCTGAAGTTTTGTACCTACGAAGATACATTCTCCGCCCTTTGACACAATATCAATAATTAATTTTCTTGCTTCTTCAAGTTGAACAAGTGTTTTTTCAAGATTTATAACATGAGATTTAGATTTTTTGGTAAATATAAAAGAATCCATCTTAGGGTTCCACTTTCTTGTGGGATGACCAAAGTGAACTCCTGCTTCAAAAAGCGTTCTTAAATTTATTTTTTTCTCTTCAGTTAAATTATCCAATTTACTTTTGTTCTAAAAACTCCGTTGTGGAGTATAGCACATTAAAATAGATTAAGTACAAGTTTTTATACTGTCGTTAAGTTTAATTACTTTTAGTAACATTGAAATATGAAAAAATTAATAACCAATAATCTTATAGTTACTTTTCTCATCACAATAACAATTAGTTTTTTAACTTTTTATACTGAATTATTCGCTAACACCTATATTAATCAAGTACTAAAAATCTCTAGCGAAGGGTCAAATGCTCTTTCAAGTACTTTAGACATATTTAATTTTGGATATTCTTTCGTGGCTGGAGTGCTAGCAGCCATTAATCCTTGCGGAATAGTAATGCTGCCAGTTTATTTGGGGTTATATGTAAACAATAACTCAGATTCTAATGAGATAACAACCCAAAAAAAAATAGTTAATTCTCTGAATATAATTTTATTCGTTGGAATAGGATTTGTGGCTTTATTCTCATTAGCCGCAATTTTAGTTAGATTGAGTTCAGAATTAATAGGTGATTTAATACCATTTTTATCAATACTACTATCATTAATTATTCTTTATTTTGGAATTGGAGAATTAACTGGAAAAAAATTTTTTAGCGCTAAAATATCATCAATAAGTTCTAAGATTGGTAACCCGAAAAACATCAACCCTATTGGTTTTATACTTTTTGGGGTAAGTTATGGCTTGGCTTCAGTAGGTTGCGCTCTTCCGATATTTATTTCTGTTGTTACAAAATCTATTAATTCTCCAAATAGTCAAAGTATTTTTATAGATTTCATTTCTTATTCATTTGGAATGATATCAGTAATAGCTATCTTAACTTTTGCCACCTTTATATCAGTAAATAGCACTAAAATAATAAATAATTTTTTTAGAAAGTGGTCATCTTTAATATTTGGTATATTCTTAACATTAGCAGGCATATTCATGTTAAGTTATTGGATATATGACATAAAAATAATATTTAGTTAAACACAACGATTAACTAATTTTCCTATGCCATCAATTTCAATTTCAACTATGTCGCCAGGATTTATCTGTCCAGCAGTGCCAGATGTGCCGGTAAAAATACAGTCACCAGGAAATAATGTTACATATTTTGTTATAAATTCAACTGTTTTTGGTATAGACCAAATCATTTCACTAGTATTGCAACTTTGTACAACATCTCCATTTACTTTGCCAGTAATATTTAGGTTTTCAGGGTCTATTTCAGTCTCTATGAAAGGTCCAATTGGAGAAAAAGTGTCTGACGATTTAGCTCTCCACCAACTCTTGTCTCCTTTTTGCCAGTCTCTGGCGCTAACATCATTCCCGCAGGTATAACCAAAAATATAATCAAAGACCTTATCCTGAGGTACATCTTTAGCAAGTTTTCCTATTACCACAACTAATTCGGATTCAGCATCTACTTTTTCAGAATCCCTAGGAATTACTATTTCCTGATCATGTGCTGATATAGATGAGATAGTTTTAAAAAAGGGCTCGGGTTGTTTAGGAGGTGATTCGCCTTGCAAATGAGAGCCATAATTTTTTGCTAGCGCAAGCATGCTTGATGGTGTCACAGGAGGTAAAATTTTTAACTCAGAAATACTATAGATATCTCCAGTTTGATTATATTCATCATTGAAGATATCACCATCAATGCGCTCAACATTATCTCCATCTACTATTCCAATGAATCTGTCACCAGATTTTTCAAATGAACCAAACTTCACTATAACCTCCATTTATAAATTACGATTTAAAGAATATAGTCTATTATTGTATAAAACTAAAATTATTTCACTTAAAAGAATTGCTTTTAACTGCTAAGAAAATTAACAAAAGTTATCAAGACAATCATGTCTTGCAAGATGCTAATCTAGATATAAAATCTGGAGATAGTATTTGTATTTCAGGAGAAAATGGATCCGGAAAATCTACGCTTCTGAAAATTTTTTGTGGGCTTTTAAGACCTGACCTGGGCAAGCTTAGCATTCTAGATAGAGATCCATATAAACAACCAGAAAACTTATTTATCAAACAAAGAATAGGTGTTCTTATGCATTCAAACATGCTCTACCCTCAATTAACTTTAAAAGAAAATCTATTATTCTTTTCAAAATTATTAGGAATAATTAACCATAGATCAAGAACTTATGAAGTTACAGATGAATTAAACATTTCAAAATTTCTAGATATTGAAATTTATAAACTCTCTAATGGGAATAGAAGGAAAGCGGGTTTTGCTAAAAGTTTACTAAATGATCCAGAAATATTAATAACTGATGAACCTGAAGCAAACATAGATAGCGATACTATTGAAATATTTTCTAATATATTTTTACAGAGATTAGAGAGATCAAAGGCCAATCTTTTTACAAGCCATAATGAAAAATTTTATGAAAAATGTTCTAACAAAAGAATGAAGTTGGAGCATGGAAGGCTCTTAGATTTATGAAAAATTGGGTAAAAATTCTTCTAACTATTTCATCTAAAGATTTGATAATTGAATTAAAATCGAAAGAAATAATTGTGACTATTACTCTTTTCTCTTTGCTTGTAGTCTCCATATTTTCAGTAACATCTTCGAACCCTTCTAATTTATCTGCAGAGATAGGCGCAGGTATCATATGGGCATCGGTCGTTTTTTCTGGTTCTATAGCAATGTCTAAATTCTTTTCTCATGAAGAAAAAGATGAAACATTAAACGCCATACTGCTTATGCCTGTTCCTATTGAACTTATTTTTTTCAGCAAAATATTATCTTTATTCATATTTTTGACTATATCTGAATGCTTGATCATTGGTGCTTTCTCAATATTTTTTAACTCAAACCCTTTATCTATATACATCTTGACCGTAATCCCTATCTTCAATCTAGGATTTAGTTGTGTTGGGACTTTCTTTGGGATAATTTCATCAAAATCTAGATCGAATGAAATTTTACTTACTCTGCTTCTTGTGCCAATAGTAATTCCGTTAATAATGTTTGCTACAGAATTAACTAAAGCAGGCTTGTCGGGAATTCACTCTCCTAATTTTAATCTGTGGCTAAGCCTAGGAATTCTTTTTGATATAATATTCTTAGTAGTCTTAACTTTTTTATTTGGAAAAATAATAGATCAATGATATATGTTTATCATTGCATCAATAATTACAAACAATTAATTGCTAATGTTTAGAAACATATATCTTACAATATCTGGTGCTATTACACTCCTATCAATATGGATGATATTTATATGGGTACCAACTGAAGTCAACCAAGGTTTAGTTCAAAGAATTCTATATGTTCATGTCCCTTTTGCATGGGCTTCAATGGTGGCAATAATTGCTGTAGCAATTACAAGTTTAATGTTTTTAGTTACAAAAAAAATATTTTGGGACAACCTTTCTCAATCTTTAGCTGAAGTTGGTGTAGTTTCAGCCATTGTAATGCTTTTTTCTGGGATAGTTTGGGCAAAACCAGTATGGGGAGTTTGGTGGACCGGAGAGGCAAAATTAACTACCGCTTTAATTTTATTTCTAATATATTGTGCCTATCTTGTTTTTAGAAATTATTTTCCACCAGGGGATGCACGAAATAGAATTGCTGCAATAATTGCTTTAATTGGGGCTATAGATAGCCCTATAATTTATTATGCGGCTCAAATTTGGCAACAAAATCATCCCCAGGCAGTTGTAGGACCCCTTGCAACGCAAGATTCTAGTCTAAGTTCTGAGATGGTAATTACATTATTGACTTGCGTTTTAGCTGTAACATTAATGTTCGTCGGAATAGTTTGGGTTCAATACAAAACAGTTTCAAGAAAAGGATTAAAAAATGTACAAATTTCTTAGCCTATTGGTAGTTACTATATTTCTAGGAATTAATCCCATCAGTTTAAATGCTGATGATGGAAAACAAATTACATCAGGCGTAATAAGCAATTTAGAAGAAGGTGGTGGTAAATCTTCTAAAATATCCATACTTACAAACGAAGGGGAGATAGAAACTTTCCAGATAAATAATGAAAATAATTCCACCAAATTCGGACTCGAAAATATTGCTGGAGAAAGATGGACTGGAAATCAATCAGAAAATGGCGGAGAGGCACTTAAAAGGTTAAAACAACATCAATCTAGATTAGCTCCTATCACAATTGTTTCTGAAAACGGATTAGCTGCAGAAATTGTTGATATGGAAAGTAGAAATGTTAGAACTAACTTGTGGTATTTATTTGCTTGCTTTACGGTTGCTTGGATTGCTTTTTTTGTATACTTGATAATTATTAATGGGAGATTAAGTAAAGCATCTAAATAAATAATGAGTAATAACAGCCAAAAGTCAAAAGAATTGACTCAATTAAGACCAGCTTATATCTCTTCAAAATTAAAGATTTTAGTTGCTTTATTATCAATCATTATCGCAGTTTCATACTTAGCTATTTCGAGTTTTGGAACAGCAACCACAAAGTATATGAGTGTCCAAGATGCTATTAATAAATCTGAGAACGAAAACAAGGGTAGTCTGGGGGTAATTGGAAAACTTGTTCCAGATACTTTTCATAGATCTGCTGATGGGTTGACCGCCTTTTTTAGCATTACCGATGATGAGTCCTCAGGAATAATGCCTGTTTCCTACTCTGGAGAAATAGGTGAAATATTCTTTAATGAAAATGCAGAAATAATAATTCAAGGCACTATTAAAGAAGATGGGATTTTCGAAACTACCTCGCTTTCAATCAGATGCCCTTCAAAGTATGTTGATAGGATAGAAGAAAGTAATGACATTTAATGAATAAATCTTCAATTGACGGAAAAGAATATTATTCTAATCCTGATGTTTGGTCTGCTGGAGGTGTAATTATCAGAAGTAATAGAGGTATTTTTGAGGTTATACTATGTGAAAGGTCATCTGAAGATTTAGTAGCTCTCCCAAAAGGTAAACCAAATGAAGGAGAAAACGAATCCGAGACGGCTATGAGAGAGGTAAAAGAAGAAACAGGAATTACTGTGAACATTATAAAGAAAATTCAGGAAATTTTTTACTCTTTTAGATCTTTTGAAAACACAATAAATAAGAAGGTTTCATTTTTTCTTATGGAGCATACTGGAGGCAATATTCTGGAACATGATGATGAATTTGATAAAGTATATTGGGAACAGATAGATTCTGCTTTGAGAAAATTAACTTTTCAAGGGGAGAAAGATGTACTGGAAGAAGCTATTAAATTGGTCAAAAACTCCAAATAATGAAAAGCCTGTAGAAATTGAAGGCTTAAATATAAATTTGCGCTCCAAAAAAATTGAAGATGCCGAACAAGATTATGAATGGAGGTCAGATCCAGAGCTTTCAGCCTTGGATGCAACGGTACCTATAAATATCTCTTTGAGAGAATATATTTCTCATTTTAAAGACGAACTAAAGTATCCTGTGCCCTGGTCAGTTAAATATGCTATAGAAACTAAAGAAGGCAACCTAATTGGAAATATAATGTACTACGACATTGACCCAATAGATAAAGAGGCTGAAATTGGGATTATAATTGGTGATAAATCATTTTTAGGAAAAGGGTATGGAACCGATGCATTGTCAACTCTTGCTTCTTATGTATTTGATACTACTAACATTATCTTGTTGTACCTACATACACTTACAACAAATGAAAGGGCAATAAAGGCATTCAAAAAAGTTGGATTTAAAGAATCTGGGCCTGTTAGAAAAGAAGGTATGAATTTTATAAAAATGAACCTACTTAAAGAGGATTGGGAAAAGACTAATCTTCAAAATAGCCACTAAAATCGTCATCGCCTACTGAGTCTTCGCCAGATATTTCAAAATCTTTTAAATAGTCGAAACTATCTTCTTCATTTTGGTTTTCTTTATGTATTGATCCAAAGGCTGGAAGTATTAGTTTAGGCTCGTCAATATCGTCAAACTTTATTAATAACTCATCTTCATCATTGTTTCTATCAACAGAAACAACAATCCCTCTCCCAAAAATTTTATGAATTACTACGTCTGAAACATAAAAATTTGAATGTTTTATGTTTATTCTTTTTTCAGTTTTTACATAATCCTCTTTGTTGAAATTCTTTTCTGTATAATTAATTTTTCCAAAATCATCATAATCTGCTGTTTTAAGAAACTCTTTTGGTATTTCGGATAAGAATTGAGATGGGACTTGGCTTTGAGAAAACATATTTTTGCCTTGATTATTCCATGTAACCCTATTTAAGCAGTTGGTAAGATATATTCTTTCTTTTGCTCTGGTAATTCCGACATAACATAACCTTCTTTCCTCCTCCATTTCTTTATGGTCATCAAGCGATCTTATATGAGGAAGCATTCCTTGCTCAAAACCTATTATAAATACAACGGAATATTCCAATCCCTTTGCTTGATGAAGTGTAATCAGTGTCACTTTATCTGACTCTTGGTCTGTCTCAACAGAATCATCTACCTTTGTTATTAGTGCAAATTTTTGGACAAATTCTACGGTTTTATCAAAAGGGTCAGTTATATCTAAAGATATTTCTCTAGCCTTGACTTTCAATTCTTCAATATTCCTTAGCCTGTTATCATAATCTGGATCTGCCTCAAGGTATGTTCCATACCCAGAGGCTTCAATTATTTCTGAAATAAGGCTTTCAGTACTTAATACTTTTACCTTATGCACCATTCCCTTAATCATTTCAGCAAATCTGTCTAATGCTGCTTCAGCCCTCTTATTAACTTTAAAATCTTCCTTCCACGGCCTACTAAGTAAATATCCCAATATGCTTTCATACTGACTCTGAGACATAAATGCCTGCCTAAAAGATAAATAGGTCGCATCACTTATACCCCTTCTAGGAGTATTAATGATTCGAGATAAAGAAACTTCATCGTTATGATTAATGAGTATAGAAATATATGCGAGCATATCCTTGATTTCTCTTCTCTCTCTAAAACCAAGTGCTCCTATAAGTCTGTAAGGAATCTGTAACTCTTCAAGTTTATCTTCCATATTCCTAGATTGAGAATTAACTCTGTACATCACTGCAATCTCTTCAGGGGAAATTCCTTTATTAATTAAATAACTTAATTCCCTAGTAACAAATTCTGCTTCTGAAGAAGGGTTTCTGGCTGTAACCAAAACTGCATCATTACCGTCTTTATTCCCTGTCCAAAGTTCTCTTTTAAACCTTTCCGTGTTGTTTGAGATCAATTTATCCGCTACCGCTATGATTGATTTAGTCGACCTATAATTTTGGTCTAATTTAATTATTGAAGCTTCAGGGAATAGTTTCTCAAAATCCAATAAGTTTCTTGGTTCAGCATTCCTCCAAGAATAAATTGATTGATCAGGATCCCCAACCACAAAAAGGTTTTTATTTTTTTCAGTTAGTTTTTTTGATATTTCTAATTGCAACTTATTTGTATCTTGAAACTCATCTACCAGAAGATACTGATATCTTTCCTCTATTTCATTTCTAATATCTTCAAAATTTTCAAGTAATAAAACAGTTTTCAATAGCAGGTCATCAAAATCCAATGAATTTGCTATCCTGAGAGCTTTCTCATAACTATCATAAATCTCATAAATAATTTGAGAAAACAAAGCCCCATCAGGATCCTTTTGTTCTCTAGAAATATATTCTGCTGGGGCCAGTTTATTGTTTTTTGCAACTGAGATTTCTGAAAAAAATGTTGAAATCTTAAATGGAAGTTTTTTAGGATCCTTATTCATGTCTTTCAAAATTCTTTTAACGAGCCTGGTCTGGTCAGAATCATCATAAATCGAAAAATAAGGATCAATATTTATCCTTGATCCGTATTGACGTAGCAAAGATACACACAAACTGTGAAATGTAGAAATATTCAGATCAGATTTATTTGTGAGAGCTACACATCTCTCTCTCATTTCATCTGCTGCTTTATTTGTGAAAGTCACTGCAAGGATCCTTTCAGGAAATATTTTATGCTTGCTTATTAAATAAGAAACTCTATTAGCGATAACTCTTGTCTTTCCTGACCCAGGTCCAGCAATAATCATAGCAGGCCCATCCTTATGGATTACAGCCATCTTTTGAATTTCGGATAGATTGTCTAATTCTTTTAACATAAATTTACCTGTTAAATGATTCCTACCTGCTAACGCAAGTTACACGCTAAAGAGTATTTAGTTCCAAGGCTTTGTCAACGGCATCTTGACTCATGTTATCCTTAAAATAACTAAGGCAAGAATTCAGTTTATCAGGATGATCAAATATAGATTTGGAAACTATTCCTGAAATTTTATCAGCCGTATCATGAGTGTCAGAATCAACTAATATTAATGGAATTTCAAGTTTTTGAGCTTCATAAAATACATACTCAATGGGCTCTATCCCTTTAGTTAATACAAGCCCCTTAACATTGCCCCCTGCCTGCATTGCTCCTAATTGAAGATCTGGCCTATCTCCTCTTATAAGTGCCAAAACATCTTTCTGGGACTCATAATATAAAACACTCCAATCAAGAACTATTCCTCCTATAAGAACGTTAAGGACGAGTTCGTTTTTCTTCTCAGATTCATAAAGATATTTGCCTTTAAGGTGCTTAACATATTGATCCACAGTGCTTGAAACCATAAACCTATTTTCTGGAATTATACTTATAACGTCGTTTTGTTTCTCAGACTTCAGTGAGTCAACCTTATGGCGAGGAGTATTGTTATATATAATTCCTACTAAATATTCTCCTAACTCACTCCTTATTTTGTCTATATTATCTTTTGCGTCAGTAACTAATAGAATCTTTGATTTACTAGCTTCTGCAAGGTTTCTATTGAAGTTCATGTCGGTCGAATTAGATTCAGAAATAAGGATATTTTTCTTAGAATTCTTAGATATAAGATCTGAAATTTTTTGAGAATATTGATCAGGCATATTTTTCATATCAATATCCTCAAACCCCGGTATGATTTCTGCTTCAGATAATTCTAATCCCTCTTTAACAGAAGAAGGTATTTTAGAAAAAGAGGATATTGTTGATACTGAAATACCAGCAGATTTTAAATATGACAAGATCACTGATCGAACCATAGTTTTTCCGCTATTTGATTTGTCGGATGCTATTATTATTGAAGGCATAAATTAAACTATATATTTTTACATTTCGGTCATCAAGAATATTTTAACACTTGAAAAGAATTGAAACCTAAAATAACATCTGATGATTGCGTGCCTCGGTAGCTCAGTTGGTAGAGCAATGGACTGAAAATCCATGTGTCGGCGGTTCGAGCCCGCCCTGAGGCACCACTTTTCTAAGGGAGGAAACAATGAAAGTACTCGTAACTGGAGGTAGCGGAAGAGCAGGAAAATATGTAATTAGAGAACTTCTAGATAACGGACATAGTGTAGTAAATGCAGATGTGGTAAATGGATATCTTGAAGATAGAAATCCAGAACTTTCTTACAAGAAAATAGATTTTACAGATTATGGAGAAACTGTTTTTGCAACTTCAGGTTGTGATGCGATCATACATCTTGCAGCAATACCTAGTCCTGGAGTAATCCCAAATCAGGAAATATTCAGGGTTAATATGATTTCTACATTTAATGTTCTTGAGGCTGCTGAGGAAAAAGGAATAGAAAAAATAGTTCTTGCTTCATCTGTAAATGCCCTAGGAGCTGGATGGCCAGCAACCCTATGGGGAGAACCTCCTATCCCGCCAGAATATTTTCCTGTGGACGAAAAACATCCAACTAGAAATAAGGACGTATACAGTATGACTAAGTGGCTTGGCGAAGAAATGGGCGAGTCTTTTGCAAGAAAAAGAAAGGTTCAGATCTCAAATATGCGTTTTCATGGTCTTTGGGATGAGGAGATGGCTAAAAATTATTTGAAGGCTGAGAAAAAAATGGATCTTACAGGACATAATGCTGCAGGTTTTTTTGCATGGACCGACAGAAGGGATGCTGCATCTGCGTGCAGGCTCAGCATAGAAGGTGACTGGACGGGGCATGAAGCCTTTTTCATAAATGGTAAGGATACAGTTCTTGAGATTCCCACCAAGGATGCCACCAATGAACTATTCCCAGATGTTCCCTACGTGAAGGAAGTAGAAGAATACGGAACTTTGTTAGATATCGATAAAGCAAAAGAAATACTTGGATGGGAACCAAAGTATTCTTGGAGAGACGCCTCGGACTGGTAAAAAAAGGTGTTTTCTATTAATATTTTTTAACTAAAATGCGGCTATCGTATAATGGTTATTATGGAACCTTGCCAAGGTTCAGATACGGATTCGATTTCCGTTAGCCGCTCCAATAAACGCTTATCCCATACCATCGCATATAGAAACTACCAACCCTAAAAGCATTATCCAAAGTAACGCAGATACTGGGCTAGTAAATTTCAACTTGACGTCCAATTCTTAAGTCCATTAATTCTCGCCTTATTAATTATTTTTATAATATTATTTCTCTTTAGTAAAAATTCATCATCCTCTTCAAATTTATTCCTCATTTCATTTAGATTAGGAGAGTCATATGGATAGAAATAATCATAAATTTCAGTTTCATGCCAGTTTATTAAATGTACTGGGCATTCAATTCCATCTGGATCGTTCGAATAATGAAAAAATAAAAGATCATAAATATATTTATCCCAATGCCCTGGGTCATCAAGATAAATCTCAGACATCTTAAATAAAGAAAAATACTCAGCATCAGTACAACCAAACTCATCACTAATTTGAGAATTAATTCTATGGCCTGTAGTAGAAAATTTATTTGATTGATGTAAATATGATTTCATTTTTACATCTCCATATGACATGTTTAAATTAGCAGGTGTTTTAAATCCAAGAATCAAGTCTTCATAATTATTATAAACAATATATTTACCACTATTTTTTGACAAATAAAAACTCCTTAAAGAAAGAAAAATTGAAATTTATAACTGTTTGAAATGACTATCAAACTGTTATAATTATATCATATTAACAGCATATATGTCAAATTATTTGAAGTAAAATAAACTATTTATTAGAATCTTTCATCTAAAATATCAGCAATATTTTATAAGTTTAGTGCGGCTTCAAGAAAAGAGGTTAATCTATTTACTTTTTGGCTTTTTCAATTTTGTTCTTTTTTTTAAAATATCAATAATTAAACTAACAGATTTACGATTATCCATGACTTTCTTTTTCTTAGATTGTCTTTTTCTTTCTCTTCTTTCACCTTTAGTTTCCATATATAGAATTTATCACTAATACCATATTTTAAAAATTTACTAATTCAATTAGGATAATAATATGAATACTGAAAATATCTTCACTATAGACACATCTTCTATAAAATTCGGAAAAGGTTGTACTGATGAAGTTGGGTATGAAGCAAAAAGATTCAATATTCATAATGCTATGATTGTTACGGATAAAATAATTTCAGAACTTCCTTTTTTTGAAAAAGCACTTAAGTCACTAGAAAAAGAAAAAGTGAAGTTCTCAATATTCAGTAAAGTAAGCATTGAACCAACAGACACCTCATTTAAAGAAGCGTCTCAATTCGCAATTGATGGAAATTATGACGGAATTATAGCTATTGGTGGAGGTTCTTCTATGGATACAGCAAAAGGAGCAAATCTTTACTCAACTTATCCTGCAGACTTTCTAGATTACGTAAATGCCCCAATAGGAAAAGGAAAGAGAGTGCCTGGCCCTTTAAAGCCTTCTATATGTATTCCTACAACTGCAGGAACTGGATCAGAAACTACAGGGGGTGCAATATTTGACCTAGAAGAAATGCACGCAAAGACTGGACTTTCAGATAGATTCTTAAGGCCAAGTGTTGGAATAATCGATCCAGAAAATATTAAAACTATGCCAAAAATGGTAGCTGCTTGTAGTGGGTTTGATGTCTTATGTCATGGGATAGAGTCATATACGGCTAAACCTTTCTCAAATAGAGAGAAACCAGATAATCCTAGTGAAAGACCTGCATATCAGGGGTCAAATCCTGTAAGCGATGTATGGTCTATGAGAACAATAGAAGTTGTATCCAAAAATATAGTAAAGTCAATAAATGACCCAGAGGACGTAGATGCTAGAGAAAGTATGATGCTTGCTGCTTCTGCTGCTGGAGTTGGATTTGGAAATGCAGGAGTGCATCTTCCTCATGGAATGTCATATGCGGTTTCAGGGAATGTAAAAGAATTTACTCCTGAAGGATATCCTCAACAAAAACCAATAGTTCCTCATGGACTTTCTGTAATACTAAATGCTCCTGCGGTATTTAGATTTACTTCACCTTCTAATCCAGAAAAACACATCATTGCTGCTTCTCTTCTAGGCGTAGATACCTCAAATATTGATGAGAAAGATGCTGGAAATGCGATTGCAGATAAATTAATTGAACTACTGAAAGATCTTGGCATGCCTAACGGATTAAGCGGACTTGGGTATACGGAGGAAGACGTAGAAAGTCTTGTTGAGGGAACCCTTCCTCAGCATAGAGTTACAAAACTTTCTCCAATAGAAGTTGGGGCAGAAGAACTAAGAATGTTATTTACCAACTCATTAAAACTCTGGTAATTTTTTGAAAATGAAAAAGTTAAAATCTGTAACATAAGTGGAATTAGAAATAACATTATTAATACTTTTTTCTGCAGTTATACACTCGATTTGGAATATTCAATTAAAAAAATCTAATGATCCAATTACATATATCATTGCTATCGCAATTCTAGGGTGGATCATATTTACCCCTTACGCCATATACAGATTTTTTAATTCAACAATTTCAATAGAAACTTTTCTTTTTACTTTTGCAAGTTTCTTAATTCATTTTTTATATTTTTTATTCCTTGGAAGGGCTTATTCAAAATTTGAACTTTCGGTTGTATATCCTATTGCCAGAGGTCTTTCGGTATTCCTGATTCCTGTGTATGGAATATTAATTTTAAACGAAAAAATGACTCTTCAAGCTATTATTGGATGCTCACTCATAATAATAGGAATTATTATGACTGGATCTATTTCAATTGGCGATATAACGAACAAAGATAAAAGAAAATTATTTTTAAAAAGCGGAGCCTTCTCAGCCCTAATAATAGGTATAATAATTTCTTTATACTCTTTGGTGGATAAGAAAGCCGCATCAGGCATTGACCCTTTTCTATTCGTCTGGCTTACAGATACATCTGCAGTGATTTTGGGTATCAGGTATCTGAAGAACCCAAATTTCATAAATCATTTCAAAAAGGATAATATCAGATTAATTATCCCTGGAGTTTTTCAATTTAGCTCATATGCAATTGTGATATATGCATATTCTTCTACCATGTTAAGTTATGCCGGAACCTTTAGAGAAGTGGGAACAGTATTTGGAGCAATATTTGCTAAGATTTTCTTAAAAGAAGAATTTGGAAGAAAGAAGACATTGGGAATTTTAATTATAGTATCAGGAGCGTTACTTATATCAATTTTTTAGCCTTTTAATCCACTTCCTTCAAGCATATAAACTGCTCCAGTAGCAAAAGTTACATACAATATATCTCTTTTATCTCCTCCAAAAGTACAATTAGTTGGAGAGTCATCTGGAGCTTCAAAAGTCTGTATAACTCTGCCTTCAGGATCAAAATGATAAATCATTGGACCTGGCCCAGATGTATTAAAGCCTGCAGTGGCAACTATGTTTCCTTCAGAATCAAGAGTCATTCCATCTACGCCTCGATGCGGGCCAAAATCATGCATTACTTCATATGAACCAAGGCTCAGATCGTCATTAATTTCATATGACCTGAGTTCTCTTCGTATGTCAGGGTTATCAAAATTGTGAGGACTATTTGCGACATAAAGTTTTCCTGAATCCTTCGATAGCAGAACCCCGTTTGGTCTGTCGGTATCAAATGTTGCTCTTTTTACTTTCCAAGACGACCCTTCTTTGGATGCCAAATAAACCGATTCATGATCAATTGATAAGGGCCTTCCTCCATAATTTGGGTCAGAAAACCAAATCTTTTTTCCGTCTGGGAATATTGCTAGGTCATTTGGCTCATTAAATTTTTTGCCTTCAAATTCAGTTGCTATGACTTCTGTTTCTTTTCCTGACTGATAACTGACGAGCCTTCTTCCTTCTCCCTCGCATGCATATAGTTTTCCATTCCGATCCAGCAGCATTCCGTTACTACCTCCAGTATTTTCTCTCCATATACTGTTAGATTTGTCTTTAGGGTTATAAATCCATGTAATACTTTCTGAGCACTGAGAATACAATAATCCTTCGCTAGTCCATGTAGGGCCTTCCGTTAAATTACTTTGATCGGCTATCTTATTCCAATTTAAATCTTTCATGATGAATCTCCTTTTGGGTACAATAATGATCCTTTAAATCCAGAATTCTTGATTCTGTAAAGGTGTCCTTCAAGACTAGTTACATAAATATCTGCCAATTCTTTACCTCCAAATGTTATATTAGAAGGCCTCATGCAGGGAGTTCTAAAGGTTTCAATTATTCTACCCTTAGGATTAAAAATATATATCATAGGTCCTGGTCCAGATATTTCCCATCCACAAGTAGCAAGTATGTTCCCTTCGGAATCAAGAGTCATTCCATCTATGCCTCTGTGAGGGCCAAAATCATGTAAAACTTCATATTTTCCAAGAGTTCCATCATTCAGAACAGGATAAGATCTCAACTGTCTCCTTTGGTTTCCACTAAAATCACTTTGAGCTACATATAATTCCTTATAGTCTTTAGAAAAAAGAATTCCGTTAGGAGAAGAACAATCAAATGTCATTCTCTCAGTTTTGTAATTTCCAGATCTTGTGCTTGAAGCCTTTATGACAGAAGAAAAGTGCAGGTCAGGCTTATTGTCGATAGAGGATATCTGATCAGAAAACCATATATTATCTTCTAAATCAATTGCCAAGTCATTGGGGGCATTAAGTCTCTTGCCGTAAAGTTTATCTGCAACTACAATTGTCTTCCCATTTTCATATCTTACAATTCTTCTACCATTCTGCTCACACCCAAATAGTTCTCCTTTTGAATTATAATTAAGACCATTCACACCGAAAGTTCCCTGAACATCAATAGAAATATTATTAGTTGAAGGGTCCAACTTTAAGATCCTGTTTTCTCTGCCGTCGGTAAAAAGTATATTCTTGCCATCCCAAACAGGCCCCTCTGTAAGGTTTCCGTTCGCTCTTTTTAACTCTTCAAATTTCCACATATTTTTTTTAAATTA
>CESD01098037.1_pt1 | contig 24698 bp, 19 predicted proteins | sample 531191 | NCBI WGS metagenome assembly CESD01 (sample SAMEA2622021, study PRJEB7988) | marine metagenome | biome: marine biome (ENVO:00000447); feature: deep chlorophyll maximum layer (ENVO:xxxxxxxx); material: "saline water (ENVO:00002010), including plankton (ENVO:xxxxxxxx)" | depth 188 m
ATATGAGTATTTTAAACTGTTGGTTATGTATTCTTTTGCTTTTCTAATAGAAAACTCCACAGAATCGCCCATAGAAAGAAAAGCTGTTATAGCCGCTGACAAAGTGCACCCTGTTCCATGGGTATTTTTTGTATTGATTTTTGTTTCTGAAAATCTAATCATTTCACCTTCAGAAAACAAAAAATCTTCTGCTATGTCTTCTTTCCAATGACCACCTTTAATTAATACCCTGTTTGCACCCATATCTAAAATTAATCTTCCGCATTTAATTAAGGAATCTTCAGAATTAATTTTAATTTTTGCAATTTTTTCAGCCTCGTGAATATTAGGTGTCACTAATGTAGATAAAGGAAATAATTTATTAATATATGAAGATATAGCCGAATCATCAATTAAAGAATCTCCACTCTCTGCTATCATAACAGGGTCAACAACCAAATCTTGATAATTATTACTTTCTAATGATTTACAGACAGCATTAATTATTTCAGAATTGCCCAGCATTCCAGTTTTTATTGAACTTGGTTTGATGTCTGACATGACAGAATTAATTTGCTCAGATACAAAATCTCCTGACATCATTACAACATCCTGAACTCCAACTGTATTTTGTGCTGTAACAGCAGTAATTACAGTTGCTCCATACACACCCAAAGAAGAAAAAGTTTTTAAGTCAGCCTGTATTCCTGCTCCAGCGCCTGAATCAGATCCTGCAATACTTAAGGTTTTATTTTTGAAATCATTCATAATCACAATTAAACTGTTTCTAAAGTTTATTTTATAACCTTATATTAAGAAACCGAGAGGAAAGCAAATGGTTGAACTAAGAAAAAATATAATAAAAGATAAATTAACTAAAGGACAACCAACTCTAACTTTGATGGGTGTAGCCAATGCAGATCAAATAGATCAACTAGGCCCTTTAGATTTTGATGGAATATGGATAGAGGCTGAGCATGGGAGTGCAGATTTTGCAGACATATCAGATTTAACAAGAGCATGCGATTTATGGGATAAAACCTCTATAACTAGGGTACATCAAAATGAAGCGGGAGTAATTTACAGAACTCTAGATAGAGGAAGTCAAAGTATCTGCGTTCCTCATGTTAATACGGCTGAAGAAGCAAGAAATGTTGTAGACTCTGCTAAATTTGCACCTGTTGGCAATAGAGGGATGTCTACGAGCAGGCAGGGCTACGGAGTTAAAGATTATTTTTTAAAAGCAAACAAAGAATCAATGCTAATCGTCTTAATTGAAGACATAATAGCGGTAAATAATTTAGATGAGATTTTAGAAGTAGAAGATATTGATGTTTTTTTTGTGGCACCTAATGATCTTGCAGCAACCATGGGTTACATAGGAAGAGCTGACGATCAGAAGGTTCAAGATACTATAGACGATACCCTAAAAAGGATTGTAAGGTCTGGAAAAAATGCTGGGGCGCTTACAACTGTGCCAAAGCTTGATCATTATTTGAATATGGGAGTAAATTGTATATGTGTAAATATCGGCCCTTTTTTAAATGACGGTATAAATGAGGCTTCAAAAATAATTAATTCCAAATGAAAAACATAGTAATCATTATTTTTATCTCAATTTTTGCATTTGCATGTAGATCTGGAGGACAAGTTCCTGAAGACACTGCAATAAAAGTTATAACGCCAACTTCAATTCCTGTAGAATGTAAAAACGAAATGTATCCATCTGACGCGCCACAATTTGGAGATAATAATTCTGTAAATTATATTAATTTGCAGAAGGATTTAGATTTTATGGATATTACTCAAGGTAAAGGCGACATGGAAGTTATTGCTAATGATAAAGTGGAAGTCCATTATACTGGATGGTTATCAGATGGCTGTGTATTTGACAGCACTTATCCTAGGGGATCTACAGCTAAATTCAGAATTGGCCAAGGACAAGTAATTAAAGGTTGGGACCTAGGGATTCCCGGCATGAAAGAAGGAGGTGTTAGAAGACTACAGATTGGCTCTGAACTTGCTTACGGCAAAGATGGGATTCCCGGAGTAATTCCTGAAAATTCTACTCTTATTTTTGAAGTAAAATTAATAAAAATCATAAGGCTGGTGAAAAATGACTGATCCAAAAATCAAAAATGTGAAAGTAATTTTTACTGAACCTGATGGCATCAGGCTTGTAATTGTAAAAATTGAAACAGATCAGTCCGGACTTTACGGTGTCGGATGTGCAACATTTACCCAAAGGCCGACGCCTGTTAAGGCGGCAATTGAAGATTATTTGGCTCCATTCCTAAAAGGAAAATCTGTAAAAGATATTGAAGATATTTGGGCATCTTCATATGTTTCATCTTATTGGAGAAATGGTCCTGTATTGAACAATGCTTTATCTGGAGTAGATCAAGCACTTTGGGATATAAAAGGAAAAATGGCAAACATGCCAGTGTATGACCTTCTTGGAGGAAGATCCCGCGAAGCAGCGCCAGTATATGTTCATTCCTCTGGAGATACTAATGAAGAGGTTGGAGATAAGATGGAAAATTTTATGGAGCAAGGATTTCATCATATAAGAGTCCAAGTGGCGACTCCGGGTTATGCAACTTATGGAAATAAAAGTGCTAAAACTGGAACTAGCACCGCAAATAACAAAGATGTTTCTAAAGGGCCCATAGCTATAACAAGCTGGCTGACTGAGTATGATCCACAAAAAAATTATGCTCATCCTGGAGGTGTATTTGAGCCTGTGCCATATATGAATTCAGCAATTTCATTATTTGAGTATATTAGAGATAGATTTGGTTATGGAATAGAAATACTTCATGATGTTCATGAAAGGATTAGCCCTATACAAGGAGTTTGGTTTGCCAAACAAGTTGAAAAATTTAGGTTATTTTTCTTAGAAGATTTATTTGGCCCAGAAGATCAACACTATTTTGAAATGGTAAGAAATCAATGCGCAACACCAATAGCCATGGGTGAATTATATAGTTCACCGAATGATGTTATACCAATGATAAAGAATAAACTTATAGATTTTATAAGAATTCACATATCTGATATTGGAGGGATCACGCCAGCAAGAAAAATTGCAGCATTTGGCGAACTAATGGGAGTAAAAACTGCTTGGCATGGACCAGGAGATACATCCCCAGTTGGTCACGCCGCAAATCTAGCACTAAACTTAAACTGTCAAAATTTTGGAATTCAAGAAGCAGCATTATTTGGAAAAAATACAAAAAAAGTTTTCCCTGGCTGTCCAACTTTAAAAGATGGCATGATGTGGTCTAACGGGAAGCCTGGCTTAGGCATAGATATAGACGAAGATCTAGCTGCTAAATTTCCTTTTAAAGAGAGAGAATTTGGAGGAGCATGGGATACTGTTAGAAGAGCAGATGGTGGCGTGGTAAAACCTTAATGAGTAACTATAAAAAAACAAAAAGAGATTCAGAATTTAATCCTTATAATCCTTCAGTTATTGAGCCCAAGTGGCAAAAAAAATGGAATGAATCTGAAATCTATAAAACTAACTTTAATTCAAGCAAAAAAGAAAAATTCTTTTCTTTAACTATGTTTCCATATCCCTCAGGAGATCTTCATATTGGTCACTGGTATGCTTTTACTCCTGCAGACACCTATTCTAGATTCAAAAGAATGAAGGGGCTCAATGTATTGCATACCCAAGGTTTTGATGCATTTGGATTACCAGCAGAAAATGCTGCAATATCTAGAAATGTCAATCCTATGAAATGGACCTTCGAGAACATAGAAAATATGAGAAGGCAATTCAGATTAATGGGTAATTGCTATGACTGGAGTAGAGAATTAGTTACTTGTGAACCTAAATACTATAAATGGAATCAATATTTTTTCTTAAAAATGTTTGAAAAAGGTATAGCATACAGAAAAAATGGGGCAGTTTGGTGGGATCCAATTGACCAAACTACATTAGCAAATGAACAGGTAGTGGATGGAAAATCAGAAAGATCAGGGGCAGAAGTTGTAAGGAAAATGATGCCACAGTGGTATTTTAAAATCACTGACTATGCAGAAGAACTTTTAGAAATGGACGACTTAGGTTGGCCAGAAAAAATTAAGCAGATGCAAAGAAATTGGATTGGAAAATCATTAGGAACTACTGTTAAATTTGATTTAATTTCATCAAAAAATTATATCTCTACTTTTACTACTAGAGTAGACACAATTTATGGGGTTACATTTATTGTGCTTGCGCCAGAACATCCTTTAGTTGATGAGGTAACAGAAAGTTCTTTTAAAAAAAATGTAGAAAATTATATTTCAAGCGCAACAAAGTCTTCTGAAATTGAAAGAACATCTACAGAAAGAGAGAAAACGGGTGAATTTACTGGTGGTTACGCAATAAATCCTGTAAATGGGGGGAAGGTACCCATATTCATTGGTGATTATGTTCTAGGGACATACGGAACTGGGGCTGTAATGGGTGTTCCAGCGCACGACCAAAGAGATTTTGAGTTCGCAAAAAAATATGACTTACCCATAAAAGTTGTTGTTACCAATGATGGACAAAATGAGTCTGAAATTAATCAGGCTAATGAATCTAAAGGTATATTAGTAAATTCTTCACAATTTGATGGAGTCAGTAGTGAGCAGGCTCTAAAGAGTATTACAAATTTTATGGAAGAAAAAAATATTGGGAATGGGACTGTTACCTACCATTTAAGAGATTGGTTAATTTCGAGACAAAGGTATTGGGGCACACCTATACCTATATTTTATGATGAAGAAAATAATATAATTCCTGTATCGGAAAAGGACCTTCCTGTAATTCTCCCTGATGCTAAAGAATTTATGCCAACTGGCCAATCACCTTTAACTCTTGATGAAGAATTTTTATGGTTTAATCATCCTGAGCATGGAAAATTAAGAAGAGAGACAGATACTATGGATACCTTTGTAGATTCTTCTTGGTACCATTTAAGGTTTGCTTCTGATCCTGATAATAACAAGCCATTTAATTCAAAAACTATTTCTGATTGGTTGCCAGTACATCAATACACTGGTGGAGCAGAACATGCAGTAATGCATTTATTGTACTCAAGGTTTTTCAATAAAGTTTTAAGAGATCTTGGGTTTATTGATTTTGATGAACCTTACCAAAACTTATTCAATCAGGGAGTTCTGCTAAAAGATCATCAAAAAATTTCTAAGAGAGCAAATCCTTTGGCTCCTGATCCACTAGTAGAAGAGTATGGAGCGGATTCTGTGAGGTTATATTTAATGTTTTTAGGACCTTGGGATCAAGGAGGTGATTGGAGTGATGATGCATTTAATGGTATTACAAGATGGTTAAACAGAGTTTGGGATATATGCACAAGAAATTCTTTAGAATTAAAGAAAAATGCTAAAAATGACAATGAGATTGAAAGATTAACTAACTATACAATAAAAAAGGTTCATGATGATTTAGATAAATTTAAATTTAATACATCAATTTCAACATTAATGGAATTTACAAATGGACTAAATAAGTTGTGGAATGAAGGGTGCGACAAGAAAGTTTGGGACAAATCAGTAGAAATATTAATTAGGCTTTTATCACCTATGGCTCCACACATAACAGAAGAATTGTGGAGTATAAAAGGCGGATCATTCAGTATTCACAATGAAAAATACCCTGAATGGAATGAAAATCTTGTAGGGTCTGAAATCAAAATCATAGTAATTCAAATAAATGGAAAAATCAGAGACCAATTTGAAATAGAAGGTGATAAATCTGAAAATGAAATAATTAATATGGCAGAAAATTCTGAAAAAGTTGCACAGTTTTTTAAAGATAAAAAAATAGTTAGGAAAATTTATGTTAAAAATAAACTTGTTAACTTCGTAGTAAAATAACAAAATTCTTAACATCTTCGAAACAAAAAAATACAATTTTTAATGAAAATATAATTATGAATATATTTTTAGATAAAATTTATCAGCATTCAAATAAGATTTTGGCTATTTTTGGTTTGTTAACATTGATGATTTGTTTTATGCCTCTTATATTTAAAGATCCTGGAGATGCTTCACTTGATCCTAAAAAAGAAGCGTACAAAGTTCAACAAAAAATTAATGAGAAATTTGTTGAATCAGTCCATTTTGTTTCTATGGTAGTTAAAGCAAATGACGGAGATATGATTGACAAGCAAAGTCTTTATGAACTTTTGAATAACCAGAATAGACTAATTGAATTAGATTCTAATAAATCTCTGTCTATTGGCTCCCTAAAAGAAAACTCATACCTCTGGAATGGTTACGATGAATCAACCAATATAGCTTTCACAGGAGTTTATAGTATTGCAAACGCTGTTGACAGTGCACTGAAAAGAAATCCTGATTTTCCTAATGGATTAACTGATGCAAATGAAGATGACGTTAAATTAATTTTGCATCAACTATTTGAATCAGGATTAATTGGTGATCCAAAATTTGTATTATCTAAAGGTGCTTATAGTGAAAAAAGGGTAATTGAAGATCAAGAGATAAATTACTGGATATCTCCGGCTCTATTTGTGGATGTTCTATCAGACAATAAAAAACTTGGGGGAGGAAATTTTGCTATTGAACTTGGGGCAGACGAAACTGCTATAGATAAGGAGAGATACGGCAGAAAAATCGTTGAAGTTATGAATAATAATAATCCTTCTTACACTGCATTAGGAATAGCAATTGATGTGAATTTAGTAGCTGAAGAACAAGGTAGTATAGCGGGTCAATTTATTACTGCGACAGTTATTGCAGCAATAGCAGTGTGTGGAATTTTTCTAAGATCTTATGTTGCTATGGTTTTGGTGGGAGTAGGACTTATAGGGTTAATGATATGGCTCAAAGGAATGTCATTTGTTTTAGGATTTAAAGGAGGATTAATAACTGATTTGATTGTTCCTATTGCCATGGTTTCTTTTGGAGTTGATTTTGCGATTCATGCATTGAGACGAATGCAAGAAGAAAGAGCAAAAGGGCATAAAAATTACTTTATAGTTGGAATTTCAGGAGTAATAGGAGCGCTTACTCTTGCACTCCTTACAGACAGTTCAGCCTTTCTCGCAAATGCCTTTGCAGGAGTAGAGAGCGTTTTTTACTTTGGAGTTGCTGCAACATTAGCAACATTGCTATCTTATATAGTGCTTGGATTGCTAGTCCCACTTGCATATTCAAAAGTAGTTCCTCTCATAAAAAATGAAATGACTACCTTTCAAAATATTTTAAGAATAATCAACTTCATCACAACCCCAGCATCAATAGGCCTTGGAATAATTTTTGTAGTTATTTTAGGCTCAACCATACTTAATGATTTTTGGGGCTTGTTCATCGGATTCGTTATAGCAATAGTTATTTTAATTATTAATTTAGCACTACCAATTTTTATTAATCAAAGAGCAAAAAATGTTAATGTTAATTTATCACAAATTAAGAATAGAAAATTTGAAAAGAGATTTGCGGATTTTTTTACAAGTATTTCGAAAAGATATTATATTGTGCTGCCTATTTCATTAGTAATTACTATAGTTGCAGGATATGGCGCAATAAATTTGAAGTCAGAATTTGATGTAAAAGATTTCTTTGATAATGAATCAGATTTTGTAGTTTCATTAGACCAATTTGAAGAATTTGATCCCGGAGTGAGAGGAGAACCTGCTCAATTCATATTCGAAGGGGCTATAACTGACCCAAAATTTATTGTGATTTTTAATAAATTTATAAAAGATCTTTCTAACATAAACTTTATTGGCATTAATGAGAACGGAGAAATAAATCAAAATGATGTTTTAAATATATCTAAAATTTCCTCATTAGTCCTAAAAAATGATCCTATAAAAGAAGAAATATTTTTAAAGTCTGGTGTAAAAATTACTGATTCCAATAATGATGATATTCCAGATAATTCTCAGCAAATTAAAGAGATAATTAAATATGGGTTCGATAATGGAATTGAATCAAAAGGCGAATATTTTTTTGATCCTTTATGGTTTCAAAGATATTTTTGGTATGACAAAAATGATGATGATGACTTTACTTCAATTCTAATGATATTCCTTAGCGGAACTAGAACAGAAGATGATGTTGCTGAAGTGAGAAAAGATTTAAATAAATTAATAGAAGAAACAGATTTTCCTAATAATATATCAGTCGGTCTTACTGGGTCTCCATTTAGCAGGAGTGATCAATTAAATGCAACCACCAATTCAATGAGAAGGTCTATACCATTTGCGTTTATAGGATCATTTTTAATTATACTTATAACTTTAAGATCATTCCGGTATGCCATAGTAACTATCATTCCAATTGCATTGGTTGTGATTTGGCTTTATGGAATTATGTATCTATTTGATTTTAGTTTAAATTATGTAACTGCTACTATAGGAGCCATCTCATTAGGGGTTGGGGTTGATTTTGCAATTCATATGACGATGAGATTTAGAGAAGAATTAACATCAACAGCTAATAAATTAAATGCATTGCATAATTCAATAAATGGAACCGGATTAGCCTTGCTTGGATCAGCAATATCAAGCACATTAGGGTTTTTAATAATGGGATTCGCGCCAATGCCTTTATTTTCAACATTTGGAATATTAACAGCAGTAATGATAAGTCTTGCCTTGATAGCTTCTCTTATTACTTTGCCTTCATTGTTATATCTAGTTTCAAGAAAATAAAGATTACAAATTTTTAGTCGCGCGCTACACTTTAATTTATGTCAATTATTCAAGTAAAAAATTTAAAGAAAAAGTATGAGGAATTTGAAGCTGTAAGGGGTGTAGATTTTGAAGTAAATGAAGGCGAGGTTTTTGGATTGTTAGGTCCTAATGGTGCAGGCAAAACAACTACTGTAGAAATATTAGAAGGCCTAATCAAGTCTACCAGCGGAGAAGCTTTTATCAATGATTTAGATGTAAGAAAAGATAACAAAAAAGTAAAAAAAATAATTGGAGTTCAACTTCAATCAGTAAATTTCTTTGAAAAATTATCATTATTTGAAATTATAGAATTATTCGGAACCCTTTATTCGTCTTCAGTTGATGCAAATAAAATACTAGAAAGGGTTGGGCTTTCTAAAAAGAGGGACTCATACTTTAAAACTTTATCTGGAGGGCAAAAACAGAGGCTATCAATAGCCGTGGCCTTGGTTAATAATCCTAAGGTACTATTTTTTGATGAGCCGACTACTGGACTTGATCCACAAGCCAGAAGAAATTTATGGGACCTGATCAAATCATTCCAAAAGGAAGGGAAGACAATAGTTTTAACTACTCATTATATGGAAGAGGCAGAAGAATTATGTGACCGAGTGGCAATCATAGATGAAGGAAAAATAATAAAAATAGATTCTCCTTCTAATTTAATTGATGAATTAACAAAATCAGGATTTAAGTCTTCAAAAAAAATTAGAGAGGCAACACTTGAGGATGTTTTTATAGATCTAACAGGAAAAAGTTTAAGGGAAGATTAATGAAAATTTATTTAAGTTTTACAATTGCAGCAAGCAAAATGTTTTTCAGGAGAAAAAGTTCTATATTTTGGTCGCTCTTTTTTCCTGTTGTGACTATGCTCGTATTTGGAAATGCAAATATATTAGGATATAGTCCTCCAAATGTAGGATTAATTGATTATTCAAATACTGATAATTCAAGGACAATCACAGATACACTCAAAAAATCAAAAAGCATCGAGATTAAAGTTCTTGACTCAGAAGATGAGGCTATAGAATTATTAACAAACGGGAGCATAGCTTCATATTTAACACTAAATCCTCCAATAGATGAGATAAATATCACTACTAGAAAAGGGGATGTTGCTGAGAAAGAAGTCGTAAGAAACCTAGTCAATTCTATATTCTTGAGAGATACGGATTCTATTACAGAATTAAATAATATTAAATCTAACGTTGCTGATATTAATTATCAAGGATATAAGGGGTTTATAATCCCTGGAATTGCTGCTATGGCAATAATGCAAAATGGTATTTTTTCAGTAGTATTCACACTTCTAAGTTATAAAAATCAAGGAGTATTAAGAAGGCTTCAGGCAACTCCTATATCTCCATCTCATTTTATAGTTGGCCATTTAATTTCAAGGGTAACAATAATAATTTTGCAAACTTTCCTGCTGTTAATTATGGGCGTATTTATCCTGGGAGTTTCAATAGGACAAGGAAGTATAATGGCATGGATAAACATATTGCTATTATCTCTTTTAGGAGGGGTATTATTCTTATCCATAGGACTAGCTATTTCAAGCTTAGCTCCCAGCGAGGATAGCGCACCGGCTTTGGCAAATTTAGTAACTTTTCCTATGCTTTTCTTATCAGGAGTATTTTTTCCGATAGACTTTTTACCTAAATTTGTTGGATACATAAGCAATATTTTGCCATTAACACATCTTGCTCAAGGAATTAGATTATCTGCACTATATGGAAATAGCACCCTAACAACTCTTCCTCAGGTGGGAATAACTATATTATGGCTTGTAATAGCATTCTCAATATGTGCATTTACTTTCAAATGGGAATAATATTGATTAATTATTAACGGATGACCCAAATGGAAAAAGAATATAAATTTTCAATAAGTGAAGTTTCAACAAAAACCGGCATATCAACCTCTGCAATTAATTACTACGTAAGAAGCAATCTAATTACTAGACCCAAAAAAACCGCAAAAACTAGAGCATTTTTTTCTCAAAAGAGTATAGATGAAATAATTGAAATTAAAGAGTTAAAATCTAAAGGGTTGCCTATGAAAATGATAAAACAGTCATTGGATAAAAAGGAAAGAAAATATCCGAAATACACATCATTTACAGGTAGTATAAAAAAATTATCTGAGCAATTATCTATGAATCCTAATTGGATAAAGCAGATAATTAAAACTGGACTAGTAACAGCAAAAAATCCAAGAAAAGATGTCTACTTTTTAGATTCATTAGACATGCAACTCCTTGACAATCTAAAAAAATTGAATACTTCTGGCATACCTGAAGAATATTTAATTAGGCATGCCGAATACACTGAATTATCTAAGGCTGAGTCTGCATTTTTATTAGAGCATATAAATTTTTCTAATTTTGATAAAGAGGTGATTAAATCTATTAATTCAGAATTTGAAAAGGTGAGAAATATTTTAAGGATTAAAGAACTAAATAAATTAATAGGCTAATTTTTTTTCTTTTTTTCTTTTTTTCTTTTCTCCTCAATTAGCCTTACAGCCTCCCTAATCCCTGACTCAATTGCTCCTTTACTTACCGCCCTAGAAATATCCTGATTACTTTTTGGTTTATTGTTAACATATGAATAGCAGATGGCTCTATTAGCAAATGCGTCAGAATTATTCCCGTCCAGATTTATTGATTTCGTAAATGAATCTATAGCATCATTCATTTTTCCAAGAGTCATATAAGATACACCCAAATTATAATAAATCTCTTGATTATCTGGCTTAATTTTTGCTGCCCATTCAAAATAATCTACAGCCGTCTCAATAAGACCTGCCTTAGCACTTTCTAAGCCAGTCTCAAAATAACTTTTCCATAATTCTTGACTCATAATATTAATACTAACTAATAATAATATAAAAAACTAAAGAATTATTTAGTTAAAATCTCCTTGAGTTTTTTTGCAATGATTTTTTCTTGCCCATCCTGAACATTAGTCATTGCCAAATTTATTTCATCTCTATATCCACCTGTTCCGACATATATAGCCGGATCCCCTGATTCAAGCATTAACCTAATTTGTTTTGGGCTCAACCCTTCCCAATTATCATTAAAATAAATAACTGCCTGAGGGCCTTCCCTATTTACCCCATCATCTTCTAATTTAACATTAAGCCCCTCTACAGATGAAAGTTCATTAACAATAAATTTTGCTTTTTCTTCCCAATTTCTCCATATACCATCCTGGTCAATATCTATAAATAATTTTAAAGCTGTAGTAAGTCCAACTAAACATTCTTTAGATACTTTCATAGATCTTCCAATTTTTGCTTTACTGTCTGAAAAACAAATTAAATTTTTCTTAGCAAGATCAATATAAGTCTTATTACCTAATATAAAACCTGTATTTTGTGGGCCCCTTATCCCTTTGCCTCCGCTATAAGCAACCATTGCTGCGCCTGCATTTGTAAATTTATACAAATTATCAACTGGGGGAATTCTTGCCGAAGCATCTACGATAACAGGCAAATCAAATCTTTTAGCAGAGTTTACTGTTTCATTAATACTTACACCTGAGCCCAAAAAGGGGGCTTCAATGAAAGCTACAGCTACAGATCTTCTAGTAATTTTTTTCTTCATATCATCTAAGTTTTTGTATTCTATTAATTTCGCTCCTGTCATCTCAAAAGCAGAATCATAATGATTACGTCCTCTCGAATCAATTAAAATTTCTGGTCTATTTGTAAGATTTGGAATTTCATCTATTAAAGATTCATCTTCAGCACATATAACCGCAGCAGACATAAGAACTATCGCAGAAGCACATCCAGATGTAATTAAAGCACTTTCTGAATTACATAAATTAGAAATTTGCTCCGAACATTTTTCATGTAGTTCTTCAACATTAACGAAAGCACCTGAAGCTTTATTCATAGCATCTAGGACTTCGGGTCTCATTATGCTTCCCCCGAGTTTAGTCACCCAACTTTGAGCATTGATTATAGTTTTTATATTTAATTCTTTATAAATATCCATTAACCTTCTATTTCTATATATTCAGATCTTAATTGACCACATCCAGCATTAATATCTATCCCTTTTTCCATCCTTATCGTTGATGGTATGTCATACTTATTAATTATCTCTCGAAAAGAATTAATTTTGTCTGAGTTAGAACGAACATAATTTGATTTTAAAGTTGGATTAACGGGTATCAAATTTAAATGACACATAAGAGGTTTTAATAATTTACCTAATTTCTCAGCATGCGAAATAGAATCATTTTGACCCTGCAATAAAACATACTCAAAAAAAACTTTTCTATTTGTCGCTTCTATATATTTTTTACAAGCATTGATTAATTCTGTTATCGGGTAAGTCTTATTAATAGGTACAGTTTCAGATCTCGTGTCGTCATCAGGAGCATGTATAGAAACGGCTAAATTAACTTGAATATTCTCTTGAGCAAGATCCAATATTTTAGGCACTAACCCAACTGTTGAAATTGTAATGTTTCTAGCACCTATATTAAGACCTTTTTGATCATTAAATCTTTTTACTGACTCAATAGTTCTAGAATAATTAGCTAAAGGCTCCCCCATTCCCATAAATACAATATTCAAATTATTTTCATTATTAAATGGTCGCCCTTCCTCAATCATTAAATCTTTTTTTATTTCAATGACTTGTGAAACAATCTCTCCAACTGTCAATTGTCTCGAAAATCCCTGCTGACCAGTCGCACAAAATTTACAATCAAGTGCACACCCGACTTGAGATGAAATGCAAACGGTTCTTCTGCGCCTTCTATGACCATCTTCATCGTATCTCATCAGAACAGTTTCAATTAATTTATTGTCATGAAGTTTCCATAAATACTTATCTGTGCTTTTATCTTTAGATTTTCTCTTAACAACTAACTGAAGCGGGCTAACAACATGACTTGATTTTAAATAATCGATTGCTTCAGAGGGAAGTGTTTTCATTTCATTAAAATCCGAAGACAAATCTACATATATAGCTTGCCATAACTGATCAGCCCTATAGCCTTTAATGCCAGCATTCTCAAAATCTAATTTTATATCTTCTTTTTTCTTCTCAAATATTGAAATCAATTTTTTACAAATATTAGTTTACATTTTCTTTATGTCTGATACTATCAATTTAGGTAACAAAAAAGTACCTGATTTGAAATATGATTAAACAAAAAATCAAAATCAAAAGAGAGATTAATAAACATTCAGGCGACGAATCAAGTAAATTTGTTAATTTTTCAGATCCTGTATTAGAAACAATTAACCTTAATGTTTTATATGGTAAAGCATTGGCCGTAAAAGACGTAAATATCCAGGTGCCTAAAAATAAAGTGGTGTCTTTAATAGGTCCTTCGGGGTGCGGAAAAAGTACTTTGATTAGGTGCTTTAATAGAATGAATGACACTATAAGAATTGCTCAAGTTAAAGGCCAGGTTTTGTATAATAAAAAAGATGTTTCTGATATGGATCCAGCCGAAGTTAGATATAGAATAGGAATGGTATTCCAGAAACCTAATCCATTTCCAAAATCGATTTATGAAAATGTTGCTTTTGGTCCAAAAGTTAATGGAATCAAAGAAAATTTAGATGAAATTGTTGAAACAAGTTTAAAAAAAGCAGACTTGTGGAAAGAAGTAAAAGATAGATTAAAAGAAAATGCATACGGACTTTCTGGGGGTCAACAGCAAAGATTGTGCATCGCTAGAACTTTGGCTGTAAACCCTGAGGTTATTTTAATGGATGAACCATGCTCTGCTCTTGATCCTATTTCAACTGACAGGATTGAGGAACTAATTAAAGATTTAGCAATTTCTGTGACTATAGTTATCGTCACACATAATATGCAACAGGCTGTCAGAGTTTCTGACTATGCAGCATGTATGATGGCCGGAGAAGAGAGAATCGGAGAACTAATAGAATATGGAGAGGTTGATCAAATATTTGGAAATCCTAAAGATAAGAGAACAGAGGAATATGTGACTGGCAGAATAGGATAGTTATTAACTTTTTATGGCAAATTATCACGGCAGAAAATCATTAGATCTAGGTTTACTTGAAATAGAAACTAAAATTAACGCTTTAGACTTAAGAATACTTGAGGTATTTGAAAATACTTTCACTTCTTTCTATGAAAAGGATCTAGAAAAATCAAAAAAGGTTATTGAAAACGATTATTTAATAAACCAAGCCTCATTAGAAATTGAAAATAATTCTATAGATGTTATTAGAAGAGAAACTCCTTTAGCTTCAGACATGAGAAAACTTACATCTTATATGTTTGTATCTCAAGAATTGGAAAGAATTGGAGATTATCTTTCTGGAATATGCAAAATAAACTTAAAAATAGGAAAGGAGCCATTCATAACAAAATTTGAAAAGATACCAAAAATGGAAGCAATTGCAAAAAATATGTTGAAAGATAGTATTAAGTTATTCTCTAATATACCTGATGAAGAAAAAGCTATAATAGCTGCAAGGAAAATTTTTTCTCAAGACGACGAAATAGATTATCTAAATTACCAAGTGCAAAATGATTTAATAAAAAGAATGTCAAGAAATTCAAAATTAGTTGAACAAGGTACTTATATTATATGGGTTGCACATAACCTAGAAAGAATTTCAGACAGAGCAAATAATATTGCTGAAAGAACTATATATGTTATTACAGGAGATTCAGGAGCAATAGTTCCCTACGAATTAGAAGAATAAGAATTAAATTTCTTATATATCTTTTGGCTAATATTTTTATCATCCAAAGGCAGTTCTGGAGATTTCTCAAATTTAAGCGCTCTTTGGATTGTTCTTATACTAACCCCATATTTTAAAGATAGGTCTTTCACACTCACCCCCTCCTCATAATCTTGGAGTATATTCTTGTTTCGATTTTCTTTTATTAAATTTTTGAAAAAATCAGGGTCATCATATACACAAATAGGCAAGGGACAATTCAAACAACTATTAGAATATCTACAACCTGTATCAAAATAATTTGAGTCGTCAGAAGGCAACTCAGGAGTTTCTAAATTTTTATAATAACTTGTCATATTAAATAGTACTTTTGTTCTAATAATATAGAACATTTGTTCTAATTAATCAAGTCTACCTTTTTTTTATTTAAAACTTATAATATATCTCTATGAATGCTGAAATAGTTGCAATTGGATCTGAACTTTTATTAGGCCAAATTGTTGATTCAAATTCTGCATGGATATCTCAAAGATTAGCAGAAAATGGAATAAATTTATTTTTTAAGACAATTGTTGGTGACAACCCTAAAAGAATGGAAATGATTTTAAAAAATGCTCTTGAAAGAGCAGACATAGTTATAACCTCAGGAGGAATTGGTCCTACCAAAGATGATCTGACTAGAGATATAGTAGCAAAAGTAACTAATAGAAAACTTCTAAGTGACAAAGAATCACTTAATGATATAGAAGAAAGATTTAGGAAAAGGGGATTTATTCCCACTAAAAATAATGACAGGCAAGCTATGTTTCCTGAAGATTCAATAATAATAAAAAACCCAAACGGAACTGCTCCTTCGTTTATTGTTGAAGAAAGAGGCAAGTCTATAATATGTTTACCTGGAGTGCCATTTGAAATGAAATGGCTTGTAGAAAACGAAATAATTCCTTATTTAAGAGAAAAATACAAACTAAACGAGATTATTCATTATAAAGTTTTAAAAACAATTGATCTTGGTGAAAGTAACGTGGATCATTTAATAGGAAATATTATTGAGAAATCAACAAATCCTACAGTAGGGGTTCTTGCTCATCCTGGACAAGTAGATGTGAGAATAGCTGCCAAAGCAAAAAATAGAAAAGAAGCAGATCTTTTAATAAATCCTGTTAAAAAAGAAATAAATGACCTATTGGGAGATGCAGTTTTTGGGGAAGACGAAGAAACTTTAGAAAAAAATATAGGAGGTCTACTATCATCAAATAACAATACGATTTCTACCATAGAAAATATTTCTGGAGGAGCAATTTCAGATTCTTTTCAAAATGCTGCTTCTAATCTATACAACCAAGGGATTACTATTGGAATAGGTAGTAATATAAAAAATTTATTCGATAGATATGATGTTGAATTTGATGAATCGGATCCAGTCAAAATTGCTCTCAGTCAAGCGTATCTGATAAAAAAAATATCATCTTCGGACTTAGGCTTGTCATATTTTGGAGTAATTTCTGATGATTTAAAAGTAGAAAATCTAGGGAAGGGAGAAAGTTATTTTGCGATTGTTAGTGATTCTGGATATGATACGAGGCATATAAGGTCAGCAGGAAATGGAACTCCTGATAAAAGAAGAGCTACAATGAATGCACTAAGTTTAACTAGGAAATTTTTAACCAACAAATGAAAGCATTATCAGCTATACAGTTAAACCCTCAAGAAGATTTAATCATTGATGAGATAGATATAGCTGATCCAGAAGGAAAGCAAGTCCAGATAAAACTTATTTCAAGCGGAATTTGTCACTCCCAACTTCACCAAATGAGTGACAATTCTTTGCCCAGGCCCTTTTTACTAGGCCATGAAGCAACCGGAATTGTAATAAAAGTTGGGCCAGATTGCCAATACGTAAAAGAAGGTGACTATGTTATAGCCACATGGGTTCCAAGAACACCTATTAAAGGAAGGTATTTGCCAGATTTAAAAGGCGTAAGTTATATGGAAAAGGCACTTAACAACAGAATAACCTTTACATGGTCAGAAATTATAATGTGTGATGATGAATACGTTGTAAAAATATCTAAAGAGCATGCTACACCCGAATCCTGCATCGTGGGTTGCTCTGTTTTAACAGGTGCTGGTGCTGTTAAAAATACTGCAAAAATAAATGAAGGTGACAGAGTTGCTATATTTGGAGTAGGAGGTGTTGGACTTTCCGCTGTAACAATGGCCTCAATCATGAATGCATCAATGGTGATTGCGGTTGATTTAGACGAAAATAAATTAGAATTTTCTAAAAAATTTGGTGCCACACATGTTATAAATGCAAAAAAATCTAATCCGATTGAAGAGATCTTAGATATCTCTCAAGGGGGAGTTGATTATGCGTTTGATGCAATAGGAAAAGAAATAACTATGAAGCAGATTCTGATGGCTACTAAAAAAGGTGGTTCTGGATCAGAAAATAAAGGTGGAACATCTATTCTTATTGGAATACCAGAAAAAAATGATATTGAAATAGAGGCAAATGAATTTCTATTTTTTCAAAAGACTTACAAAGGTAGTCTTGGCGCAACATATCCTGAGGAAGATTTTCCTTATTTCTTAGATATGTACCACAAGGGTAAATTTCCAATCAACGAAATGATAAGTGAAACATTTTCATTAAACCAAATAAATGAAGCGTGTGATAAATTACATAATGGACAAATAGCTGGCAGGTCCATAATTAAATATTAATTTATAGCCATATTTAAATGACTAGTTCAAATTATTTAAATTCTTTAACTGAATTAGAAAAAAGATTTAATTTTGAAAAAGAAGAGAAATCAAAATTCCCTTTTTTCAAATTAGATAGAACTAATAAATTAATGGAGTTGCTTGATAATCCCCAAAATGACAATTCTTTTACTATTCATATAGCTGGCACAAACGGAAAAGGCACAGTATCTTCAATTATTGATTCAATTATCTCAAAAAGTTATAAAACTGGACTATTAACTTCCCCTCATCTTAAAAATTATACGGAAAGAATTAAAATTAATGGTAATGAAATAAGTGAAAAAATATTTGCCTCAACCTATAAAGAAATTTCTAAAAAAATTTATACTTTTGAAAAAGAAGAGGGAGTACAATTTACTTTTTTTGAAATAATTACGGCGATGGCATTTACTATTTTTAAAAAAGAAGGAGTAGATGTAAAAATTTTAGAAACAGGATTGGGTGGCAGTTTTGATTCAACTAATGTAGTAAATTCAGATATAAGTATAATTACGCCAATTAGTGAAGACCATAAAAAAATATTGGGCGGAACTATCAAATCAATTGCTCAAAATAAAGCTGGAATCATAAAAAGAAATTCAAGAGTAATTATTGCAAAGCAAAATAAGATACCTAGAAAGATATTAACTGAGACTGCCAATTTAAAAAACTCGAATTTAATGGAAGTAAAATATCAAGTATGCGGTATTCCAAAAATAGTTAGAAACAGAATGGAAGTAAAATTGCTGGTTGATGAAGCTCAATATGATATAAATTATAAATCGATAGGACTTTACCATTTTGAGAATATTGCTACCGCAATTAAAACTGTAAAAGAATTTGATCAAAATATTTCAACAAATACTATTACAGAAGGCATAAATAGGAATTATTGGCCATGTAGAGGTGATTTTTATTATCAAGATAATAAAGAAATTCTGATTGATGGAGCGCATAATAAAGCAGGATTTAACAATTTAAAAAAAACTTTGAGTACCTTTTTTAAAAATAAAAATTATATCTTTATATATGGAACTAATAATAACCACGACATAAATATTTTCTTAGAATTCATCAGAAAAAAACCTTCTAAAATAATAATAACTAAATCAAGTCACCCAAAATCTCTTCCTAAAAAAGAAATTGAGAAAAAGTTAATTGCACTTGGGATAAAATTTATAAAGTCGACTAGCACGGAAAATGCACTTAAAATAGCAATGAATAATTATAAAAAAGGTGATTTAATCATAGTAGCAGGATCATTATTTGTATCTTCAGAAATAAGTAACATACTAAATGGATAAAAACATAGAAAATAAAGTTGTTGTAACAGGCATGGGGATAATCTCTTGCGCAGGGAATACTGTTAATAAATTTTGGGATTCGTTAATTCAAGGAAAGTCAGGAATAGACTATCTAAAGCAAGTAGACACAGAGGGATATACGTGCAAAATTGGAGGTGAAATTGATAATTTTGATCCGTCAGATTATATAGAAAAGAAAGAAATTAAAAGATTGGCTAGATATTCTCAATTTGCTATTGCAGCTACATTCGAAGCTATGGCGAATTCGGAAATAGATCTTGGCAAAGAGGAAAGTGGAGAAGTAGGGGTTTTGTTGGGTAGTGGTTCAGGAGGATTGCCAGAAACAGAAAAAGAAAATCTTCAAATGTTTGAAAACAACAGAAATACCGTAAGTCCATTGTATGTACCTAAAATGTTACCTAATATGGCAAGTTCAAATATCAGCAGATTACTTAATTTAACTGGTTATTCAAATACAGTTGCTACCGCTTGTGCAGCTGGAACCCAAGCAATCGGAGAAGCTGCTGAAGTTATAAAACGAGGGGATGCAGATGTGATGATAGCAGGTGGATCTGAAGCACCTTTTTGCGAAACTAGTTTGGGCGGTTTTTGTAATATGCATGCCTTAACCAGCCAGAATGATAATCCAAAAACGGCCAGCAAGCCTTTCGATAAAAATAGGGATGGATTTGTTCCATCTGAAGGAAGTGCAATAATTATTTTAGAATCTCTAAAGCATGCAATTGAAAGAGGAAAAGAGCCTCTAGCAGAAATTACATCATACGCATGCACATCTGATGCATTCCACCTAGTGCAACCCGAGCCTGAAGGAAAAGGGGCTACCAAAGCGATGGAAAAGGTATTAAAAAAATCAAATTTAGACTCGTCCTCAATTGATTATATTAATTCTCATGGAACATCTACCCCTGCAGGAGACAAAGCAGAAACATTAGCTATAAAAAAAGTATTTGGAGACTATTCAAAGAAAATAAAAATAAATTCTACGAAGTCAATTATTGGGCACGCTTCTGGTGCTGCAGGCGCTATGGAAGCTATCGCTTGTGTTAAATCTATTGAAAATCAAATTGTGCACCCAACTATAAACCTGATAGATAAAGATGAAGATTGCGATTTAGACTATACTCCTCAAAAATCAAAAAAAATTAAAATTGAGCACACCTTATCAAATAGTTTTGGTTTCGGTGGGCAAAATTCATGCATAATTATTTCTAAATTTGAAAAATAGATAGACTATTTTTCGGCCAAACTATATATTAAATTAAGTTATCATTATGGTTGAAAAATCTTTCGTTCATTTACATAATCATTCTGAATTTAGCTTTATTGATGGGAGCAGTTCCTTGAAATCTATGGCTAAATTAGCAAAGAAATATGGAATGCCTGCAATTGCTTTGACTGATCATGGGAATTTATATGGGGCTATAGATTTTTACAATGAATGCAAGAAAGAAAACATTAAACCTATTATAGGATGCGAATTCTATGTGGCACCCGAAGCACGGCAAGATAAAGATCCAAGTCATGCTTATGATCACCTAACAGTAATAGCTAAAAATAATACTGGATACAAGAATTTGATAAAACTAGTCTCAATATCTAATTTGGAGGGATTTTACTATAGGCCAAGAATTGATAAAGAAATTTTAAAAAAATATAAAGAAGGTTTAATTGTTCTTTCAGGTTGCCCATCAGCAGAATTATCAAAAAAAATAATTGCAGGTGATGACCAAAAAATACATGAAACTCTTAGTTGGTTTAAAGAAACATTTAAAGAAGATTATTATTTAGAAATTATGAGGCATGAACTAGTGCCAGATCAAGAAAAAATCAATCAATGGATAATAAATAATTATAAAAAATTAGGAATAAAAATTGTAGCAACTAATGATAATCACTATGAAACAATTAAGGATTATGACAAAGAAATATTGCTGAAAAATGTGAGATCAAACAGCCCTAACGGAAGAAAAGATATACTTGAAGATAATAGTTACTACATAATGCCTACTGAAGAAGTAAGAGATAAATTTAGTGACATTATTGAGGCATGTGATAATACATTAGAAATTGCTGAAAAATGTGAGTTAAAAATTGATTTTACTCAAACAATGATCCCTAAATTCGCAACGCCTGATAAAAAGGATGCCTTTACCTATTTGAAAGAATTATGCCACAAAGGATTAAAGATAAATTTTCCTGATGCACCCAATGAGATAAATGAAAGATTAGAATACGAATTGTCTGTTATAAAAGAGACTGATTTTGCAGATTACTTTTTAGTTGTTTGGGATATTTTTCAGTTTGTAAACAATAAAAAAATACTAACTACTCTAAGAGGAAGTGCAACTGCAAGTTTGGTATTGTTTTGCTTAGGAATAACTAAAATTGATCCTGTAAAAAATAAATTAGTGTTTGAAAGATTCCTAAATATTGAGAGAAAAGAAATGCCAGATATTGATATAGATTTCCAAGATGACCGGAGAAAAGAGGTTTTAGAATACTGTACAGAAAAATATGGCTCAGACCATATAGCGCAAATCATTGCTTTCAGTAAAATCAAGGCAAAAGGTTCAATAAGAGACGCAGGAAGAGTTATGGAGCTTCCACTGTCATTTGTAGATAAGGTCGCAAAACTTATTCCAAATAGAGATCCTAGTAACCCTACTTCAGATATGACGCTAGAAAAAGCGTTAAATATGAGCCCAGAACTTAGGCAAGAATATGATACAAACGAAGATATAAGAAATCTTTTTGAAAATGCAAAAAAAATTGAAGGTTCAGTAAGAAATATTCAAACACATGCTGCTGGAGTTATTATATCTAAAGACCCTCTAGACAATGTTGTTCCAATTCAAAGGCCACCAGCAATTGAAGGCAGCGATTCAACTCCATTGACACAATATGAGATGTTTGCCTTGGCTGATTTAGGTCTTCTAAAAATGGATTTCCTTGGATTGTCTAATCTTACGATAATTGATCAAACCGTTCGAATGATTGAAAAGAAAACAGGAGAAATAATAGACCTAAATTCTGTGCCAAAAGATGACATAAAAACATTTGACTTGCTTAGCGATGCAAAGACTTCTGGAGTTTTTCAATTAGAAAGTTCTGGCATGAAAAGATACATAAAACAATTAAAGCCTACTTCAATAAATGATATTTCTGCAATGATTGCATTATATAGGCCAGGACCAATGGAGCACATATCTACTTTCATTGATTCTAAACACGGAAAAATCCCTATAAAGTATCCCCACGAATCATTAGAATCTATACTAAAAGAGACTTACGGAATAATAGTTTATCAAGACCAGGTTTTATTAATTGCTCAATCTATTGCTGGATATTCCCTAGGAGATGCAGATTCGTTTAGAAAGGCAATGGGCAAAAAAATACCACAGGTTATGTCAGAAGAAAAAGGAAAATTTATTCAAGGAACTTTAGATAATGGATTTAGTAAAGAATTGGGGGAGAAAGTATTTGAACTGATTGAACCTTTTGCTGGATATGCATTTAACAAAGCTCACAGTGTTAGTTATGCCATGATTGGGTATTGGACTGCATATTTTAAGGCCAATTACCCCGAAATTTTCATGTCTGTTCTAATGAAAAATTCTTCAGATGACAAAGAAAAAATTTCAACTCTAATTGCAGAATGTAACTCTATGAATATAGCGGTTTCTGGTCCTAATATAAATAATAGTGAAGTCGATTTTGAACCATATATATATAGAGATTTTGATATTAAAAGAGATGAGGCAATAACTGATATTGAAACTTATACAAACTTTGAGGGCAACAAATCAATTAGTTATGGTCTGGGTACTGTAAAAAATATTAGTTCAAATGCAATAATTCCTCTTGTAGAAGAAAGAAAAAATAATGGAAAATTTAAAAGCATTGAAGATTTTATATCTAGAATGTCAAAAAATCCTATTTCCAAAGGCTCTCTTGAGCCTTTAATAAAAGTTGGAGCTTTCGATGAAATTGAAAAGAGAGAGATCTTGTTGCCTTCTGTAGAAAAAATAGCCGCAGAGATGTCTAGAAGAAATGAATTAGAAAATAGTGGCCAAGCAAATATGTTTGATTTGTTTGGTGATGAAGTAAAAGTGCCTTTAAATTTAAATTTAATAGAAGCGGAAGTAGATTATAAAGAAAGAATGTTTTGGGAAAGAGACTTATTAGGAACAGTTCTAAGCGAGAATCCAATTAATAAAAAAATAGAAACTTATTCAAACTCCCACATTGTATTGGCAGGACAATTAAACTCAGAACGAGCAAATGCTCAAGTAAAAGTTATTGGTCAAGTTATATCTACTACAAAAAGAACAACTAGAGCAAAAGAAATGTTCCTGATATGTCAGTTAGGACTTCTAGACAACGCAATAGAACTTGTAATCTGGCCAGATAAAATGGAGGGTTCACAAGATCTATGGGAAAACGGAACATATCTTGAGTTAAGTGTAAAAACAAATTTAAGAAATGGTTCTACAAATCTAATTTTTGAAGATGGGAAAAAGTTAGAGTTTGAAAATAATGAATTAGAAAAATTTGTTTCAAAAGAAACTATTGACTTGAATAAGGATAAGGAATTGTTCTATAAAGAAGAAGAACTAAAAGAGGATCCTTTTGTAGAAAAGGAGATAATTGAGTCAATGCCCAACGAGGTTATTGAACACTCAATTTCAGGTAATTTACACCTTGAATTTATTGGCTCAAAAAACCTTATTGAAGATAAATATAAATTTGAAGATATCATGAAATTACTCTTAGAGAATAGATCTGAAGAACAAAAAGAAAATGTGTTAATAAAAATAATTTATGACGAAAAATCTATAGTTCTAGAACTGCCCATATCTGTTAGCGTTACTGAAGAATTGAATTCGAAACTTGATTCTATAATCGGTCAGAATAACGTTATTATTACGTAATATAATTCAACTGAGTTACTTTCTGTAATATACTCTATCTCATGAATAGTTTAGTTTACCCAAAAATATTGATGTATTCTCGAAACTTTTGCTCAGATTGTGTAAGAAGTAAAGCTTTTTTGGATGATAATAAGATTCCTTATAAAGAAATTAATATACTTGAAGATAAAAAAGCCCAGGAAAAAGTAATCAAAATAAATAATGGTAGGGCTACAGTTCCAACAATTATAATTAATAATTCTAAAGAAGAAATAGTTTTGAGTGAGCCATCTGATTCCGAATTGGCAAAAGCAATTAGCAAACTTTCCTCAAAA
>CESD01274027.1_pt1 | contig 24496 bp, 23 predicted proteins | sample 531191 | NCBI WGS metagenome assembly CESD01 (sample SAMEA2622021, study PRJEB7988) | marine metagenome | biome: marine biome (ENVO:00000447); feature: deep chlorophyll maximum layer (ENVO:xxxxxxxx); material: "saline water (ENVO:00002010), including plankton (ENVO:xxxxxxxx)" | depth 188 m
TTTTAATTATTGTTTTAATAAGATATTTTTATATGAAAGATACTCCTACTTTATTGGGAGTTCATGAAGATGCACCTAAGGGCCATCTTTTTATAGCAAAAACTGTTCATAGACTTGTGTATTTTAGCTTGATAATGCTTCCAACCACAGGACTCCTAATTGCTGGTCTTTTTCATTTTGGAATGGGGGGCGTAGATGTAGCTATCGCATTACATGAGTTTTCGGCATTTCTCAGTTACGTAGTAATAGCTCTTCATGTAGGTGCCTCAGTTTATTCAAGACTTAAAGGTGAAGGAATATGGAATGCTATGGTGCCAGTCTGGAAAGAAGCTGGGGGAAATAATTCAAATCTTGTTAGAAAACTTGAGGCTATGGAAAATAAAGTATATGCAAAAGTAGAGGATAAATTTCTTAATTAGTTTTTTATTTCTTAGATGCTGTTTTATATATTCCGTTTTTTTCGATATTTATATATGATTTTGCCATAGTACATTTAAGATTGACCCAGCACTGATCTCCATTTTCTGGATAAACCCAGTCTTTATTAAAACTTAGATAACTTGTTGCATTTCTTGGGTTAAAATTTTTATATCTTGGTACATTATTGTTTAATGCAAAAGAGTAAGAGTCCATTCTAACAATTAAAATTATAGAAAAAATAATGAGAAGATAGTAAAACGGTTTTTTAATATTAATTTTTATATCACCTGATTTAAGACCCAAGAAAGAGACTGCTGTTATTAATAAACCTGTTGAATACCTAGGTATAGGACCAAACATTATTAGATAGATGACGTTTAAAAAAATATAAATAAGAGAAAAGTATGTCGCTTCTTTACTGAAAGATCCTTTTTTAAAAAATATTAATTTAATTATTATTAATAAAATAAACGATATCAGAAAATTAATATACACATTTCTTATATAGGTCGTCTCGGCGAAAAATTTAAACCACTCTGCAGAAGTAGAAAACTTAGATATGCTATAACTTGAAACTGTACTTATCTCCTGAAAAGACTCTGTCGACCCATTAATGTACCAATTAAAATTGTTAATACAAGAGAATGAGACGGGAAATATGAAACAACCAGTTTGTAAATAAGTTTTAAGAACCCATATTAAGGAAAAAATAATTGCAGGTATGTTATATAAAAGTATATTTTTTATTTGATAGCTGTTGTTTTTTATTAATAAAACAATAAAAAATAAATAAAAGAAAGAAACCATAACTCCGCTTAGCTTTACTTGGAAAACAAAAAGACAGACCAGAGGAAGAAGTATTAAATCTAATTTCTTTATTTCTTTATTTCTAATATAAATAAAGAGAGTAATTGATAAAAAATAAATTAGGATCGCTACAGAATTGTCTTGCTTCCCAATTGATTCTATATATATAAAACCATTCCTGCCTCCGCTTACTCCAAAATTATCTAATAAAGAAAAAATTAACAAAAATATAGAAGCATTTTTTAATAATTTCTCTTTTGAATAAATTATTGTTCTAAATAAATATATATAGAAAAAATGAATGAAAAATATATTTAAATAGTGAAGTAATATAAACGATTCATCAAACCATAAAAAACTTGAAATATATTCATAAATGGAAGACATTCCAAAAGCCCAGAATATATTTACAAACCCAAATATGATATTTGATTCTCTAATCCAATTTTGATTATTCAAATGATAATAGCCAGCATCATAATGATAAAAGATATCAAAAGAACTAAATATTAAAATGGAGGGAATTAAAAAATAGTAAAAAATATTTTCAATTTTTAAAATATTAGAATAATTAAATTTTAGTACAGATAGATTAGGAAAAAGTAGTATGAGCATTGAAAAAATAACAAAAGTACTTTTTAATGGAAAGAAAAAATTTAAAATAACCAAAAAGTTCCCAATGAAAACAACCCCAATAATTGGGTAAACTATTCTAGAGTTAACGAAAAATATTTTACTTGGTAATTTTTCTTGGCCTAATATATATTTTGAAAGAACTATTATCATTCCTCTGCCAAAAAAATAAAGATAGAAAAAAAATATTTGATACTTTAGTAAATTTTGTATGTATGTTAAAAGAAATTCCATAAATTATTTTTGACTATTACGATTTAAATAATTTCCTTGAGAATAATAAATAAAACGATGAAAGTAAGACATACAATAATAAATAGAGTCTTGAGTATCCGTAAACTCGAAAAACAATATAAACCGACGAAAGAGAGATCAGACTAACTAAAATATAAAAGCTATATCTTAAGTAGTGAAGTAAGTAAATTTCAATAAAAGGTTTAAATATATTTATAAGTAAAAGAGTTAAGACTGAGACTGCAAAGCTAATTATATAATATGTATATGATACTTCGGCTTCACTTAAGCTAACAATTGGCCTTAAGTCTTCTAGAAGTTGTTGAGTATCAATATTTTTACTTTGGAAAATTACCAACATGTTCAATAAAAATAAGCCACTAAAACGAAGTAATAATAAAAACATAGTAAAAACATATTAACCAAATAAAAATAAAATTTGAATTAAAAAAAATAAACTCATGTTTAAACTCTCTTTAGAATAATTAGATGGAATTTTCAACTAAATTAATAACATGGGAAAAATAACAAAATATAAACAAATACTTTTAATTTTTCTCTCTATTTTTACTATCTCTTGCTCTGTGGGTGCTGAAACTGCTGAAGAAATATCTTCTGGCCCTATTGTCAGTTTTTTAAATTGTCCAAATGAATTATTTACTGATAATACATTGGAAATTACATACAGAATGACTGCTGGTGAGGGTGATATTAAGAATGTTGATATTACAATATATAAAAATAAAAATATAATAATTTCTTATAAAATAGATTCAAGAGTCAATGCGAATAATTATCAATTCTTAGAAGCAAGACAAGAATCAATTTATGACTATGAGTTAAATAACAGCGGGAACAAAGAAACTGGTGATTTTATTTTTACAATTAAAGTAACTGATGAACTCAAAAGAGAAACTGAAGAATCTTGTAATTTTTCTATGAAATCAGGTTAATCTAAAAAAACTAGATTTAAGTTATGTCTCTATTTAATATTTAATTAATGACAATTCTTGCAAATGTAATCTTTTATAATTTTTTATTTTTCTTAGGTAGAGGCTTTTTAAATCTTCCTGATTTAATTCTAAAAAGAAAAAATAATTCTCTTAAAAAAATTTTTGGCCTCCCCCAATCAACCTTCTATGTTTTCTTTGGCCTTATATTTATCGGCAATATTGCTTTTTTATTGAATTTTTTTATTGGATTAGGATCTTTACTCCCAAAAATTTTGATATTTATAATATTACTAATAAATTTTTTCAACAAAATTGAAATTAAAGACAGATTAGTTTTATTAATTTCAAATATAATTATCCCTTCAATTCTTTCGATATCTGCTTACAATATTGGTTTTCACTATGATGCTGGATATTATCATTTAAATTTTCAAAATTGGATAATAAATAACAAAATAGTTTTTGGGTTATCAAATATTGCTCCACCTTTAGGATTAGCTTCAGTAAATGACTACATATCTTCTATTTTTTGGTTGGAAAATAATTTTATTTTATTACATTTTATTCAACTTGCTTCTATCGCAGCATTTTATAGCTTTCTACTGCAATTATTTATATCACAAGAAAAAAATATATATAAAGTGGTTGCAATAAATATCTTAATATTCTCAATCCTAGATAATTTTGGTTTTGGTGGAGGTCGAAATGGTTTTATATATATTCAAGGAATAGGAAAGCCTGACATTATTTTTTCCATCATTTTTTTTGTATCTTTTTTATTATCTATTAACTTAATAAATAAAAAAAAAATAAGCCTTGAAGAGTTTATATATTTAAATTGGTTAATTCTTTTTTGTTTTCAAATTAAAGTTTTTGGAGCTCTTCTAGTTATTCCATATATTTCTCTTATATATAAGAAAAGAAAATCTTTGTTAAAGAAAATTAAGTCCTCAAAAACTTTCTATTTTCAGATTCTAATTGGTTTGCTATGGAGCCTTAAAAGCTTCATACTTTCTGGATGCTTAGTTTTCCCAGTGAAAGAAACTTGTATACAAAATGTTAGATGGTTCTCAAATAATTTTTTTGAAAAATTTTATATAGAAACAAAAGTTTTTAATAAAGCTTTTTTTGTAGGAGATAAAATTGATTCATGGTTTTCCGATTGGATCGAGGTTGTAGAAAATAAAAATATCTTATTCAATTTTTTGATATCTTATTTAGTTATTGTTTTAATTAATTTTTTGATATCTAATAATAAAAATATTTGCAAAAAAAATAGTCTATATATAGCTTTATTTGCACTTTTTTCAATTTTTATACTTATTGTTTCCTCTCCTTTACCAAGGTTTTTAATTCCTGTTTTTATGATTGTAATTTCGTCAATAAATACAGACTATGAAGATACTGAAAACAAAGTGAGGTCTTCAATAATAACTTACTCAAAGTTTATTTTTATCTTCTTTACTTTAGTTTCGACTTTTCTTTTAGTGCGTTTAGATTCACATCTTGCATTTATTAACTCACCTCAAGAAAATATAACTATAGAAAGTATGGAAATCAAATATATAAATAATGATCACTGGGGAGTAGGCCCAGAAAATGGAGATAGGTGTTGGATTAATATAAAATGTACTAATTGGGAAGGAATAAATCCTAAAATTTATAATTATTTTGGTTATAAATATATAGAATTAAATGACTAGTTAGTATTTTTAGTGAGCAAAAATGAGTGACATATATTTACTTCCTTTCTTAATAAATTATTCTAAATATATATTGCTCTTTATTGTCTTCTTCCTATTAGGAAGAAGTTTTTTTTTAATCACAAATAAGTTATTTAATATAGATAATCACTCAGATAAAGAGATATTTGGTACTGATATAACTTTATTTTATCCATTAGTTGGTATTGGATTTTTGGGAAATATAATCTTTATTACAAATTTTATGCTCCCTGTAAAGAGCATTTTAAACTTTTTAATTATTCTTTCATTCATATCTATAAATTTTCTTAATAAACCAAGATTTGATTTATTTGAAAAATATAAATTTTATTTTTACACAATATTCCTCTTTATACCTTTAGTCCTAACCTCCACTAATTACTCTATTCAATTTCATTATGATGCTGGATATTATCATTTAAATAATCAACTTTGGTTATATGAAAATCCAATCGTTTTTGGACTCTCTAATGTTTTTAGTCCATATGGAATAGGCTCTATTTATGAATATATTTCATCTTTCCTATGGGTAGATAAATCCTATATCTCACTTCATAACGTAAATTTAATTTTTATATGGTTTTTTTACTCATTTATCTTTTACCATCTTTTGATAAAAAAAGATTCAATACATAAATTTCCATCTTTATTTCTACTTATATTTTCTTTATTAGATAATTTTGGCCTTGACGGGGGAAGAAATGGTTTCTTTTATATACAGGGAGTTGGAAAACAAGACTTAGCAGTTGGAGTTCTATTTTTTATTGTTTCTTATTTAATTTTGAGCTCTATAAAGCATGAATCATTTAGTCTGAATGAGTTCTCGTTGATAAGTTTTTTAACCTTGTTCTCTATTCAGCTTAAAATTAGTTCAGTTTTGATTTTTTTACTTTATTTAGTTTATGTATTCAAATTACTAAAAACTAAAAAATTAATAGTCAACAGTTATTTTCTGTATTCATTTATTTATATTGTTTTTGGAATATTGTGGATTGCAAAAAACTTAATAATCTCTTCCTGCATTGTATTTCCACTTCATTTATCTTGTCTAAGTTTTCTTCCATGGTTTAACTCAGACTTTATTAAAACTACACAAGAAGTTACAACAGCGTTTAGCAATTCTTATGTTTTAGGTGATTCTTTTATTGGGTGGATCAATGCAATGATGGGTACGGAAGAAAAGAGAACTGTTATTATAAACTTTTTTTCCTCACTCCTAATTATTTATATTTTAAAAATTTTATTTTTAAATATAAAAAAATCTAAAAAGAATTTATCAATCATATATTCTTCTTTTGTTGTAATAAATTTAATTTATTTAATCTTCTTTGGGCCTGAACCAAGGTATGTTATTGGATTACTATTGCTGATAGTTTCAATGACTGGTGTTAATGCTTTTGAATATAAAGTATATAAACTTAATAAAATATCTATATATATTTTAATTATTATTTCTGTAATTTTAGTCCCAAGAATAAATTCATATAGCTATGTCAATTTATCAGAAACTCCAAAAATAAATATTGAAAAAATAAACTATACAGAGAATCAAGGAGACTGGGTAAAGCCTGAGAGTGGAGACCAATGCTGGATTAATAAATTATGTACTATGGAAAAAAGTAAAATTAAATTAGTAGATAATGGATTAATTAAATATTATGACCAATAGAAACAAGAGTGTATTCAATATATTCCTAACTGGTGGAACAAGCTATCTTGGTAGAAATCTTATTGAAAAAACAAATAATGTTAATTTTTATGCACTTCAACATAAGAACAAACTCGAAGAAAAAGAAAATTTATTTATTGTTAAGAATGAACCAAAAAATTATCATATCTTTTTTAAGGACAACAATATAAGTCATGTTATCCACCTTGCTTCTTCATCTAGTGAAGATGTGGAAAAAGTTATTAAAACAAATATAAATCTTGGATTTAATTTATTAAATTCAGCTTTGAAAACAAGGGTTGAAAAAATAATTTTTGCTGGAAGTTACTTTCAGGATATTTATAAAAAAAATCAAGATTTTTACACTTTAACAAAAGATTATATAGAAGATATTCAAAAATTTTATTCTAATACTTATAATTTAAATAATTCTTCACTCCACTTTGGTGATATATACGGACCAAAAGATAGCAGAGATAAGTTAATTCCTTATTTATTAAAAAATGAAAATAATAAAGAAATAAAATTTGATTCTGATGGGAAAGCACCTTTCACACCTTTATTTATTGATGATGCAATAGAGTCCATACAAAATGAGATTTTTACTAAAACTAAAAATAATTTCAACTCTAAATTAATTGCTTCTGAGCTTATGACTGTAGAAGATTTTATTAGAGACTATAAAACAATTAGGGGAAAGAAATTTAAATGTATATTTTCAAGTATCGAATCAAAAAAATATAGCCCTGAGTCTTTTTTAAAACCAGAAAATATAAAAATACCTTTAAGTGAAGGTCTACTAAAGTTATAATTTTGTATGATTGTCGTTGAGACACCTTTTATAACATCTTTCTTCAGAGGATTTACTGAAATCATTTCTATTTATAAAAAACAAATTCCTACCCATACTCGTGAATTTAAAAAAGAAAATGTTTTTATATACGAAAATTTATTAGATTTGATTAAAGATATTAAAAAAGAAGTAACAATTGATTAATTTTTTATACTGTTTTGATAAGAACTATAACAAGCAAGCACTTTGTTCGATGTCTACTTTGCTAAAATTTACATCCAATAAAATAAATATTTACATCATTCATGAAAAACCAAATTCATTTAGGAAATATATGAAAAAAATAAAAAATGATCCTAAATTAAATAGGATTGAAATTTATGAATTTAATAAAGGTAAATTAAATTTTCCAAACATTAAGGATGCTCATTTTTCAGAAGCTACTTACTATAGATTATTTATCGATGATTATATACCAAAAACTATAAAGAGCTTTGTTTATATTGATCCAGATGCATTTTTTATATCCAAATTTGAGCAATCATTAAGTAAAGAAATTGAAAAACTAAATAGTTCAGATAAAGTTTTATCAGCTTTTACAGTTTTAGGACCGGATGGAAGTTATGCAAATGAATTTCACTTACCACCTAGAAAAAGTGGTAAATACTTTAATGCAGGATTCTTAATATTCGATTATCAAAAATGGAGAGAAAGAAATTGTGGGAGTGATGTAGTAGGTATTTTAGTAAATAATAAATTTGACTTTAAGCATTGTGATCAAGATATTTTAAATTTTTATTTTGATGGAGACTACATTCAATTAAGTGATAAATTTAATTACGATCTAAATAACTTATATGCACCACCAATGAAGGAAGATACAAAAGTAATACACTATATTGGAAGTACAAAACCTTGGTCAATAAATGGTGCTTTAAATGAAAATTCAGAATATTATATTAATTTGTTTAGAGATACATTTAGTAAGAAATATCATATAGAGGAGATAGCAAGTCTTAATTCTATTAAAGACCTCTTAAACAATATAATTAAATTAAAATTTTTAAATACTGATTATCCCATAAGATACATATTGAATTGCATAGGATCATTTTTGAGGATTTCTTTATTTAAGTAATTTGATTCCTAAGATCATTAATTTTATTTATATATTCTTCTACCTGTTTTAATGAAAACTCAAAATTATTTTTATTAATATAATTCTTTTCCCATTCAACAGTCTTTGATACTAGATCCTCAATAGAAGTTTCTGGCTTCCATCCAAGCCTTTTCTCAGCCTTTGAAGAGTCGATCTTTAGCTTATCAACTTCTTTAAATTTTTCATTTTCTTCATTAATTATCCTTATCTGAGAACCCCATTCTTTTATAAAAGATTTTGATAAATAACTTGAAGTAAATTTATTATTTAATTTGGAATTTAAATTATAGACTTCACCAATTCCTTTTTTATTATTCTCTTCTGCTATTAATAAATATCCGTATATTGAGTCAAATACTGATTGCCAGGGCCTTATTGAATCAGGTTTTCTTAAAATAAAATCTTTGTTGTTAATTAAAGAATTAATTAATTCAGTTACTAATCTCTTTTCAGCCCTATCTCCTCCACCTATTACGTTCCCAGATCTAACTGTAGATATGTAACAAGAAGACTCCATTTTTTTAAACGCCTCTATAACATTTTCAGTCCCAACCTTACTAGCACTATAAAAATCTTTCCCTCCTAATTCTGAATCCTCATTATTGTCAACTTCTGAATTTTTGTACACCTTATCAGTTGTTGAGATGATTATAGATTTAATCTTCTTTGATGCCTCTAATAAGTTATAAGTTCCAATTATGTTTGAATTTAAAGTGTCTAAAGGATTTGTATAGCCAACATAAACTAAACTTTGAGCAGCAAGATGAAATACTATATCTGGATTTATTCTATCTATTGTTGAATACAAATCTTTTTTTTGAACATCTGCTAAATCTAAATAGATATTTTCATTTAATAAGCCCTTAAGATTTGCTTTTTTGTAAATTCCTTCTTTTTCTTCTCTTGAAATACCATAAATATCTGCTCCAAGATATTTTAAAAATAAAGTTAACCATGAACCCTTAAAGCCAGTGTGTCCAGTAATTAATACTTTTTTTTCTTTCCAGAAATTTTTATCAATACTCAAAATAGTTCTTTCATATCTAGCTCTCTTTATTTATAAATAACTCTATTTTTTCAAATACGTAATCTAACATCTCATTATTTATTCCCGGGTACACACCTAACCAAAATGTATTGTGCATTACGAAGTCTGCGTTATCTAAGCTTCCAACAACCGAATAATTTTTATTTTTATAGGCTGGTTGTTTAATTAAGTTTCCACCAAAAAGAAGCCTTGTGGCAATTTGTTTTTCGTTTAGGTACTCAACTAACTTATCTCTACTAAATGGTGCATCTTCTTTTACTGAGATGGCATAGCCAAACCAGCTTGGATCTGTATCTTTTTCCGTCTTATGAGATATAAAGTATTCATCTTTTTCATTAATGAACTCATTTATTAAGTTCCAATTTTTCTTTCTAGCAGCAATAAAGTTATCCAATTTATCTAACTGGGCAAGGCCTATAGAGGCTTGGAGGTCAGTTGCCTTTAAGTTATAACCAATATTTGAGTAAATATATTTATGGTCATAACCGTGAGGTAGTTCTCCTAACTGCCATTCAAACCTTTTTTTACATGTATTATCATGTCCGCTTTTGCACCAACAGTCTCTTCCCCAGTCTCTAAATGAATCGATTTGAAGCTTCAGTTTATTACTATCAGTTATAACTGCCCCTCCTTCACCCATAGTTATATGATGTGCTGGATAAAAACTGAGAGTAGAAATATGTCCAATTGTGCCTGTATATGTATCGTTAATTTTACTTCCTAAAGCATCGCAATTATCTTCAATGAGCCAAATTCCTTTTTCGTCTGCAAAATCCTTAAGCCTTAATGCATCAAAAGGATTCCCTAGTGTATGCGCTAAAAAGATAGCTTTTGTTTTATCAGAATAAGCGCTTACTATGCTCTCGAATGAAGGATTGTAAGTACCAAGTTCACAGTCAACAAAAACTGGTTTTAAATTGTTTTGAAATATAGGATTTACAGTTGTTGGGAACCCTACTGCTGAAGTAATTACTTCATCTCCTGTTTTCAGATTATTTTTTATTTTATCTGAAGTTAAGGAAGATAAGGCTACTAAATTTGCTGAAGATCCACTATTTACTAACCTAATATGTTTTGACCCAAGAAATTTTGATAATTTACTAGAAAATTTTTCACTATATTCCCCATCAGTAAGCCAAAACTCCAAACTTGCATCAACTAAATTTAATATTTCATCTGAGTCAAAAACTCTTCCGCTAACTGGAATCTTAGATATTTCAGGAATAAAATTTTTATTATTATGCTTTAAATCGTAAAATTCTTTAACCCTATTATCTATTTCTTCTTTTAATTTTGCTAATCTTTCTTCAGTGCCCATATGAGAATGATAGTATTTGTAGTTTGATAATTTCTTAAATTGCGCTTAGGTTTTAATTTTATAAATTATTCTTTTTAATAATGTAGGATTTGTACCAAAATATATTGGTTTGTTTATATTCTTTTTATAACGAAAATAAAATTTTAGTTTTTGATAAAAAGAATATTTTCTTTTTCTGACAGCTAAAAATGGAAAAGTATATTGAGACTCATCAAAAGGTTTAAAAAATGTTTCATCCTTTTCGATTATTTCGGCTCCGTAAATTTTACTAAGAATACTTAAAATACTTTGATCATTTCTATTCTCATTGAATGAAGCTATTTGGTTCTTATCATCGTATTTATGAGTTATGAGGTCTTTATTCACCTCTACTAATTTTCTAAATTCATTAAAAATTTCAATGGAGTTCTCGTTTTTCTTTAAAATAAAATGATTTGCAATAAGCTGTTCCGACTCTCTTATGCTGGAAGTGTCTTCAATATTAAAATATTCAAAAATTTCCTTTGTTGTCCAGTCCTTTTCAATATGATTTGGAATCTGAAATCTTAAATTACCTTTTTCTGAGCTATTTATTATTTCAAAGTATTCGTCAAGTCTAGGTTTACCATTTATGTTAAAACTAGATCCTGCACTTGAGTAAACGATGCAGTCCCCATAATTAATTTCATCAAGAAGATTAAGTATTATTTCATGTTTCCATATCCAATATCCCCCCCCTCTATCAGCTTTTAAAATTTCATGATATTTTTGCTTAAATTCTTTTGATAAATCCTTAGGACCATAAGATACATATTCATCAAAATATTCTGATTTCTTTACTAGATTAATTAGGTGTTTTTTTTGGAGTGAGTAATCTTTACTTCCATAAGTTATAAAATATTTTTTTTGGTTCATTTTAATTAATTAACTTTATTTCTACTAAGAATTTCCTCAAGTATTTCAAGATCTCTTATTGTGTCTACTGGTTGCCAAAAGTCTGTGTGCTTAAATGCTCCTAAATTGCTAGATTTTGCTAATTTTTCTAAAGGTTCTCTTTCAAACACAGTCGTAACATCTTTGATATAGTCTTGTATTTCTCTTTTAATAACAAAGAATCCTCCATTAATCCAACCTTCAGATGTTTGTAGTTTTTCACCAAAGCTAACTACTTTTTCTTCTTTTATCTCAAGGCTTCCAAACCTTGCTGGAGGTCTTACAGCTGTTAAGGTAGCTAAAACTTTTTTTTCTTTATGATATGTGTATAAGTCTTGAATATTTACATTACTTATTCCATCACCATAGGTTAAGTAGAACTCTTTGTCCTGATACTCTTCAATAGCTTGTGATATCCTTCCTCCTGTCATTGATTCTTCACCTGTGTTTAAAATTGTTAAAGTAAGTTGATTATCAAATTTATAAATGTTATTTTTTTTATCTAATACAGAGTAGTTCTTTTCACAATAATCAATGAATGATTCTGTTTTGTAGCCTGATAAAATTGTTATATCACTTACCCCATATTTTTTGTACAGATTAATGATGTGAATAAACAATGGCACACCGTTCGCATTTATCATAGGTTTCGGAATCTTTGTAGTATGTTCCTTAATTCTAGATCCTTTTCCTCCAGCTAAGATGAATGTACGTAACATAATTTAATTATACAAATTTATATATTATTTTCTTTTTTTGGGTTTGTGGACTTTTCTTTATATATCCTTTTTATATATTTGTTATATTTATAAATAATATAACTTTTCCAGTAAGGCCTATCTGAAAAATCAGTAAACAACCTTGAAGGAAAAAGGGTATAATATTTTCCAATTCTTGATTTTTCGATTAAGTCATTTCTTATAAAAATCATATTTCCAGTGTGACAAACTAAGGTATATCCTTTATTTATTCCAACTTTTAATGTAGACGTAAATGAATTTCCATTAAATTTTTCTTTATGATAATTTTCGATTCCAGGTTTTAATTTTGAATTTATTTCAATAATTATTATTTTTGGTGTACCCTTATAACTACTCCAAACTCTTAAGTCTTCTGAGTCAATATCAATAGAAAGAATTTCACAGTCTTGTTCGAAATTATACTCTTCAACAATTGAGTTTAAATCATTAGGCCCTTCCTTATATTCAACAAACCTATGAACTGTAGTTACGTTTTCGAATTTTTTTGTATTAAGTAAAAGTTCTTCGTAAAGACTGTCTTCAAATTCAATGTAAAGTGCTTGCCAGCCCTTATCTAATAAATTAAATGTATTACTACAAAAAGGTCCGTCAGCCGCACCAAATTCAATACAGGAACCATTCTCTATATTTAATTCAGTCAATATCTCTCTAAGAATCCCGTCTTCACCAAATTGGCTATATACGTTATCCTTGAATTTTTCATAATTACTAAAGAAACCCACTAGATGATTATATTTCCAAATAAATCTTTATGAATAAGAATTTATTAATGAAATAAGAGTCTCTGCAATGAATTTTTGATTTCTTTTATTAACGTGAGAACCTAAAGGAAGATATAAACCATTTACACCGAGATTTTCTGTTACCAATAAAGTTAAGTCTTTTTTAAGTTCTTTTGGCAGTGCATTTTGAAGATGTAGAGGATAAAAGAAGGGCCGAGTCTCAATACCAGTGTTATAAAGATCTTCAATTATCTTATCTCTTATTCCTTCCTTCTTTAATACTATTCCATAAACCCAGTAGTGATTTTTTGAATTATTCCAGGAATCCAAAGGAACTTGAATTATGTCTTGATGTTCTTTAAATAACTGATTGTATATTAAGCCTTGCACCCTTTTATGTTCAATAACTTTTTTAATTCCTGAAAGTTGTGAATTACCCAGTGCAGCTTGGAGCCCGCCTAGTCTGTAATTCCAATAAAGATTATTATGTTGAAAGCGTTTTTGAGAAAAATCTAAATTTCTCATTTTTAGTGCATTTTCATAAATTTCCTTATTATCAGTTAAAATCATTCCTCCCTCTCCTGTTGTAACATGTTTATTTGCATAGAAACTCATTGTTGAAATTAATCCAAATGATCCACATTTAATATCATTTAGTGATTGCCCATGGGCTTCTGCAGCATCCTCTATTAATACAATGCTCTTTTCATCACAAAGCTTTTGTAAGTTTTCTGCATCAGCAGGCAAACCATAAGTATGTACGAGCAAAACAGCTTTTGTGTTCTCATTGATATGTTTATCAACATTTTCAACAGTCATGTTCCAGGAATCTTTATCTACATCACAAAATACTGGGGTTGCTCCAGATCTTATAACAGCAGCAAGTGTTGAGATAATAGTGAATGAAGGAAGTATTACTTCATCTTTCTCTTCTAAATCTAATAACTGAAATGCTAAATCTAATGCAACTGATCCGTTTGAGACTCCGACTCCATATTTTCTATCAAATTCACTTGATGTATTTTGCTCGAACTCCTTAACAATAGGACTTGTACCAGAAATTTCATTCCTTAATAGTGAATTTAAAACTGACAACTTATCTCTGATAGTAAGTCTTGGTTGAAAAACGCTTATCATTTAAAATCGTTTCTTATCAGTTTTTGAATCGTAAGGCCCTTGTTTTGCTTCTATAAACTTAGTATTTTCTTTAATTCTTATTCCATGCCCTCCATTAAAAAGAGCGACTGTGTCTGATGAAAATATACTAATACTCTCTACAAAATCTAAATTATCATCATATATATCAACCTCGATTTCTCCATCTAAAACTACTAATACTTCTGATGTTGTTTTAATATTTCTATCTTGCTCATTGTGAATATGATTTTCGATTTTGCTTCCTTTTTCTAGATTAAAAGAAGCCACCTGAAAGTCTTGATTATCATCGGTTGCAAAATATTTTTCATCAACAATATCATTAAATCTAATGACTAAAGCCAATAATTTACCATTTTTATCTTTTATTTCCATACTTATCTATTCTACATACAACTGCAGCTTTTAAATAAGGAATGCCTCTTCTGATTAATTGAAGTAAGTTTGAAGCCGTTTTTGATACTCCTGCAACCCTTGTTTCACATATATACCCAACTTCAATTATTTGGTCATTATTTTTAATTAAATCATTTACTAAATAGATGAAATAATCACCATATGAAGCTCTTTTAAATGAGTCGAGGGTGAATTTATCTTTTTTTCCAACTATAAAGCCGCTCGTAATATCTTTTACCCCTAAATTTAATAAAGTAATTAGCAGCTTATTAAATAAATTTGAGACAACCATGCCGAGAACTGAATCATTTGAATCTCTTACGTTTGACATAGCTTTAAATAATGAGTTATTGCTTATTTCTTTAACTCCTTTATATCCTCCTCCTTCAACAAATCTCGAACCAATTACTATAGAGTTTTGATTATTATTTATTTTATTTATTAGACTTTCTACAGCTAAAGGTGGCATAGAACCGTCTGCATCTAACCACATCACAAATTCTTTTGTAGAGTTTTCTATTCCCTCCCAGATTGAAAGAGGAAGAGAAGGTTGTTTGTTTCTTTCAATAATTTTTACTTTATTATTCTCTTTATTAATATTATTAATTAATTCAACAGTGTTATCAGTGGACCCGTCATCAACTATTAGTAATTCATAATCATCTAAATCAATTTTTTTCATAGAAGAAATTAAATTTGGTATTAAAATCTCTAAATTCTCTGATTCATTTATTGTTGGTAAAACAATGCTTAGATTTATTATTTTTGAAATCACTTATGTTGATAATAACATTCTTTTAGTAAGGATTAAAAAGAAATTTATTTTATGGTTTCTTCTTTAATTTTGCTATCAGTAAATAACCAAAAAACCCATTAAATACTCTTTCGAAAAACTTTTCAATTAAACAACTTAAGTTAATACTTATAAAAGATAGAGAAACAGAAAAATTCAGGAATTTTTTTATTTCGATTTCATCAAAACTTGTTTGTTTAAGTAATTTATTTAGCGAAAATTTATTGAATCTATTTATATGTTGCTTGCTATAGCCAACATCACCAATATTGTTTAATATTTTCTCTAATATATACATAAAGCTGTTGTAATTTGGTGTTGTAAGGATGAGTACTCCACCTGGTTTAAGAAGATTATACAGCTTTTCTAAAACTTCTAGATTATCAGAATCGTCTAAAAATTCTAATAGCCCAAGTAAGGTAATTTTATCATAAGACTCGGAAAGCTTCTTGCTGTCAAATTCTTCTAACGTGTAAAACTCTGCAGAATCTGTATATTTATTTTTTGCATAAATTATTTGATTTCTTGAGATGTCAACACCTACCGAGTTATTGTATAAGTAAATACCAATAAATGTGCCTGGACCACATGCAAAATCTAAATGATTGTCATCTTTATCCACATATTTTTTTACTTTAGTAAATGTAAGATTGTGCCAATTGCTTTGTATTCCTCTTTTTTTTTCTAAACCTTCAGTGAGGACGTTATCATAATAGCCGGGGGGCACCTTTTCTTCCCAAAAATTATTTTTCATAAACTTTATTACCTATTTGTTTTATATACTTTTAGATTAGAAACATTTAACCGCAGCATATCTATTAAAAAAATATTGAAGATAAAAATTGATAATAGAGATAAAATGTTTTGAACGTTGAAAATATATGAATTATTTAACTTCATAAACAGATAGGATAATCCTATAAAAAATTTTGGTTAAGATAATTATAAAAATGGTAAATTTTATTAAAAATATAAAAAAAGGTATTAAGCCTTTTGTGAAAGATGATAATGCGAAGTATGTCTTTTTATCAATTATGGCTGGATCTATTTCATTTTTCTGGATATTTTCCTTTCAATTCTTAACTAACAAAACCGGTTTTTTCTACTTCGCAGATCATCTTTTTGACTTAACTGGATATAAAGCATTGATGAACAGTGATTGGAGTCTTCCAGTAACTAAAGTAGATAATATTTTCCCAGGTAAAGATTTTTCTATCATTTTGCTAAATTATATGCCAGGGTACCTAATTCCTTTAAAGATTTTTAAATCTATATCTGGAATTTATTTTATTAACCCTTTTCCTTTTTGGTATTTTCTTTGTTTCGTCTTGAATTCCATATTTTCTGGGAAAATTCTTCAATTATTTAAATTAAGAAATCCCGTTATTTATATTATTTCAATAATTTTAATTATTACCAATCCGCTAATAATAAATAGGATGGTTTTTCATGTTGCTTTAGCTGCTCATTGGTTAATTATCGGTACAATTTATTATTATTTTAAGGCAGAAAAAGAAAATCCTACCTATTTTATAAAATTATCATTATTTGCCGCTTTTTCACTTTATATCCATCCTTACATTGCTTTTATGACATCTTTAATATTTATTTTTTTATGTTTAAAACTTTTTTTTACGAATGAAAAGAAAGTTGCAATAAAAGGATCCTTGGCATATTTAGTAATTGTCTTTTCTTATTTCTTACTTATATTCTCTCCATTAGATTACTTAGGCAATTCTGATAACTATAGGGGAAGGTGGAGCGCAGAGTTTAATTCTTTTTTTTGTAGCAAGTATCCAATTAATTTAATCAATGAAAGGTTTTGGTGTTATGAGCCATTTATAAATTATGATCATGAAGGTTATGCGTATTTGGGTCTCGGGATTATTATTGCTTTAATTTATTTTCTTTTTATCCCCCTCAAAACAATAAAAATATTTAGAGCTTATTTACCATTATTTTTAAGCTCACTTTTATTGTTAATTATTTCATTTGGAAATCATTGGAAAATTGTTCATAGGCAAATTTTTGAATTTGATTACCCAATTATTTTTAAACAAATTATTGAACTGTTTAGAGCTAATGGAAGATTTTCTTGGGTTTTTTATTATTGTGTGTATTTTTTCTTAATTATAAGTCTTTCAAAATTAAATAGAAATATCGCTATTTTAATTTTTCTTTTTGTCTCAATTTTCCAATTTACAGATCTTAATAATATTTATTCAAAATATGAAAAAGTTTACTTTAATCAAATGGAAAAACCAGAAAAATTAATTAGCCTCTCTAATCAATTAATAAATATTGAAAATGGTGTTCTTCATATTTTGCCTGATGAGAGATGTTTTCATAAAGAAAATTTTGGATACGTAGATGACCCTTTGGTTTTTGCTATTCATTATCTTGACAAAGGTGGAAAGCTATACAGTACAAGGATAGGAAGATATAGCGGTGGATTTGGAGATCGAGAATTTTGTAATAATTATTCAATTGAAAATGAAATAAATGAAAAAAAACCAGGCCATTTTGTAATTATGGATCTCAATATGCTTAAGGATTCAATTTACATTAGTAAATACAACTGTAAAAATATTGACCCTTTTCTAAATAAAAAATATAATCCTGCTTATTGTGAATATGATGAATAATTCAAATTTATTAAAATACTTTAATTTATCTTTACTTTTTTTAAGTTCCTTAATTACATTTAATCTTGGAAATCTTTTTTATATTTCAACAAATGGTCCTGATTTTGATAGATATAAAGTTTATATTGAATATTTTTACAATACTTTAGAGAAAACTAATCTCGAACAAGGTTTAGCTTATTTTTTTGTTGTTTCATTAATAACAAATTTAAGAAATAATGAAAACTATCTTTATATAAATGACGAATTTTTAAGTAACAGTATCCAAGTTGCTAACTTTTTATTTTATATAATTGGATTGGTTGGCTTATATTTCTTATTAAAAAAACTAAATGTAAATACAAACATAGCGATTCTTTCATTAACAGCATTAAATTTTTTTCCACCTATGTTTGCGTCAAGAATAATTTACAAACCAGAAATTATGATATTTGGATTGCTTCCATGGCTTATTCTTTTTATTGATAATTATAAAGACAGCCAGAACAACAAATACATTTACATCTCATTACCATTAATAATATTAATTAGTAGCTCCAAGGGGACTGTGGCTTTAATAGTTTTCTTATTTTTAATATTGAATTACTATAAAATTTTTCTCAAAATTGAATTAAACAAATTTTTTATTATTTTTCTTCTTCTTTTAGCATTTACTGCCTTGGTCTTTAATGAAAATCATAATGCAAACAACTATTATACTTTTCAGCATAATCAACCAGAATCATACAATGATAAAGCTGATATAAGTTTTGCTTATAACATAAACTTAAGAGATCTTTATAGTGTTCCCTTTTCCAATTATCATAGAGATTCATTTATATCAATAACTTTGCTTGATACGTTTGGAGATTATTTTAATATTTATTGGAATAATGATGAAAGCCTATTTAGGTCTGATAAAAAAATATTTTTTAATTCAAGAGAAAGAGCTTATCTAACCTTGTTTTTATCTTCATTTTTTTACTTATCAATTATTTATGTATTAAGTAAAAAAATAAAATATAAATACTTACTCTCTTCCCCTTTTATTGGAATGTTAACTATGTTGGGCGTTTCATTGTTTATTCAATTTAATAGTGAGAGAGGAGATATGGTCAAAACATATTACTATTCATATCTTTTAGGAATTAGTTTTGTTTTTTTAATAGCTATTTACTTAAAATATATAAAAAGAAATACATATAAATATATATCTGTGTTTATATATATTCTTCTTTTTTTATTTTTAGTAGGCTTTCCTAAAACATCCAATGATTTAAGGATAGAATTAATCAGCCAACAAAATAATACCTCAATTTTATGCAGGCTAAATAACAATTTATTTGGATTTAATTCAGAATGTATGAATAGTGAAACTGATATTTGCACTGAAACTTACGATAAAGATAGGCGTCTTGAAATACTTAATGGCAACATTGAGATAGTAAATAATAAAGAGGTCATAAAGCTCTTTGATTATAATTCTTCTGAGTTGGTAGAAATAAATAATATTGACGAGTGTAATAATTTTATTAAGAAAAATAAATCATCTTTTTCTTACTCAAAAACTCCTTATTTGAACATTTTATTACTAGCTTTCCCACTCTTTTATTATGCATTGGAGATTCTTTTTATTAAAAAAAGAAAATAATATCAGTTTTCTACTCTATTTCTTTTAAAAAAAGATTTTATGCAAGAAGTGATTAAAGAAAATGAATCTTTGCTTCTAAAAATTTTAAGATTTAAAGTATAAATCAATAGATCCCTAAGAGTATTTCCTTTCCAATTATTGTATATGTGATATTTATCTTTAAATAATTCAGAATATGTAGTGTGATAAAAAGAAGAATTATTATTCATCGCCCCCCTGAGCGACCAAGGTTTAAATTTACCTGAGTAATGAATAAAAATTACACTTTTAGTTACTTCATCGGGAGTGGCTAATTTAAAATCTACTGTGCTTAGGTGAAGTTTGTAATTTAAATATTTGTTTAATTCCAAATATTCACCAAAAAAATGAATGTTTAGTAAATCTTGATCCCAATATTTAAGCTCTCTTTTATTTTCATCTAGTTCTTTAATTAATTTTTCTGTTTTTTTGTTCTTAACCCATTTCTTATTATCTATGATCATCACACCAGCATTAAAATATTTAACAGGCTCCATATTAAATCTGGTCAAATTTTCATCTGAATTCTCATCAAATTCTGTTGCGCATGCGATAATAAAATTTGAATTAGAAAGATTTCCTATTGATTCGCTTATCTTTGGTAAGGGATCTTTTATACAAACAATATCAGCATCAAGATAAACTAGAGTCTCAATTTCATCACTAATATAATCTGACAGAAACAATCTAAAATAAGTAGCTGAAGAAACGTGCGCTTCTTCGAGATTAGGAAATTTCTGAGAACCTATAAATTTTATTACTTTAAGATTTTGAAGTTTTTTGTGATTTATTATTTTTTTATTTATAAAACTACTATTTTCTATTTCCTTATGCAATATCGTGATATTTATTTTCTCTGATACATTTTCTAAAAGGGAATATATAGAATTATTAGCCTGAATATTGTAATTACTATCAAAGCAATATAAAAAATTTATCATTTGAAATCATGTTAATTATAAAAATATATAATGGAATAACTTAAAATTACTTTTATAAAGAAAAATATTAATGAGCCAAAAGATAATTTATTCGAATAATTTTGCAAAAAATTCAGATTTAATATATGCACAGTCCGTATCTGCAAAAGAGTTTGAAAACATTAAAGATTCTAATAAAAAAATTATATCTGAAACACATAATTCTCTTTTTTCATCAATAACTTATTCGTTAAAAACATTTTCATTGAATGAAAATGATGTTATTTATTGTCATTCAGATCTTCTTGAAGAACTTTTTTTAAAATTGAATAAATGTAAATTTGAAAATATCAAATTGATTTCTAATCAATCTGATAGGTTAATAAATAATAAAATTTATAAAAAGAAGCCAACTTGCATCTCTGAATGGTACGGGGTAAATATTGAAGCCAATAAAAAAAATCTCATTCCTATTCCTTTAGGTCTTTCAAATCCATTTTCAAAAAAAAACTTAACACACAAAGACTTTGATATAAATAATACAAATTTTAATTCTGACGAGAGAAAAAATAAAGTTTATCTTAACTTTAGGGAGAGTACAAACTACCAAGAAAGAAGGAAAATTTATAAGCAATTTGAGAATAAGGAATGGGCATTTATAAGTGAGCCTAATCTTAATAATTCGGATTATAAAAAAGACTTATCATCATACAGATATGTTCTATGCCCTTGGGGAAACGGTGTAGATACTCATAGGGTCTTTGAATCTCTTTATTCTGGAGCAGTGCCTATACTAAAAATTCACAAAACATATTCTAATTTAGAGGATTTACCAATTTTATTTGTTCAATCATACAATGAAATTAATGAAAAATTATTACAGAGCTATTCAAAAAAATTACAAAAAGATTTAACTAATAAAGAAAAATTAAATATCGACTGGTGGATAAACACAATAAAGAGAAGCCGGGTTCCGGAATTAGGGGAACAATACTTTGCTTCCGAAAATAAGCTTGGATCTTTTTTAATAGTTTTAAGATTAAAAAATTATTACTATTTAAAAAGTAAGTATAAGAAAATTTATTTTATCTATATTAGGATTCTCAAAAAATTATCAAAATAATGAATTTAAATTGAAATTTATTTTTATGTTATTATTCCTTAATGATAATAAATCAAGACTCTGTTAATAAAATTGTAGAACAAGGTATCTGGTATCACACATTATTAATAAACGGCACTAAAACAAAAGGGACTTATGATTATACAGAGCTCGTAAATGAATTGAATTTCCCAAACCTTAATAGTCTTTCTGTACTTGATGTTGGCTGTTCAGATGGTTTCTTCTCTAAACATTTCTTAGAAAATTTATCTGCAAAATCTGTTCTTGGCGTAGATGTAAATAAATATGATAGCTCAGTTGCATTTGAAGTTTTAGACTCATTTAGAGAAGCTTATTTAGAAAAATATGATTCTCATAATGATTACCCCTTATTAGAATCTGAATATAAAAAACTTGGATTAGAGAACTCTAATAAATTCTTATTACTAAAAAAAATTTTCAATTTAAATATGGATTTTCAGTATGGGTCAATCTATGACTTAACCTCTTTTGATAACTATGACGTTACATTTTGTGGTTCATTGCTAGAACATTTAAGAGATCCAATAACAGCTATTGAACAGCTGTATTCAAAAACAAAAAACTTTTGTATAATCGATATTTCAAACACTATTAATCCAAAGCTACTTGGTAAACGAAGAGCATTTATTGAATATACGGGTGCTGGCGGTAATTTTTACAAATATACAGATGAATCAATTAAATTAATGATGGAAACAGTTGGTTTTAAAAATATTAAAATACTAAATCGATATAAAATAACTATAGAAAAATATGGATATAAAATTCCTCATTCTTTAATTATTGGTTATAAATAAGTTAAGGTTTTAATACGTTTAGACTAAATTTATTATTCTCAATTGTTTTAAAAATCATAGACAAAGCCCAGATTAATAAAGTTGTACCGTGAATATCAGGAACATTCTTTCCATTTGTTATTTTTAAACCATAATAATGGGTCTGACTTTTGTTATTAAAGTATGAAAATCCACCTTCATTAAAGTTATGTATTTTTATAAGTGAAATTATATCTTCAAAATACTCAATAATGTCTTTTCTTCTATAAGTAGTTTGTAGAGAGCACCTATATAAAACATAAACAACATCAACTAAATCGCACCCTTCTTGAGATGGTTTTGCTTGCAAACACAAATCAATCAATTTTTCTGGGTAGTGAATTTCTTTATCTATCCAATCTAAACCTGTTAGAACTTTCATTGCTCCATTGATTGTCTCGCTAATATTTTTTTGCTTACCAACGTAATAGGCACCGTCGGTAATGTTGACAATTTTATTTGAAAATTTTTCTAAACTTCTAATAGCTTTAGATTTATTTTCATAATTTTGTGTTGCTCCGAAAACACATAAACCAGCAAATTGTGCTCCTGATGACCATGGAAATTGCCAATCTAAACTATTTAAAAATTTATCTATTTCATTACTTTCTGAAGGGAATTCTAAGTATGGCTTTATATTTGAAAAACCAACCTCATTTAAGCTTGCAATAGCTTGTTTTGTTTCTGCTCTTATCGAGGTTTTAATTTTTTTATCTTTTAATTCGTAAGTTTTATTAGGCATGATATTCATTATTTTTTTTATTGTAAATTTAGAAGATTCTGAAAAATTTAAATTATCATATCCTAGTAAAAATGCATCATCAATATAAGAATTCTGTGGAAAGGAAGATTTATTTTTTTGAAAATTATTTATATATGTTACCCATTTTGTTATATCTTTTTCGCTCAAATCTTTCCAAACATCTAGTATAAAATATGTCTTTAGAGCAAAGCAGCTAAAACCTAGGTTCAGTCTTGAGCCATTGTCTGTTAAGCCTTCTTTAGTAGGATAAAAAGCAAAACTATTTTCATCTTTTTTAAGAGATAATATAAAATTATATGTTTTCTCTTCTAAACTATCCAACCAGGTATTATTCAAAAAATTAAAACCTCAACTAAAGTTCCTATTTTTATATAAGCCTATAAATCTAAATTTACTAAAAGCAATAAGTTGAAAATTACTATTATATAATAGTTCATTCACAGGTACTATAGTCATTTCTTCTTTCGTTCCTCTCTCTGCACCAAAATCTATACTTATATATTCAATTTTATTCAATATTTCTTTTGAACCAATGAGAACTTCGGGTTCGTGACCTTCTGCATCAATTTTTAACAATTTAATATTTTTTTCAAATTTATAACTATCTAATCTTTCAGAGCTTACTTCTATGAAATCTTCATCCCCAAAAAAGGTTAGGGAAGAATTTCCTCCGTAGTTATCCAAATAGAATTTCTTTGTTCCTTTTTCGTTAGAGAGCCCTACATTAAGCAAACCAGCTGCAGTATTTTTACAATTAATATTTAAACAATCAAAAGTTTCTTGATCTGCTTCGAAAGCGTAATATTCATGATCTATATTTTTTTTATTTAAAGCTATTGAAAGTTCTCCAACATTTGCACCGCAATCTATAACTAAATTTTTCGCGTCAAAATCTACTATGTCAAGGCAGTAGCTTTCAAATAATCTATTTAGATTATAGTCATAACTTTTTACTGATCTTAATATTCTTTTATTTGGATAATATATTTTTTCATTATTCTTAGTTGCCTTATAATACCTTTTGTTTTCAAAATAGATTTTTCCATCTTTACTATAAAAAATAT
>CESD01008473.1_pt1 | contig 23971 bp, 26 predicted proteins | sample 531191 | NCBI WGS metagenome assembly CESD01 (sample SAMEA2622021, study PRJEB7988) | marine metagenome | biome: marine biome (ENVO:00000447); feature: deep chlorophyll maximum layer (ENVO:xxxxxxxx); material: "saline water (ENVO:00002010), including plankton (ENVO:xxxxxxxx)" | depth 188 m
CCTGCTGAAGAAGAAAAATAAATTTTTAAAAGCTCCTCAATAATATGGAAGTTTTTATAATAACGCCATTTCCAAATACGATTAATGTATTAATCGAAAACAATATTGCTAATCAAGGAATTAAAAAAAACCTTCTCAATGTTGAAGTTGTCAATCTTAGAGATTTTACTAATGATAATTACAAAAAAATTGATGATGAGCCTTACGGTGGAGGTAGTGGAATGGTAATGATGTGTCAGCCATTATTTAGTGCGATTGATTATTGTATTGATAAATCGCAAAAAAAGCCTAAAGTAATTTTTCCATCTCCTAAAGGAAAAGTTTTGAATCATAAAATGAGTAGTGATTTGAGTAATGAAAATTCACTTATTTTTATTTGTGGTCACTATAAAGGAATTGATGAGAGAGTAATTGACAAATATGTTGATTTAGAAATATCTATAGGAGATTTTATCATTTCAAACGGTGAACTTTCAACCATGATTATATTTGATTCAATTACAAGATTAGTTCCTGGAGTTTTGAATGATTTAAATTCTGCTATGTCGGATTCTTTTGTTGACGATTTACTTGATGCTCCTTATTTTACGCGGCCTAATGAAATTGATGGATTAAAAGTTCCAGAAGTATTATTATCTGGCGATCATAAAGCAATTGAAAAATGGCGAAATGATAAAAAGTTAGAAATTACAAAAGACAGAAGACCTGATCTTTTAAAAGAAAAGTAAAATAATGAGTAACACATTAAGAGAAGATATACCGAATTTTAAAGCTGGAGATGTGCTTTCAATTTACGTTAATGTAAGAGAAGGGCAAAAGGTAAGACAACAGCTTTATAAAGGGACTGTCATTGCTCGTAAAGGTTCTGGCATTGCCGAAACAATTACTGTAAGAAAAATTTCTAATGGTGTTGGAGTTGAAAGAATTTTTCCACTCCATTCTCCATCAATTGCATCCATCAAAGTTGATAGAGTAAATAAAGTAAGAAGAGCCAAATTGTATTATTTACGTGGATTATCTGGTAAAGCAGCTCGTCTTGCAGAAAAGAAGTAAAACTTGCCTTCTAGATCCATTCTATTTGTTTTAAGTTTATCTCATATGTCAAATCACATCATTATGATGTTGATACCTAGTATGTATATAAATTTGATTGATTTTTTTTCACTTAATGCTGCTGAAGTAGGACTAATATTTGGTATTGTAAGTTTTTGTTTTGGTGTTGGTTCTTTACCAATGTCTTTTTTATATAATAGATATGGGCCAAAAAGATTGATTGCATTTTCTCAGATAGGAATTTTTATATCTGCTTTATTAGTAAGTATATCAAACGATGTTGTAATGTTTTCATTTAGTAGTATTTTATTAGGGCTTTTTGCAAGTATTCATCATCCAGTTTCTTTAACTTTAATTTCTGAAACTTTTGATAAGGATATTGCTAAGGCCAATGCTTTTCACGGAGTCTTTGGTTCAATCGGTGTTTCTCTAGGTCCTTTAATATCATTTTTTGCTTTATTACATTTTAGTTGGCATTATGCATTTATTTTTACAGCAATTTTAAACGCTTTTTTATTACCTCTTTCTTTAAAGTTTATCCCTAATACAGAAAAAATGGATATTATAAGTTTAAATGACTTTAACGATAAGAGGCAAAACTCAATTTTAATGATTTTTTTCCTAGTTTCATTTGTAGTTGGCTTATCATTTACAGTTTTTAATACATTTATACCCTCAGTATTTAATTTAGATTTTGGTTCCAATTCTAACTCGATTGTCTCAGCAATTATGTTAACTGGTTTTATAGGTCAAATTCTTTCTGGATATTTTGGAGACAAATTTGATAGAATTAAATTATTATCTACAGTTTTTATTTTACTTTTACCTTTATTTATTTCAATAATTTTTGTTGGAAAAAAACTAATTATATTTATTTCAGTTCTTTTAGCAATTATGATGTATTCAATTCAACCATTAATCAATTCAATAATAAAGGATATAACTCCTTTGAGAATAAGATCAGTAGTATTTGGTTTGAACTTCTTCTTAATGTTTGGTCTTTCAGGGTTAGCAGCATATATGGGAGGGTTAATAGCAGATAACTATAGTTTTAAATTAATTTTCCCTATATTTTCTTTACTGTTTCCAATTGGAATTTTGTTACTTTATTTATTACAAATGAAAAAAAAGGTTAAAGTTTAATGTTAGTTAGTATGACTGGGTTTGGTTCATCGAGTTATGAAGATTCAAATTTATCAATTAACATTGAAGTTAAGTCATTTAATTCTAGATATTTTGAATTAAATACCAAATCTTTCGATTTATCAGGTCCTTTAGAGTACAAAATTAGAGATTACCTTAAGAAACAACTTTTTAGAGGATCAGTTACACTTATTGTAAAGGTTGATTCAAAAGATTCTTTTAAGTTTAATAATCATAAAACAGCTAGTGTATTAAAAGCATATCATGAAATAGAAAAAAAATATGGTGTTAAATTGAATTACAGTCAGCTCCTTCGAAATAATGATATATTAACTTACGATTCACACAGTAAATCAATACAGAATAAAATATTTTCTTCACTAAAATTAGCTACTAAAGAGTTGGTACAAATGAGAAAAAATGAAGGTATGCAAATTGAGAAAGAGTTTTTTAAATATTTAGCTATTGCAAGCAAAGATTTAATGAAAATTGAAAAAATTCAGGAAAAAGTTCATAATAAAAAAGTTAATTCTAAATCTAATATTGAAAATTTAGATGAGATTGAAAAAATTGATATTTCGGAGGAAATTGACAGAATTAATAGTCATCTAAAACAAATTTCTCAATCAATTAAATCTCCTCAACTTTCGGGAAAAAAAATTAATTTCATTCTTCAGGAAATTAATAGAGAATCAAATACAATTTTATCAAAATTCTTAAATAAAAGCGTTTCTAAATATGCAATAAGTTTAAAAATGCAAGCCGAAAAGCTAAGAGAACAAGTAGGAAATATTTTATGAAAAATTTCTTCATAGTTTCAGGATCTTCGGGTTCAGGTAAAACTACATTATTGGAGTTATTATCTAGAGATTTAAATATTGAAATTTCAGTTTCATTTACAACTCGTAATAAGAGAGAATATGAAATTGACGGAGTTCATTATAATTTTATATCAAAAGAAAAATTTGAAAAAATGATTAATGAAAATTTATTTCTTGAATATGAAAATGTTCATGGAGATTTATATGGAACTGCATTGAGTAGTTTGAAAGAGTACATAGATAATAAAAAGCTTTTATTTTTTGAGTTAGATGTAAATGGAGCTGTTAGTTTAATGAATTATTATCCTAATAATACTGTTTCAATCTTTTTATCTCCTCCAAACCTTAATGAATTAAGAAAAAGGTTAGTTTTAAGGTCAACTGAAAATGAACAAGAAATTAATAAAAGACTAAGTAGGTTTGAAGAGGAAGATAATTTAAAAAAAGAATTTGACTATAATCTTATTAATGATAACTTCGAAATCACATTTGAAAAAATAAAAGAAATTATAAATAGACATAAAAAAGAGGATTAAAATGGCTGTTGAACCTATATCATTTACTAAATTATTGAAAAAAACAGACGATATTTATGAAGCTGTTGTTGTCTCTTCTAAAAGAGCAAAACAAATGCTTCAAGATAGAATTGTTAAACAGATGATTGATGAGAATGAAGAAATTTCTGAAGACGGAATTCTAGCTGAGCCTGTAGTTAGAGAGAATATTGATTTCGATAAAGAAGATAAGGTAACCTCTTTAGCTTTAGATGAATTTCTTGACGGTGAAATTGATTGGGATAAAACCGAAGAATCAATTGAACAGTAAATCTTTCAAACACAAATACATTAAACAAAATAAGCAATTATTCGGAGACGAAATATATTTGCGTCCTCTAGAAAGTTCAAATGTTTCCAAAAAAGTAAAAATTCATGATTCATGGTATAACGAATTAAAAAAAGAATTTGAAAAAGAGTATTGGAAAAATCTTTCAAGTCAAATTAAAGATTTTTATAAAAATAAAATTGTTTATCCTAAACCATCCTTGATGTTTAATGCTTTAAATTCAACGCCTTTAAATAGCGTTAAAGCCGTTATCATTGGACAAGACCCTTATCATGGAGAGGGACAAGCAAATGGCTTATCTTTTAGTGTAAATAACGGGATTTCAATTCCCCCATCATTAGTAAATATTTTTAAAGAGTTGGAATCAGACATTAATATCCAAAAACCAAATTCAGGAAATTTGCAATCATGGGCAGATCAAGGAGTATTAATGCTTAATACTGTCTTGACTGTTGATAAAGATAATGCAAACTCTCATAAAGGTATTGGGTGGGAAATTTTTACAAATCGAATTGTTGAAATTGTTTCATCAAGCCTTCAGAGTGTAGTTTTTATTTTATGGGGCAAGCAGGCTCAGTCATTTAAAGATATAATTGATTCTTCAAAACATTTAATAATTACTTCTGCTCATCCATCTCCATTGTCAGTTCATAGAGGTTTTTTCGGATCCAAACCTTTTTCTCAAACAAATAATTTTCTGGTAGAAAATGACATTGAACCAATAGACTGGAAATTAAAATAATATTTTTTGTATTTAAGGATTGTCTTGTCAGATAATCAAAAGATTACTAATCTATTAAAATAAATATTTTATATTGTTGAAAGAGTGTGGATAAATACAGATGGCTGAAAATAAAAAAAATGAAGGTTTAAACTTACAACCTCAAGCTTTAGAGGCAGAAGAAGCAGTTCTTGGGTCAATGATGATTGATGAAGATGCTGCAAATAAAGCAATAAGTATCTTGGGTTCTAGTCATTACTTCTATAAAGATTCTCATAGAAAGATTTTTGAAGCTATGATTTCATTAATGAATAGTAATGATCCAATAGATACTGTTTCTGTATCTGATGAGCTTAAAAAAGGAAAAAATTTGAAATCAATTGGTGGAATTTACTACTTAACAGGTTTAGTAGATAAAGTTCCAACATCTGCAAGAGTTGAAACTTATGCTGAGATTGTAAAAGAAAAAGGAATGTTAAGAGATTTAATTTCTACATCTCATGAAATATCTAAAAAAGCTTTAGATGCTGGAGACTCAGTTGGATCAATCCTTGATGAAGCAGAGCAATCTATTTTTAATTTAAGCGAGAAAAAAACATCTAAAATTTATGAGCATATAGATCCTATTTTAAATAGCACTGTTAAAAGAATTGAAGAAATTGCTGCAAATCCTGGTTCAACAATTGGTATACCATCTGGATTAATTGATTTAGATAAATTAACAGCAGGTTTTCAGAATGGAGATTTAATTGTTTTGGCTGGTAGACCTTCTATGGGAAAAACAGCTTTAGCTTTAACAATTGCAAGGAATGCTGCAATTGAAAATAATTCTGCCATTGCAATTTTTAGTCTTGAAATGTCAAGCGATCAGTTAGGTCAAAGATTATTAACATCAGAAGCTAAAGTTGATAATTCACTTGTTAGAAGAGGAAGTACTAATATAAAGTGGAAAAATATTAATATTGCTGCTGGAAAACTTTCTCAAGCTCCACTGTATATAGACGATACTCCCGCCTTGTCAATTCTTGATTTAAAAGCTAGAGCAAGAAGGTTAAAGCGTGAGAGAAATATTGAATTAATTATTGTTGACTATTTACAGTTAATGCAAGGTCCTAAAAATGCAGAAAATAGACAAAATGAGATTTCGCAAATTACGCAGTCTTTGAAGGCTCTAGCAAAAGAGCTAAATATACCAGTCATAGCACTTTCACAGCTTTCTAGAGCAGTTGAACAAAGAACTAAAAAAGAGCCTATTCTTTCAGATTTAAGAGAGAGTGGTGCTATTGAACAAGATGCTGATGTTGTGATATTTTTGTATAGACCAGCAGTTTATGACAAGGAAGATCAAGAATTAAAGGGTATTGCATATCTTATCGTTGCAAAGCAAAGAAATGGTCCAACTGGTAGAGTAACAGCAAGTTTCATCGATACATATGCAAGATTTGACAATCATACAGAATTCTAATAATGAGCAAAGATGTCATTAAAAATCATAATGAGGTTATAGCTCAAAAAAGCAAAGCTCTTTTAAAGAGAATTCCTTCAAAAAAAAATAGAAATCAAGTTGAAAATGCTCTAGAATTTTCTATCAAAATGCACCATGGTCAAAAAAGAAAGTCTGGATTACCTTTTGTTAGTCATTGTATAGATGTTGCCAATATTTTAATAGATTGGAATATGGATCATACAACTGTTGTAAGCGCATTATTACATGATATAGTTGAAGATACTAAAGTGAAGTTAACTGATATTGAAAAGGAATTTGGTTCAGATGTTGCACTTCTTGTAGACGGTGTTACAAAAGTTGAAAATATTGCTTTTCACTCAAAAGAGCATAAGCAAGCAGAAAATTTTACAAAGCTATTTCTTTCTTTAGCAAAAGATTTAAGAGTAATAATTATAAAGTTTGCAGATAGATTAAACAATATGGAAACAATTCAATTTCTTTCTCGACAAAAAAGAAAAGAAATTGCAATGGAAACAAGAGAAATTTTTGTGCCTTTAGCTCATAGGCTTGGAATGGCAAAGCTTAAATGGGAATTAGAAGATTTATCTCTTAAATGTTTAGATATTAGAGCTTTCAATAGTATCAAGAAGAAAATTGAAACTTCATCGAGTTTAAATCAGGACATATTATCAAATGCAATAAAACCAATTAAGTCTGAGCTTAATTCTTATAAAATTAAATCAGATATTTTTGGGAGGTATAAATCAATTTCATCAATTCATAGAAAAATGAGAAGCAGAGGTAAAAAATTTGAAGAAATTTATGATTTATATGCTATCAGAATTGTTGTTGATAAAATTGAAGAATGTTATCTTGCATTAGGCGTAATTCATAGTATATATCCTCCACTTCAAGATAGGTTTAAAGACTTTGTTGCTACGCCAAAGTCAAATGGATATCAGTCAATTCATACAACAGTACTAACTAAAGATAATCGTCTTACTGAGTTTCAAATTAGAACAAATGAGATGGATTACACTGCGGAGGTTGGAGTTGCAGCTCATTGGCTATATAAAGGCAATGAACAGATAGGTGAATTTGATTCTCAAGTTTCATGGCTAAGAGATTTGTTACAAATGTTAAATAGTGATAGTCCTGAACCTGAAGAGTTAATGGATCTGCTAAAAATTGATATGTTTGAGGATGAAATTTTTGTTTTTACCCCATCAGGCGATTTAATCAAACTTCCAATTAGTTCAACTCCTCTTGATTTTGCTTTTGCGATTCATGGAGGATTAGGTTTTACTACTGTTAGATCTAAAGTAAACAAAAAATTAGTACCTCTAAGTTATAGTTTGCAAAGCGGGGATATTGTAGAGATTGAAACCAATAAAAATCAAACTCCTAATAGCGGATGGCTAAAGTTTGTTAAAACATCCAAGGCAAAACATGAAATATCCAAATATTTAAGAAAAATTGAGTTAGAAGAAAGCATAAAAATTGGTAATGAAATCTTAGAAAAGTCATTAAGAAAGCTAAAAATATTAGATAAAATGAAAGATTTTAAAAAAAACTATTCATTAGCAGGTTTTAAAACATTAAATAATATGATTTCTGATATCGGCAGAGGTGGAGTAATTGTTAAAGATATAATTCCAAAAATTTTTCCTGATTTAAATAATAATCTTAAAAAGGAAATAGAGGCAACTGAATTTGTTGATTCCGCAAGATCAGATGTAGAGGGTATTAATTTAGATGGAGTTAAAAATTTAGTTGTTGATTACGGAAAGTGTTGTAATCCTATTCCTGGAGATGACGTAATTGGATATATTTCAAGAGGGAGAGGTTTAATAGTTCATGAACAGTCATGTTCAAATTTATCTTCACTTTCCTCCAAAAAAGATAGATTAGTATCAGTAAATTGGAATGCTAAAGATAATTTAGCTTTTCGTTCAAAAATTCATATTACATGCATCGATACTGCCGGTATGTTAAATGAAATTGCTAATATAATTTCAAAAAATAATGTTAACATGTTGGACGTTTCAACTGATGTAAAAGAAGGTGGAATCGCAAATATTTGGATTATTTGCAAGGTTCAGAGTAGAAAGAAGTTAGATTCTGTTATCAATGATATTCAAAAAATTAAAAATGTTGATTCAGTTGAGCGTGTACATGAGTAGCAAATTAATTGGTATTGATTTTGGTCTTGCAAAAATAGGTTTATCTATATCAGATCCGTCAAAAATTATTTCAATTCCCTTGAAAGTTGTTAGATATGATTCAAAAAATGAGCTTTTAAGAAAACTTAATGAAATTGCTATTGAAAATGATGTCAATACTTTTGTTATTGGATATCCTTTAAATATGAATAATGAAAAAAATGAAATGACTGAATTAGTTGACCAGTTTAAAGCAAATCTCATTGAAATGAATTTTAAAGTTTATCTTCAAGATGAAAGATTATCAAGCGAGTCTGCAAAAAAAATTATTCAGCAACAGAATATTAAAACAGGAGAGAATAAAGAGAAGATTGACTTAATTGCTTCAACGATTATACTTCAATCATTTTTAGATAAAGGAGCGGCTTAATGAGTACAAAGAATTTATTTTTAGCTCTTTTAAGTGGCTTATTATTGGGATTATCTTTTCCTCCATTTCATTTAGGATTTCTTGCATGGATTTTTTTAGTTCCTTTATTCAAAATTTTTTATGAAAAAAATAAATTTCAAGAAAAGGCATTATCATTTTATATAGCTGGATTTACAAGTTATGCTATCATAACTCATTGGGTAGCATTGAACTCTGGTACATCTGTTCAGGTAGCTGTTTTGTCTTATCTTGCAATATGTATTTTTTATCCATTATACTGGTTGGTTTTTTTGTTCATTCTTAATTCTTTAAAAAAATTAAAGTTTTCAAATAATACTCAGCTTATTCTTATCCCTTTAATTTGGGTATTTATTGAAAACTTAAGGGATTTTGGACCTTTAGCTGCTCCGTGGTTAAATTTTCCATTAAGTCAAACGGGTTACGATAGATTGATTCAAGTTGTAAGCATTCATGTAGACTTATCTACATTTTTGATTGTTCTTTTTAATATACTTCTTTACAAATTTATATTTTTAAAAGAAAAAAAATACCTCTATATCTTTTCATCTATTCTCATAATAAATGTTATCGTTGGACAGATAATAATTAGCAATTATAATTCCGGGAATTTTTCTAAAGAAATTAAAGTTTCAATTGGTCAACCTGTGATCTATCCTGATGAAAAATGGAATCCTATCTTAAGAGAAAGAAATGAAAAAATTATGAACGATCTTCTTGAACAGTCTTTGAAAGCCAATCCAGACATCATTATATGGCCTGAAGCTGCATTGACATCTTTTTTAGCTGTATCTAAATCGAAAAAAAGGATTGATCTTCAACAAAGACTTAATAATTCTGCTTTAATTACAGGCATTCCTCAAAGGGTTTATTTAAATGATGAATTAAAGGTTTATAATAGTGCAATTTTTATGAAATCGGATGGTTTCTATGATACTTATCAGAAAATCTTTTTAGTTCCTTTTGCGGAATATGTACCTTTTTTTCAAAATTGGTTAACAAAAATTAATCAGTTTGATGATATGGGAAGTTTTTCACCAGGAGAAAACTATAATACTTTTGAAATAAATAATATTAAATCATCTATTATGATCTGTTATGATTCGAGCAGTTATAGGATAGCCAAAAAAATGGTTGATAAAGGTGCGGAAATAATTTTTGTAGTTACAAATGATTCATATGTTGGAAAAGCAATGCCATATCAACATTTTGAACATGCAAAATTGCGTGCTATAGAGTTGGGTATTCCAATAGTTCAAAGTGCAAATAATGGTATATCTGGAATAATTCTTCCATCAGGAGAAGTTTTATTGAAATCAGATATTGATGAAAGAAATGTATTTAATTATTCAATTAAATTAAAATGAGTAGATATAAAATAACTATTCAATATGATGGCAATAGTTTTTCTGGATTTCAATCACAAAAAAATAAGTCAGGTATTCAAGATCAAATTGAATCATCTATTGCAAAGCTAAACAATAATAAATTAGTAAAAGTCTATGGTGCTAGCAGGACAGATGCTGGTGTTCATGCTTTGGGACAAGTAGCACATTTTGATATTGTCTCTCAATTATCGGATGATGACTTTCTTAGAGCCATAAATGCCAGATTAAGTAAAGAAATTAGAATTTCTAAATTAGTAAAAGTAGATGATTGTTTTCATAGTAGATTTGATGCTAAAAGTAAAAAATATGAATATTTTTGCTTTACCGAAGAAAATCCACTTTTTTTAAAAAATCATCATTTTATTAAAAATGTCGATTTTAATCTAATTCAAAAGGCATCTAAGTTAATCAAAGGAGAGCATGATTTTTTATCATTTTCAAAATTTTCAGGTAAAGAAAATAATAGATGCAATATTTTTAGCTCTGAATGGCTTTTTGATGATAAAAATAAGCAAAAACTATCATATATTATTCATGGAAATAGATTTTTACATCATATGGTTAGATATTTGGTTGGAACTATGATTGCTGTAGGACAAAATAAAATTTCAATTGAAGATTTTTTAAATTTGTTAAATAATCCAAAGAAAGATGCAAGGATATTTAAAGCTCCGAGCAAGGGCTTAATATTGAAGGAAATTTTTTATGAGAATTAAAATTTTAAGTTTGTTTATGTTTTTTTTTCTAGGTTGTAATGAAAGAAGTTTAAATAATGAACAAGGCCTTATTTCTAAAGATACAGCTATATCTCAAGCTGTTGAGTTGGCAAGCCCAGGAGTAGTAGGTATTTATAGAAGTCAGGAAGTAGTTTTAAGGACGAGGTGGGGTGGTTACAGAAATCTTAAACCAATTTCATCTAACGGATCAGGATTTATTATAAGTGAAGATGGATATATTTTAACAAATGCACATAACATAAAAGATAATTTACGTTCTGAACTTATTACAACTGATATTAGTATAACTGTAGTTGTTCCTGGAGGAGAAATGTATAATGCTTCTATTGTAGGCATTGATATGATATCAGATATTGCACTTTTAAAAATTAATGGAAATAATTTTAATTATTGTAATTTGGGTAACTCTGATGGTGTAAAGGTTGGTGAATGGGCAATTGCTCTTGGAAATCCAAGAAATTTAATTTCAAATGCTCAATATCAACCAATTGCATCAGCTGGAATTATAAGTGCTATTAATGCAGATTTTAATCTTGATACGCAGACAGGAAAATTATTAGATAATATGATTCAAACTGATGCATCTCTTAATCCAGGGAATAGCGGAGGACCGTTAATAGATTCAAGTGGTCAAGTAATTGGAATAAATACTTTTATTAAAGCAGATTCACAGAACTTAGGATTTGCAATTCCAATAAATTTTGCAAAAAAAATTGCAAATGAATTAAAACTTAAAGGGGTTATTGATAGAAGAGTTTCTTTTGGTCTTTCAGCTACACAGTACATTTATGGAGAAAATCGCGATCAAATAGGATTGTATATTGATAGAGTTGATTATTCTGACTCTGCCCGAAATGAGGAATTATATAGGGGAGATATAATTATAGCAGTAGAAGGCTTTAGGATAGAATCATTAGAGGAAATTAAAGCTGTTTTGATTAAATTAGATTTAAGAGCTGGTGATGTAGTAGGATTGACAGTAATAAGAGAAAACGATTTTGAGGATGTAAGTTTAACTTTAGGAAAAATATGACAAGAAGAAGTATTCAGTTAATAGTATTTGGTCTTTGTTCAGGGTCTTTACTTGGAACACTTGTTGGTGATTTTATAGCTTTTCTTCTTCCTGATGGAAGCGCAGTTAAGCAATTTTTTCTCTTATCTTATGATTTGACATTTGGTTCAATGAATAGTGATTATTTAATTAATTTAGGAGTAATAGTAATTGATTTTGGTTTTATTTTAAAATTTAATGTTTGTAGTATTATTGGTTTTGGGATTGCATATTATTTATTAAAATACTTTAGATAAAAAAAAGAGGTTTATATGTTCAATTTAGGTACTGGTGAGTTAGTTTTAATTTTTTTAATTCTTTTACTTCTTTTTGGAGGAAAGAGATTACCTGGTATTGCTAGAGGATTCGCTAATTCTTTAAGAGAGTTTAGAGGAGCTTTGGAAGATACTAAAGAAGAAATTAAAAAATCTGAAAATTCTGACAAATAAGATTAGATGAATCCATCTAATTCTCTCAAACAGAAATTACTGATTGAAAAAGAGAATATTTCAAACAGTAAAACTAATTCTGTTATAAGAAGTCGTTTTGAAAAAATTGATTTAAACAAAAAAAGAAATGGAATTTTAGAGAATAAAACATTTCTTATTAAAGATAATATAGCAATCAAAGGTGAACCCTTAACATGTTCATCAAATATTTTAAAATCTTACACATCTCCTTTTAACGCAACGGTTATAGAAAAAATCCAAAAAGAAGGTGGAATTATAACTGGTCAAACAAATTGTGATGAATTTGCTATGGGTTCGTCTTCTGAATTTTCTATTTATGGCTCAGTAAAGAATCCATTTAATTCAGATTTGGTTGCAGGAGGATCTAGTGGAGGTTCTGCGGCAGCAATTGCAGAAAATCTTGCTGATATTTCTTTGGGTTCAGATACTGGAGGTTCAGTAAGGCAGCCATCTGCATTCTGTGGTATTTATGGTTTAAAGCCGACTTATGGCAGAATTTCAAGGTATGGGCTAGTAGCACATGCATCATCCTTTGATACAATAGGTATTATGTCCAAAGATTTGACTGATGTTTATAAAACATTTTCTGTCATTTCTGGGATTGATAAAAAAGATGCAACAAGTTGTAATATTCCTTTAAATGATAAATTTTCTTTCAAAGCTTCAAAGTTGCCGAAATCTATTGGAGTAGTTAATAAAAATATTTTAAAGGATATAAATCCAGAAATAAAAGACAGATACAATTTATTAATTGATTTTTTGAAATCGAAAAAAGTAGAAATTATAGAAATTGATTTACCTTTCTTTGAATATTGTATTCCTGCATATTATGTCTTAACAATGGCTGAAGCATCTTCAAATCTATCAAGATTTGATGGAGTTAGATACGGCAATAGATCAGATTCCAATGATTTGTCTGAATTATATGTTAAAACCAGATCCGAAGGGTTTTCAGATGAGGTTAAAAGGAGAATTATGACAGGAACATACGTATTATCTTCAGGCTACTATGATGCATATTTTTCAAAAGCGCTAAAAGTGAGAAGATTAATAAGAAATGGTTACTCTGATATTTTTAAAAATTGTGAAAATTTATTAATTCCTACAACTCCTGATTTACCATTTAAGTTAGAGAATAATTTAAAAGATCCACTTAAAATGTATTTGTCAGACTTGTTTACAGTCCCAATAAATTTGGCAGGTATCCCATCGATAAATGTTCCTGTAGGTTATTCTTCAAATAATCTACCTATTGGTTTACAAATAGTTTCTAATTCATTTAAAGAGGAAACTTTATTTAGTTTGGCTCATATATTAAAAGAAGAGGAAATTTTTGAAAAAGCTTAATGGAATTCTTATACCCAAATTTTTTATTTGCAATACCTGCATTTTTAATTTTAAATATTATTAAAAAAATATTTTTAAGAAGATCTTCTTCTATCCAGGTTTCAAATTTCAATAGTCTTAAAAATTATTTTGGTAATCAAGGAAAACTAAAGATTTCAGTTATAAATATTTTATTTATTATTTCAATCACACTTCTAATAATTGGATTAGCTAGACCTAGAATATCATTGGTTGATGAAAATATTACTGTGGAAGTAATCGATATTATTCTTGTTTTAGATACTAGCAGTAGTATGTTAGCTGAAGATTTTAAGCCAAATAGATTAGAAGCAGTAAAGGATGCTGCTCAGGAATTTATAGCAAATAGAAACGGAGATAGGATTGGTTTATTAGTTTTTGGTAAAGAAACCTTTATTCAGTGTCCTTTAACTATCGATTATAGTGTCTTAAATAGTCTATTGAACGAAGTTACTGTAATGGAGCCAAAATATGATGGTACTGCCATTGGAGTAGCTATTGCAAGCGGAGTTAATAGATTAAGAAATAGCGATTCAGAAAGTAAAGTTATTATTTTACTTTCAGATGGGAGTAATAATGCTGGATCAATCGATCCTATATCAGCTGCAAAAATTGCAAAAGAGTATGGAATTAAAGTCTATACCATTGGAGCTGGTACTAACCAATCAATTACGCAAATTCCTGGAAGAGGGTTTGTCAGAAATGAAATTGATGAAGAGACTTTAATTGGTATTGCTGATGTTACAAATGCCAAATACTTTAGAGCAATTGATAAAGCTAGTCTATCTGGAATATATTCTGAAATTGATAAACTTGAAAAATCTGAAATTTCAGTAAGTTATTTTTCTAGCTTTGAAGAAGTTTATATATGGTTCATTTTATTAGGATTCATTTTTATAATTTTATCTGAATTATTAAGATCCTACTATTTCAGGAGAGTTCTGTGATTTTAGAGCATATAGAAATAGCTCTATTTTGTTTAATTATTTTTATCTTAAGCATAATATTTTATTTATATAGATCTAATAAATATAAAGTCTTTGATAATATAAATTTTTCGAAAAATTTCTTTGATAAATTATTTATTGGAAGTGATTCAAGAATAAAATTCAAAATGATTTTAAGGTATTTAGGTATTTTGAGTTTGATTTTTGCTCTAGCAGGAATTAAAACTGGCATTACAGTAAAGCCTGTTGAGAGAAAAGGTGTAGATATTATTTTTTGCATCGATGTTTCTCTAAGTATGGATGCTCAGGATATAAAGCCCTCAAGAATTAATAAAGTTAAATTTGAAATGTCAAAAATTGTTGATAGTCTACAAGGTGATCGTATTGGCGTAGTAGTTTTTTCTGGTTCAAATTTTCTTTATTTGCCTTTAACTATGGATTATGATGCTTCAAAGCTCTTTATAAAGAGTATTGATACATCAATGATCTCTTCAAGAGGTACTGATATCCCAAATGCAATAAAAACATCTGTTGAAGCATTTGGAAATGAGGGAGAACAGCAGAAAATGATTTTTCTTTTTTCAGATGGTGAGGATCACAGCGAAAATTCATTAGAAAGTATATCTTTCTTAATTAAAAATAAAATCGATTTACATGTAATAGGCGTTGGGAGCACTAAAGGCTCACTAATTCCGTTAAGTAATAAAGAAAATTCTTTTGTAAAAGACTCTAAGGGTGAGCTTGTTTTATCAAAAATTAATTCTGATTTTTTGAGGAGTATTGCAGATATAAATAATGGAAAAATTTTAAGAATATCCAAAAGTGAATCTGTAAGTGAAAATATTATTGATATTATTAATTTAGGAGAGGATTCATTAATAAGTTCATTTGAATTTTCAGATTATGAACATAAATATCAATATCCATTAGCAGTTTCAATAATACTTTTAATAATTTCAAGTTTATTATTTGGCAGAAAAAGATGAAATACATTATTCCAATATTATTTTTTAACCTATTATTTTGTCAAGATATTGGGCAAAAGATGTTTAAAAATGGAGATACAGATTCCGCAATTAAATATTATCAATATCTATTAGAGGATGAAGATTTATCAAAGGATGATATTATTTATAATTTAGCTTCAATTTATTCCTCAGTTGATAGTCTTGAAAGAGCTGAAGAGTTCTTTAATCTTGCAATTCAAGATAGTTTAAATCCATCTGCAGAGTTAAGCTATAATCGCGGAAATATGTTTTTTAAGTATCAAAAACTCGAAGAAAGTTTAAAATCATATAGAGACGCACTATTAAAAAATTCAAATGACGATGAGGCAAGAAAAAATTACGAGTTTGTTAAAAATGAAATCGAAAAAAACAAACAAAATAAACAAGACAATCAGCAGAAAAATGAAGATAGTCAAAAATCTGAAAATAATGAGAATAATCAAAATGAGGATAAAAATCAGAGTGATGAAAATAAGGATGATAAGTCAAATGATTCTGATAAAAATCCAGAAAATAATAATAATAATGATGGACCTTCAGAGAAAGAATCTTCAAAATCTCCCAAACAAGAAAATAATTCAGATCGTCAAATGAATGTTGATCAAAATGTTGAAAATATTCTAAATGCTATGAAAGAAAATGAACAAGTAAACAAAAAAAGAAAGCAAAATAATTATTCAAATGAAAGTGGAAAAGAATGGTAAAATTTTCATTATTTTTACTGTTTTTTTTCAGTTCCATATATAGTCAGCAGCTATCATCAACTGTATCAAGTAATAAAATTGGTTTAACTGAATCATTAATTTTTACAATTAAAATTACTGACATTGATAGCAACCCTTCAGTTGATATTAAACAAATTGAAGATAATTTCACTATTATATCTGGACCTAACATTGGTAGTGAATATAGATTTGTTAATGGAAATAAATCATCATCAAGATCAATTTCTTGGACATTAATTCCATTAAAAGACGGTCTTCTTGAAATTCCATCTATTAATGTTAATGTAGGAAAAAAATCATTTAATACTAAAATACACCAAGTTCAGGTTTCAAAGCAAAAATCTTCAGAAGCTACCAAAGATATATTTCTTGAAATAAAAGTTAGTAATGATAAGGTTGTAATAGGAGAGCAGATAAAATTATCATATAATTTTTATACTAAAATTGCATCCAAAGTTATTTCCACTGAATTTCCACAGTATAGCGATTTTTGGGTTGAAAAAATGTTTGATCCTGTTGGTATGCAATTTACTCCTGAAAGCTGGGAAGACATTGAGTTGAATGGGTATAATTATAAGTCATTAAAAATTTTTGAAGTTGCTATATTCCCTTTAAAAGAGGGTGTATTTGATCTTGAATCAATGATAATGAAAGTTGAAACCAAGGAAAAAGATTCTTCATTTAATAGATTATTTTGGGATGACCCTTTCTTTGATACTTTTTCACAAAGAACAAAAGCAAAGATTTTAGTTTCAGATCCAATAACCATTGAAGTTTCTTCTCTAAAAAATATTCCTGAAAATTTTACAGGAGCTGTTGGAAAATTTACATTGAACTCATCGCTATCAAATTCAAATATTGATGAAGGTTCTCCTTTTATTTTTAAAGTTGTTCTTGATGGAAAAGGTAATCTTGCAAATATTGGTAGACCAAAGATAAGTTTTCCTGAAAATATTGATATTTTTGAAGGAGAAACAATTATTGATAGGAATATCTCAGACAATTTTTCTGGCTCTATAACATGGGAGTATAATTTAATTCCACGAAAAAATGGCATATTTTCTATTGATGTTATTGAAGTACCATATTTTAATTCCTCAACAAAATCTTGGTCAAAGGCATCATCAAAAAAAATAGATTTTACGGTTAATAAAAGTCTTATTTTCGATAGTAGCGATAAAGATTTAATATCTTCAAAATCTAATGTTATACGATATAATAGAATCGGTAAACAGGATTGGTTATCATCTTCCAAAATTCAAATTGAAAAAACAATTATTTTTATACTATCAATTTCAATGATTTTTTTTGTAATACCATTTTTTAAATCAAAATTTGATTCTGTTAAAAATTTAATTCTTAATTTTATGTCATTTAAATCAGCACTAAATAATGCTATGAATAGCTTAAATGAAAGTGAATCGCTTTATAATGATGGCTCAAAAATAATTATAAAATTTTTCTACCAAAAAAATATGATTAATTCTACAAATATGGATATATCAACCTTGAAATCTTCTTTAAAAAATAAGATTAATAATAAAGATTTTAATGAATTATCAAAACATCTTGATGATTTTCAAACAAAATCATATTCGCAAGTTGATGATTTTAAGGATAGAAAAAGTGCGGTTAATTCATTAATAAAAGTTCTAAAGAGGATTGATTCATATGTATAAGATTATAATAATTATTTCAATCCAATTATCATTTATTTTTTCTCAAAACGTAGATGAATTATTTAGTACTGCTAATAAATATTATAATGAAAGTAAATATGAAGAGGCAATCCAAATTTATGAAAAAATTATTGAAAGAGATGTTTTCTCAGAAGATTTATACTTAAATCTTGGTAATGCATATTTTCAGAATCTTGAAAATGGCTCAGCTAGATGGTCATACGAAATGGGTTTAAAATTGAATCCAAGAAATCCTGATTTAAGAAATAATAATAATGTAAATAAGAATTATATTGAAAATTATATTGAAGTTCCTAAGAATAGTATTATTGACTTTATAAATTTGTTTTTTCAATCCTTATCGCTCAATCAATTTATTTTAATTAACTCTATAATAATTCTAATTACATCTCTATCTTTTTTTATTAAAAAGGTTTTTAAAATAAATGTTTTTGATAGGTTGTTTATAGTTTTTGTAATGATTTCATTTATATTCGTTTCTATAACTTTTATAAAAAACTTATGGGATCATAATAATAATTTTGCAATTATTATTGAAAAGGAATCGGTTGTTTATTCGGCTCCATTTTTAAATCAAGCAATTGAACAATCAGTATTTTATAGCGGAAATAAAGTTAAAGTCATACAGCAAACTGAATCATGGATTGAAGTTTCTTCATTTGATGGAAGAAAAGGTTGGATTCAAGCTCAAGATGTAAGAAATTTGAATTAAGATGAGATATTTTTTATTATTTTTTTTAATGAATTTCGCAATATGTCAAACCGACTTTATAAAACCCAGCGATTTTAATGACAATCCCCCAAATTTTCCTAAAGTTGTTTTACCATCTTTTGCTACAGAAGAAATTGCTGAAACTGATACTCTAGATTCAACAAGCTATCTTGTCAAAGGGTATAGAGTTCAGATTGTAATTTCACAAAATGTAAATGAACTTGAAGTTATTCAAGATAAGCTTATGCAATCAGTTGATAAAAAAATTTACATAATTTTTGAGTTACCAAATTATAAGTTGAGAGTTGGAAATTTTTTAAATAGAAAGGAAGCAGAAAGTTTTCAGAAAAAAATTGTACGATTGGGATATAAAACAGCTTGGGTAGTTCCAACTATGATTGAAATGGAAGATTAATGGCTGGTCATAGTAAATGGTCTACAATTAAAAGAAAAAAAGGGGCACTCGATCAAAAAAGAGGAAAGCTTTTTTCAACGATTAGTAAAGAAATCACTGTTTCTTCAAGGCTTGGAGGAAAAGAAATAGATTCTAATCCTCGTTTAAGACAAGCAATTAAAAAAGCAAAATCATTAAATATGCCTAATTCAAATATTGATAAAGCAATAAAAAAAGGTGTTGGCGAGCTTGAAAATATTGTGATCGAGGAAGTTTCATATGAGGGATATGGCCCATTTGGGGTTGCAATTATAGTTGAAGCGATAACTGATAATAAAAATAGAACAGTTGCAGATGTAAGACACGCTTTATCAAAATTTGGTGGTTCTTTAGGTCAGGCAGGTAGTGTTTCATGGAATTTTGAAAGAACAGGAATAATATTGATTGATAAAAAGCAAATCACTGAAGATGAAATTTTTGAATTCTCAATTGAAAACGATTGTATTGAATTTTTTGATGATGGAGACTATTATAGGTTGCACTTTAATTCTAATGAACTATATAACAAGATTGAAATACTTGAAAAACAAAATATAAAAGTTGATTCGTCATTTTTAGATTACATACCAAAGGATGACATAGAATTATCAGAAAATGAAAATTTAAAAGTCGAGAAGCTTTTAGAATTTTTAGAAGATTTAGAAGACGTTCAAAATGTATTTTCAAATCAAACATTAGGAAGAACATAGTGGTTATTATAGGATTTGATCCAGGACTAACAAATACAGGTTATGCAGTTTTGAGAAAAAAGAATAATGACATTTCATTGATTGAATGCGGCTTAATTAATCCTAAAAAAAGCAAAATTATCTCTGAAAGATTGTATACAATCTTTAATCAAACTAGTGATTTAATAAAAAAATTTGAACCTTCAACAATTTTTGTGGAGAATGTTTTTTACGGAAAGAATGTCCAGTCAGCAATAAAATTAGGTCAAGCTAAATCATCAGTAATGTTGGCAGCGGAACATAATAAGATTAGTTCAAAAGAGTTTAGTCCAAGAGAAATAAAACAATCGATAGTTGGTAATGGATCTGCATCTAAAGAACAGGTTGCATTTATGGTGAAAAAAATATTTAAATTAGATGATAGCGTTTTGAAGAAAAATGACATTTCAGATGCTATTGCAGTAGCATGGTGTGGATTAAATAGGATATAAATGATTGATTCAATTTCAGGCAAAATTTTTAAAAAAGAACCAACAATGCTTTTCATCCAAAATGGTGGGGTTGTTTTTAGTATATCTATCTGCTTAAGAGATTATGAAAAGCTCCCAAAAGAGGGCGAAAGCGTTTTTATTTTCACATACCTTAATGTTAAGGAAAATTTAATGGAATTATATGGCTTTTTGGATTTAGAGCGAAGATCACTTTTTTCAAATTTAATTGATGTATCTGGAATTGGTCCTAGAACAGCTATTAATCTTCTTTCTAATGCATCAGTATCAAGTTTCAAAGAAAATATATTATCTGAAGATGTTAAGTCGCTTAGTTTAATACCGGGCATAGGTCCAAAAACTGCCAAAAGAATTATTTTAGATATTAAAGAAAAAATTTCTTCAATACCTATATCTCAAAATAATATTGATAATTCTAAAGTAGATTTTTCATATGATGATATCTATACTGCACTTTCTTCACTTGGATATAAAAAATCTCAAATTGATAAAGCAGTTAAAAAGTTGAATGATGAAGGTTCTTATGAGGGCGATATTGAAAATGTAATCAAAAGAATTTTGGCAATCATTCGATGAGTGATTATAAAAAAACTATATTATACGACTCTCACAAAACTTTGAAAGCTAAATTAGTTCCTTTTTCAGGATTTTGGATGCCACTTCAGTATTCTAGTATCGTTAAAGAACATCACCATATTAGACAGAAATGTGGAATTTTTGATGTTAGTCATATGGGTGAATTTATAGTTTCAGGACAAAATGCAGAAAAATTCTTACAAATGGTCACTACAAACGATGTTGCAGTACTCAAGCCAGGAAAAGTACAGTATTCTGCTTTCTGTAATGATTTAGGTGGAGTTATCGACGATTTGTTAGTATATCACCTTGGAGATTATTATATGCTGGTTGTCAATGCTTCAAATATTGATAAAAACTTCAAATGGCTTTCTTCACAATTAATAGATGGCGTGTCATTAGAAAATCATTCTGGTTCCATTTCTTTGATAGCAATGCAAGGTCCTTTATCAAGAAAGTTCTTAAAAAACCTTTATCCCCAAATTGATAGTTTAAAATATTACGAAACTTTAATTCCAGATAAAAATAATGTTATTGTTGCTAGAACAGGATATTCTGGAGAATTAGGATTTGAAATCTATGCACCTAATTCTAAAATACTAGAACTCTGGAATGAAATTTTATCACTCTCAGAACACATTCTACCAGTTGGATTAGGATGCAGAGATTCTCTAAGGCTTGAAATGGGATATTGCTTATACGGAAATGAACTTAATGAAAAAATAAGCACTATAGAAGCTGGTTTATCCTGGATAACTAAACATGAAACCAATTTCATAGGTTCTAAAGCTATTGAGGGAACTCCTCCAACTAAAAAGTTGATTGCTTTAATTACAGATGAAAGAGCAATACCTAGATCAGGGTATAAGGTATATTCATTAGATAAAAAAGAGGTTGGAATTATTACAAGCGGAGGAATGTCTCCATGTTTAAAAAAAGGAATTGCTCTAGCTTTTATAGATTTTGATTTTAGAAAAGAAGAAGAATTTTTAATTGGAATAAGAGATAATTTTTTTATTTTTAATAAAACTAAATTACCATTCTATAAAGATGGTTCATATTTAAAATGAAAGATAAATTAAAAATACAAATTATTGGTTGGTTGCTTTTAATAGTATCTATGCTCGTAGCAGGATCTATGATTGGATATGATCTAACGGAAGAGCCTTCTTTAGTAGCTCAAAAAATAAATAATCCATTTAATATTCTTGGGGTTTATATTGGTTTTTATTTGATGAAATTAGGGTTTGGTTATGCTGCATTATTATTTCCAGTCATTCTAGCTACAGTTTCATATTATTTAATATCAAACTTTTCTTTTAATCTTTTAAAGTTATTAAAATTTCAATTATGTTTATTAGTTCTTTTGTCTATATCTCTAAGCTTTTTTAATAATTTAAGTTCTTTATCTGAATTTAAATTGATTGAAGATTATGGTTTATCAGGCCTTCTAGGAGGTCTTTTATTAGGATTGATTTTTGATTGGACTGGTTTTTTGGGTAGTATTTTAATTCTTTTTTCATCATATGTTTTGATTATAGTGACGTTTTTTGAAATAGATTTTTTCAAAAAATTGAAGAATCTACCTAAAAATTTAGAAGGTTTAATTCCAACTATTAATTTTGACTTTAAAAAATTAATTCCTGACTTCACTAAGAAAGAAGAGAAAAAAGAAAAAGTTAAAATTATTGAAGATGATTCTTTTTTAGAAAGTATTAATTCTGAAGAAAGCTTAGATCCTGTTATTGAAGAAATTAAAGAAGAAGCTTTAACAGAATCGCAACCAGTTGATGAAGTTCAAGATGAAATAAATACTGAATCACAAAATAATGATTCTGATATTGATAATGAGCTTGATTCAATAACTATTGAAAAGGCAGTCATTGAAAAAGAGGCTGAAATTGATGAACAGCGAAATAAATCTATTTTAAAAGTAGCCTGGAAGTTTCCATCTACAGATATTTTACAATCTTCAGATGAATCGAGCGAAATAAATGAAGACGATATTAGGGAAAGATCAGAATTACTTAAAAATTCACTTTCAAATTTTGGAGTTGAAGGAAGTTCTGGAGCAATAAAAACAGGTCCGATAATTACACTGTTTGAGATTTTGCCAGCGGAAGGAGTTAGAGTTAATAAGTTTGTCCAGCTTTCAGATGATATTGCCAGAGTAATGGAGGCTCAAAGTGTAAGAGTTTTGGCACCAATTCCAGGTTCAAATCATGTTGGAGTAGAAATACCTAATGTTGATCCTCAAACAATATTTTTGAAAAATGTTATTAATTCTGAAAAATATCTCGAATCAAATGCAAAATTAAAGCTAGCAATTGGAAAAGGTACTTTAGGAGATATATCAATACTTGACCTTGTAGAAATGCCTCATTTACTAATTGCAGGTACCACAGGATCAGGTAAATCTGTTTCTTTAAATACAATAATTGTAAGCCTTCTATACCAATTGAAACCAGAAGAAGTAAAATTTGTTATAATTGATCCTAAAAAAGTTGAAATGTCTTTATATAGAGGATTAGAAAATCATTATTTATTGAAATTTAACGGAATTGATGAATCTATTATTACTAAAAAAGATAATGCAATTCTAGCATTAAGATCTCTAGAAAAGGAAATGGATTCAAGGTATGACTTACTAGCTGAAGCAGGTAAAAGAAATATTTCAGAATACAATGAGATGATGAAAAAGTCTAAAAAAGACTTAATGCCTTACATTGTTTTAATGATTGATGAATTGGCTGATTTAATGATGTATAGCCCAAGAGATGTAGAAGCTCCAATTGCAAGATTAGCTCAGCTTGCTAGAGCCGTAGGTATACACTTAATAGTTGCAACTCAAAGACCTTCAGTTGACGTTATTACTGGTGTAATTAAGGCAAATTTTCCAGCCAGAATAGCATTTCAAGTAGCAACAAAAATTGACTCTAGGACTATATTAGATGAAAATGGAGCAGATAAGTTGATCGGTAAAGGTGATATGTTATATCAAAAACCTGGATCTCCAGCTCCAGT
>CESD01012320.1_pt1 | contig 23782 bp, 12 predicted proteins | sample 531191 | NCBI WGS metagenome assembly CESD01 (sample SAMEA2622021, study PRJEB7988) | marine metagenome | biome: marine biome (ENVO:00000447); feature: deep chlorophyll maximum layer (ENVO:xxxxxxxx); material: "saline water (ENVO:00002010), including plankton (ENVO:xxxxxxxx)" | depth 188 m
ATGTGCTTCATCAAAGTAGATTGTATCTACATTAATACCACTATCTACAATCTTATGTAATGAATGATATGTAGTAAACATAAGAGTATTCTTTCCCTTATTTGCATAGTGAAATAATTTAACATCGTTTACTTGAGTACTGCAGAAATATAAACTCTTACCAGTTAGATCGCCACTGTGAACATGCATTACATTATCAGGATCAATGTCCATCATTTCACGGAACTCTGAACATAACTGCTTTGCAAGTAATATACGAGGTGCAACTACTACAATAGTCTTAGGAGCACTCTTGAACTGATATATTGTATCTTCTATCATGCACATTGTTTTACCACCACCAGTCGGAACAATAACTTGTCCCTTAGTGTTAGACTGCATAGCAACTAAAGAATCAATTTGATGTGGACGTAATTGCATTAACTTTGTTTCGTTACACTTATTATAGCAAACGCAACACCATTTTGCAAATCAATGTGCCAGTATCTTAACTGTCTTTGTCTATCTTATCAGAAAGTCTTTTAAGTGCATCTTCCCATCCTTCTTTATCTTGAGACCACTTATCTAATGGACAAGACTCTAGTATAACTCTAGCCTTAGCAGGTATAAAACATCCACATTCTGCACACATATCTTTCTTCTTTATCCACATTTCACATGATTTACAAATCTCATGCCTAACATTATAGGTTTCATCAGATACAACTAAAGACTCAGGTCCATTCTTTTTAATATAGGTAATAATATCCCATGAAAAATTAGCAAAATTTTTCGTCTTCTCAATAAAAGATGGTTCGTCCTTTTCCATACATCTTAGTGTATCATATGATTATATATTGTCAAGGTGTGGCAGGATAATCTCCCTTAAGTGTAGTAGAACTAATAGACCCAATTACACTATAACTTGTTCCTGCAATTGCTCTTCCTGCAGCACCACCGTCTCCAGTATTATTGGTATCTCCACCTGATAATGCCCATTCTCCACCTGCACCACCACCTTCACCTGGTTGTCCTTGAGTAGAGTTACAACCATTATCAGGATCAGGTGCAGCACCATTATCTCCTTGTAATGAAGCAGACTCATTTCCATGTCCCCTTCCAGTACCACCATCACCACCTTCTCCACCAAGTCCACCTGCTACAGTGTATTCATTAAGGCAATCGTCATATCTGTACCAAGCAGTTGTTTCAAACCAACAACTTCCCCACCAGTTACAAGGTCTTCGTCTTGCACATCCAGCTCCTGAATAACATCCACTTGTTGATGTCCATCCATCTGGGCAATCAGGACAACTACCACAATTGATAACAGTTTCAAAATCTTGACATAATCCACTAGCACCTTGATCTCCTACTTTTCCTTTTTCTCCTCCACCTCCTCCACCATAAATTCTTGCAGAAGAATTTACATTTACAACTAAATTTTCTCCACCAGTGGAAATAATAGAAAGTGCAGTTCCACCTTGCTGTCCACTAATTGAAACATTACCAGGTTTTCCACCACCTAATCCAGGTCCACCCTTAATTGTGCCAGTGACATCAAATAAAACATTATATGCAGGAGATTGTTCAAATGAAGCTGCAGGAGAAAGTGCATTATCAGATCCTATGTTACCTTCTATAAACATAGTCTTGTTTATAGTTTTTGCTAAATTAGTATTCCAAGTTAAAGCATCAATATCAAAATAAATATCAGATCCTGTTTGTGTAATATAATAAAATTTTATACTATTTCTAAATTGAGACAAAGCAACATCGCTAACAGAACCTATTGCAGAATTTTCTGTAGCATCTGGAACTATTGGATTTGTGCTTGTAGGACTTGTATCTCTCTTCAACTCTGACATACTAATTGGAGCAACATCAGAAGCGAATGTTTCAGATCCACCAGAAGTAGTTTTACGAGACTGTGCTCTAAAAGTTCTCCTTAACTCACTAAATGTTATGGGTCCTGAAGCGAAAAATGGTCCTGCTTTTGATATTGATACAGACATTATATACTATCTTTTTTACTATTTATATTTATTTTTTGATTATGACTGAACCATTTAAAACAGATCTATGGGGAACAGATCTACTTCTACTCTTTGTACTTTCTTGTAACTCATGATTTGCCTTACATTGTTCTAATATTTTTTTTGATTTGGGTAAATTTTTTATAAATTTATTAACTGAATCTGCATTTATCATTTCTAAACCATTACTAACTTGTATGTAACTATCAATGTGCCATTGAGAATCCTCACTCATAAATCCAGCTGGTATAAATTCAATGGAACATTTTTCTTCATATGCCTTCATCCAATCTGTTTTATTAGCAGTCATATATTTCCAGAAAGGAGAGTCTATTCTGTTTGTAGCATAATGTAGACAAATAAAATTAAATATATCCAGATAACTTTTCTCATTAAAATCATTATAATTAATCCTATCAAAATCTAAAAACTTAAGAGTGGTATTATTCTGCACAAAAAATTGTAATTGATTATAAACTATATGAAGTCCTGTAGATTCTAATGGTTCAATAAATCCACTTGCAAGACCAACAGATAAACAATTTCCTATCCAATTTTTCTTATAATATCCTGGTTTGTAATGAATCACTCTAGGATCATCATTTAATTCAACACCATGATTTTTTTTCAACCATTCATTATAATTTTTCTTTGCCTCTTCATCAGTAGTGAACTTAGATGAATATACATATCCAGTTCCATATCTTTTCTTCAATGGAATTTGCCATGTCCAACCATCTTTTGTTGCTTCTGCTTGTGTATATGATGGTATTTCTACAAGATTATGAGGTATCTGTTGTGGAATTGCTCTATCTAATGGAAGATAACCTGTAATATCAACCCACTCAGGATTCAAATGTTTAAATAAAATACTATTAAATCCAGAAGCATCAATATAAAAATCAGCAGTTACTTCTCCTCTATTTTTAAACACAATACTTTGTATACTTTTTCCATCTGAATTTACTCTCTCTACTACATCATCAATACGATCTATTTCATCTTCAATATCATTTAAAATATATTGTGAGACAATTTGTGTGTCTATATGGAAAGCATGATCATAATAAAAATCATGACTGGGAACTGTTGTTGTTGCATTATTATGCAATATTCCTCCATTGTAAGTTCCATTTGGAATTGAGTATAAAGATTCTGGATAATCTTGTCCTGAAGGATCTATATTACACTTATTAAATCCATGAAAATATTCTCTGTTTCTTGTCCAATTTTTAAAATTTATTCCTAACTTTACAGTACTTCCAGTGTCTTTAATAAAATCTGAAATTTCAACATATAGATATCTTTTAAGAAAATCTACAAATGCAGGTGTTGTACTCTCCCCAACACCTATATTTTTTTTCTTACTATCGTAATATATCTCTACTTTAACTCTACCTACATAAAATCTTTTGAGCATAGCAGCAGCAATCAGTCCAGATGAACCAGACCCAATAATAATAATTTTTTTCATAAATTAGATCAAGATAAAGTCAAACTTGTACTTCCAATACCTGCAACTGTAAATGTTAATGTAGATCCTACTACACTTATTTGAACTGGAGTTCCAGTTCCACTTGTAAATCCGTTTGCTGCTGTTACAATTCCTGTTTGATTAGCAAATCCTATCCATTCATCATCACAATATGCTTGATGTTCTCCTGCATCTGTGTTATAAATTATGGATCCAGTTTGCGTAGTAACACCAGCTCTCTGAGCAGTTGTTGCTTGAGGAGTTCTCATTGCTCTAGCAGAACTAAGACCTGGACCAGGACCACTTCCTGCTTTGGAGAAATCAACTGCAGCAAGAGGAACGTGCGTACCTACACCTAATAAACTATTTTCATCGCATATTACACCAGAATTATAAACTCTAACCTGTGTATTAAAGAATCCTGCAGCTTCATAGCATGCAAAAGTTTCATTAGTATTCTGTTCGTATAAGTATGCTATCGAAGTTGTTCCTACACCAACTGCACCAAAGTTTGCTTGTCCACCAACGACTAAAGCACCACTAACAGCATTGCTAGTGTACTCATTACTTGTATTAATTCCAAGTCTTCCAATTAATCCTGTTTTAGCTTGTGCATCAAGATCAACTATTGGATCATCAGTTCCTATACCAACACTAGTTCCTGCACCAATACTGGAGTTTACATATATTTTTCCGAAAGTATTAATTCCTGCGTTGTTGATCTTAGAAGCAATAACATTTGGTAAATTAAATGTCCCTGCATCAATTGATCCTCCAATACTAAAGTTACCACCAACAAATGCATTACCTGTAACAGTCGATGAACCAACCACATGTAACTTATGATTTGGATTTACAACTCCTAAACCTAAGTCACCTTGATATGTCAGGGTCATCATATCGCCATTTGATTGACCATTAACAAAGTTAAAGTTACCTGTTGATAATCCCGCAGGACCTCCATGAAGAACTAAGTTAAAATCTCCTGTGTCGTTATTAACAATATCAAGTGTTTTATCAGCAACACCAAACTTCATTGCTGCAGAACTAGCACCAACACCTACTGATTGTCCAACAGAAATTACAGAACTATCTCCATCAGATATCACTTCTATCTTTGCAACACCACTTGGTTTGCGAATCTGAAGATCAGAAGTAGGAATAACAGTTCCTATACCAATGAATTTTCCATTATTTGCAAAAATAGTTCCACCAGTACCAACATGTAATACATCAGTTACTGTACTTACTCCTATTGTTGAGAAACCTGATTTTACTTCAGATGCATTTAAAACAACTACATTACCAGATCCAAGATTAAATCCTTCTGTTCCTGTTCCAATTCTTGCATCTGCTTCCTTATTAACTAATTCAAACCAATTTCCTGCATGTGCATATAATGCTTTCCCACTCTCATGAACATGAGCAAATGCACCATGATATGTTACTGGTGAAGGTAAATCTCCATAAGTTGCATATAAGAAAGGAATTACATTACTTACTGCTGTACCAACAATTCTACCGTTGGCATCAATACTTCCATCAACTTTTAGTGCATCAACCCCAGATTGAAGTTGAGTTACTGTTAATAAAGGTAGTGCTGTGCTATCAATAATTGATGTAACACCTGTTATTCTTGCTTCAGGACCTTCAAATGAAAGTTGTCTTGTTGTTATTATACCTGTTGCCTTAATATCTCCTGTTGAATTTATCCCAACACCTGGTGAATACTCATCATCTGCTGTACCACCAATTTGAAGAGCATTATATGGTAATTCAGTTGCTATACCAACATATCCTGCGGAGTATATACTTGAAAAACCTAATCCAGGATTTACATCAATCCATTGAGATGTTGGTAAGTTAAGTAGATTAGCACCATCTCCAAAGTAAGTAACAACTCCTGATGTGGAAGTTGCAGTAACAATACCTGATGAGAGTATAGATGTTATACCAACTTCTACCTGTCCTATAGTTGCTACTCCTGAAACTATGGCACCTTCTTCTATAAACGTATTTTTTATTGTTGCTATCCCTACAACTTTCGCTGTACCCCTGACATCCAAAAACTCTGTCGGAACGGATGTACCGATTCCAACCAGACCATTAGGATTTACGATGAAATTGTCGTCATCAACTTGGACACCATTACGAAAATTAAACGACTTCTTATAATTAGGCATCTACTTACACTTTTTAGTTATTTAGTCTTTGTTCTAATGAATCAACTTTTGCGTTGAGTTCTTTAATTGCTTCCACAAGTAGGGGAACAACTCTATCATAATCAACAGCAAGATATCCACTCTTGCGTGTTGTAACTGCTTCTGGTAAAACTTCTTCAAGTTCCTGTGCAATCACACCAACATCTTTACCTGTCTTTCCAGACTTATCATTCCAATCATATGTATTACCACTGATTGATATAACTTTAGCAAGAGGATCATCAATAGGAGTAATATTATCTTTCAATCTGCGGTCAGAAGTATAGAATGCAGTAATGTCTCCCTCTACATTCAAGTCTGATGTCATAGTGGTAACAGTGCTTATAGAAACACTACTTCCAATCGCAGCACTTATAACAAGATCTCCACCTCTGGTATCAATAGTTGTAGTGCCACCAACACCAAGTCTGATTCCATCAATGTATGCTGTTTCAAATGCTTGATCTTCCTTACCAATATATGCTCCTTTATCAACATCAGGAATAATTCCTGTATCAACAATAATTTCATCACCAAATGTTGCCTTACCAGAGATACCCAGACCACCTGCAACAACAAGAGCACCAGTAGTTCTACTTGTTGATGGAGTTGTATCATCTAATTTTAGAACTCCAGTAATTGTTCCTGTATTTCTAAGTCTAACTTCTTTATTGAATGTTACAGGACCATCAAACTGAGATAATACTGTTCCAGACTTACCACCTTCAACTCTTAATCTTTCTTTGATTAAGACTTCATCAAATACAACACTTAATCTACCAACTTCTTGTCCTGTTACAGTAGGAGATGGAACATCAAATGTTCTCTCTTGTCCAGTTGCAGAACTGGATTTCTTATTACCAATAAAGAAGTCTCCTTCGCTGTTCATACCAGTATAAACAACAACACCTGCAGATTTCTTCTGAGATTGTGCTAAGAAGGACTCTTGATCTGTTAAAGTTCTTACCTGTACTTGAGGTAGACCTGTAGAATAGTTACCTGGACCAAAACCAAGATATTCAAATGTATGTGCAGAAGCACGAATTATAGAAGGTCTCCTAAGTTCAATTGCTCTTGGTTTTACTTTTTTAGCAATTGATCCTGTAGCATGAGGTTCTTTCGGAGTTCCAAATACACCACGAATAACATTTAATTCATTGTTATTAGTTCCACTAAATGAAGAATTAGAAATCCTCATTATCTCATTATCAATCTGAATGTATGAACCAACAGGGAATTGATTTAGAGTTGCAATACCACAAAGAGTTGAATCAGTAACAGCAACTGTATTTCCATCTGAAATTGGTACATGAAGGAAGAACTTATCTAAATCATATGATGGTATACCTCTGGTTCCTAAATTCTCTGTTACACTATCAGAAGCAGCATTATTTGAATCAAAACCATGAGGTATCAAGTATGAAGTAGATGATAAAGTATTAGATGTTTTAACTGTGAACGTAGTAACACCGACCTTTTCATTAACAACAAATACTCCTAACTTATTATTACTTGAATCTTTAAATTCAACTTTAGATCCTGCAGTTAAAGCATGTGCAAAATCAGTAGTAAATGTTGTAATTCCTAAAACTGGTCCTGCAACTGTATTTACATGAACAGAAGGTCCTAAGTTTAGTAAATATTGTCCTGAATGAATTTCTGTATCACCTGCAGTTATAGCAATTGAAACTTGATTCTTAGCAGGTATTGAAGCAATCTTATAATATCCTTCTCCAGTAGTTCCTATTCCTGTTATCTGAATCGCATCTCCTATATTTGTAGAGATACCAGAAGAAGATATTGTAACTCCTGCACCTGTACCAGAACCTAAAACTGAGGTATCAAAGTCTAATTGTTCAGCATCAGTATATCCAGATCCTCTAGAGATGAAACTTACATCTGTTATTGTTCCACCAGTTCCAACTGTAACTTTTGCGGTTGCACCATCCCAAGTTGTAGTTCCGTTGTTAAGTAGTTTTACATTGTAATGTACACCTTCATTATAACCACTACCACCTGAGAATGTACTATAAGTTGTTACACCTGAGAATCCATGCTCTCTATCAAGAGTAACAGTAGCAACTCCCACATTTACACTAGTGAAGACTGTTGTTATACCAGTTATTTTTTTACCAATACCAAAATCTTCTACAAATGAATTTAAGGTTTCTCTTGTTATACTCTTTGTAAGATCATTAGATACAACTTCTCCAATTGGAGCTCTTTTTGCAAAGGACTTCATTGGACCAGGATTATCATTTACATTATCTTTATCTAATTCTGGATAAAGGTTGGTAACATTCTGACTATATTTGAAGTCTGTAAACTCTTCAGTTAATGAATTATTAGCATTTAAAACATAACCATGATAAACACCATCTTGAACATTCTTAATATAATCTGCGATTACCTCTGAACGATATACATAATAATTTCTCTTAGTATCATTCTTTTCAAATCTTGGTAAATTTAAGTTTCTTGTTGAAGTATCGCTAGTAAATACACCTGGTGTATGAACAACATTATCAACATCAGTGCTTGAATATGTAAATGTATGATCATTTACAATACCAGTTACTGCAAATCGTCCGTTATATCCAAGATCAGTTAATCCACCAGTATTTGTTGTACTTCTTACATTTACAACATTAACTAAATTACCTGTGTTTAATTGATGAGGTATTTCTGAAGTTACAGTTACAACACCTGCACTTCCTGCTATACATGTACTAATAAATCTTGTGTTTCTATCAAAGTCATAGTCTGTAGAACCAATACTTATTCTTGTTGAATCAGCATCATTTCTATATCCAGTAGAACTTGATTCCTGAATGATAAAAGTCTCAGCAGGTTGTTTAGCATTTTCAGCATCTTTTGGAACAACAATTCTAACTTTATATAATTTTTCATCTAAACTTCTTGAATCATCAATTCTTACAATGAAACTATTATCAGTTTTTTGTGTAAGTGTGGCAACTCCATTTGTGTTTAATGCACTGTAAATATTGTTTGGATGTGTAGTATGTAAATACCAGTTACCAACATTAGAGTCAAACTGAACTGGATGTCCAACATCTCCTGCACTCTTATCTGAAACTCTACTTGTTATTGTTAAATTAGTTCCACCATAAACTGCAACTGCTGAATCGCTATCTGCAGCTGCTTTAGATGATGCTAATTTAATTGTAGTAGAACTTTCTTTAATTACATAATAAAGTCTATTAGAAACTAAATTTTCTGGTAAATCACCATCGCTACTCTGAACAATAACACTTTCTCCAGTTAAAAGATTATGGGTTCCAATAGTGAATATGTTACTAACAGGTCCAGAGATTACAGGAAACTCTTTAACTGCTATATTAGTACCAAGAGAAGTTGTTGCTCCACTAACAATATTATCTGTCATACAGATGCTAGAGGTAAATGTACCAATACCAGCACCTAAATTAACAGAAAGAGAATCATCTCTCTGTGCACCAACTCTATAACCTTGTGTTAATACTGGAGGAGCATCATCAAAGTTATTAAATCCATAAAGATATAATTGACTTGAAATACCAACTGCTGTAGTTAGACCAACATCTAAAGATTGCCAATCTACATTTGTTTCAGATTCGTTTATTGATCTTGGAGTTATAATAGATGTTATGTAAGATTTGTTATCTTTATCAAACGCAGCTTTTCTAAATCCATCTGAAGCAAGAGAGAACTGTCCAAAGTTAGAGTTAGAGTTAGTAATTGAAGCATCACCACCACTTGAAGTTTCAAAATGCTTATTGAATCCAATCGCAAATACAGACACAATCTGCATAACAGCATCATTGGATATTTTAATATGAGTAGTATCAAATCCTTTTCTGTAGACTGCTTCAGAATCTAAATGATATACTTTTGCTTTATCTAATGAAGATGAACCAGATGATAGTTCTGCACCTGTTTTCTTACTTATAGATCTTCCTTCATAACTTCTTGTTGCTTCATTATATTTTACAAATGCACGATCATCTTTCTGCAATGATATACCAGTAAACTGGGCAACAACCATTGAACGGAAACCAGATGCTTTTGATCCATCTGCATGCATACCCTGCATGCCAAATACAGATCTCAATGAAATATTAAAGATATAAGGAGAAGCACCAGAAACTGTATCAGTTTCAATTGTTACTACTGCACCACTAACATCAGGTATAGTTAAGAGGTTTGGTTGAACGTATGGTAACAGATATGTAAAAGTTTTACTATTAACTATACTTTGAACTTTTGTTGATATATTATAATCGTTTACGTTGTCTGGAACTCCAACTCCATCAATCTTAATAGGAGTACCTTCATTAAATCCATGATCCAATACAGTAGTAACTGTTATAACAGGTCCTGCTGTTCCACCACTACCAGATTCAATTCTGGCAAGTGCTAGAGGATCTGCAGCAAATGCACCTACAATTTCCCATTCTGGTCTTTGTTTCGCGAATGCATCTGGATCATCAGGATACTTCTCTGGAATATTTCTTATAGAACTGAATGCATTTGACAGTTTACTATAATACATGTCAAGGTCAGTTATATCATAACCAGAAACCTTATTAACACCATCAGCATATTCAAAACAAGTTAGTTTATGGTGAGAGAAACTTGGTTTTGAACGGTTAGTTGTTGAAAAATCAATTGGATCGGTATATACAGTTTCTAATTCATTACCATCAAATATTGAGAACTGCCAGAAATAAGATGTACCAGTTATTCTAAAAATAGCAGAGGTAGCAACATCTGTATCTGTTGGGTTTGGAACATATTTCGGTCTTATCTTTGTTTTTCTTAGGTCTAATCCAACAAGTGATGTACCACGAGGAACAATTACACCACCATTTACACTATTAAACTTATATAATTGGTTTTCTACCTGATTCAAATCAAAGTTTGAATCCAAATTTAGAGCAATTTCTTCAGAAGGTGGAGAGTTTGTACCAGATGGAGAAGTAACTCTTACACCCAAACTTGCATCATTAAATATTGCAAAACCAGGTCTATTATCTACAATGTGCTCGCCTGGAAAAAGCAATATTGTAGTTTGTTCTATTTTATCGTTATTATTTCCTTTAAGATATGAAAATCTAGCAGACTCTATTAATGCCCTTTGTATCGTTTTAAAAGGTTTAGCAAGAGAATTTCCTTGGTTTTCAATACTATCGGTGGCTTCAAGATCATTTGGATTGACATAAAGTGTCCTTCCATCGGTATTCTTGATAAAATTATCTAATTTATTAAGTGGCATTGTCGTTCACGACCATGAGATTTCTATGTTTTATTTATGGTAGTAGAAGTTACCCTACTTTCATAATATAATATAAAACCAGTATCAAAGGTCTGAATGAGTTTGCATTTCAAACCACTCTTCTTCGGTTTCGGCTTGTTTCACTAATATTGATGCTTTACCATCACTATTTAAAATTCCAATAAGTTCACCATCTTTAGCTCTGGCGATCATTTCATCTTGGTTTTCTTGAAATTCTTGAGTTGTTAGGATTTCCATTTTACTGATTGCTCAACGATAGGTCTGCATATTCAATTTGATCTGTAGGCAAATACTCTTTACAGACCTTTAATACACCCAAAAATTCATCCGTATTATCGCATGCTATTAATTTTTCATCAGACTCGCTACCAAGTAATAAAAATGTCTTAGAGCAAAGGTCTATGATCACACGATCAACGAATTCATTAGGATCTTCCATCCATGTTTTTTAAAGTACTATCAGTATATAGCACTGAGAGCATTATGTCAACAGTAATTACAACCCTAAAAGAGTTCTTAGTTCTGAAGTTGTAAGACCAACATTTTCAAGTTTTTGTGCTGCGGTTAGAGTAGATGCAGTAGAAACAATACTCCATGCATTAGTAACTCCTATTCCCGCATCAGCACCCCCAGTTGCTGTGTCCCATGATAATGCAGTTTGACGCAATATTACAGGTGGAGTAAATGTGGTTACTCCTGCAGGAATAGGTCCCCATGGACTTGTAACAACTACAACTGATCCTATTGTTGCAGCATCAACAGAATAATAATTTCCACTGAGATCATTAATTTGACTCCAAGTTTGAGCACCTTCATCAAATACTCTAATTTTATTAAGTTCTGCTTCAGGTGGTTTTACTGGAGTAGTAAATGCAGGTGCATTATAATATGTGGGATTATCTGGTGCTGAAGGTTTTTCTAATACACCAAGAAACTCTTTGTTAGTCTCACCGTAACTATACAGTGGGCAAGTGTTTTCAGCATCTACAGTAATAGTGCGTTCTACACCATCATAAGTTTTACAGGTTACGGTTGCCATATCCTTTTATAACAATTATCTAGAAGTTTGATTACACCTATTTATGTTTTTATAATAGGCAAGAAATTAATATTTCGTGGTCTGGTCTCTGATCCATTGTTTCCACCATTTGTAGCGTTAGGTGTACCACCTTCAACATTTCTGATGAAACTAGAATCATCGGCAGCTGGTCTATCATTAACACCACCACTCCAATCACTATTTCCAAGAGCATGAATTGGTATATCATGAGTATGAGTTTGGAATTGATGTTGCTGACTTGATGCAAAAGCTCTACCACTATCTACACCTTTACTGTCATCATATCCTCTAATAAATTCTCCACGAAGATCGGGAACATTAAAGTTCTGTCCACTTCCACCATATTGGAATCCAATAACATTATATAAGTCTTGATATTGTCCAGATGCAGGGAAATTACTTACATTACCATATGAAGAACCATCACAATATAAGAATCCAGAAGGAGGAGTTGGATAGCTGCCACCACCTTTGTCCGCAGCATACCACACAATACTACCAGTAACAACACCACCAACTGCACCAGTACCCTGAATACCTTGAACACCCTGAATACCCTGAATACCTTGTCCACCAACAACACCACTAATACCCTGATTACCCTGTAATCCTTGAATACCTTGAGATCCTGTAATTCCTTGAATACCTTGATTACCTGCACCAGTATCTCCTTGAACACCTTGGCGACCTTGTAATCCCTGAAGACCTTGAATACCTTGAACACCTTGAGTTCCATCTGGTCCTTGAATACCTAAAAGACCTTGGATACCTTGTATACCTTGAGAACCTACACCATTATCTCCCTGTATTCCCTGTCCACCTTGTATACCCTGAAGACCCTGAATACCTTGAGCACCATCAGCACCATTATTACCTTGAATACCCTGAATACCTTGAATACCCTGCTCTCCTTGAATACCTTGAACACCTTGAATACCCTGATAACCTTGAATACCTTGTCTACCTTGAACACCTTGTTGTCCTTGAGGACCTTCTCCACCCTGAACACCCTGAACACCTTGAGCACCAACACCCTGAATTCCTTGAATACCTTGAATACCTTGGTCACCTTGTGCACCAGTTGTTCCTTGAATACCCTGAAGACCTTGATTACCTTGAATACCCTGAACACCCTGAATACCTTGATAACCCTGTCTACCTTGTAAACCTTGTGTTCCTTGTCTACCCTGAATACCTTGGATACCCTGAATACCTTGAGATGCTTGATTTCCCTGTGCACCAGAAATACCTTGGATACCTTGGTTTCCTGTAGTTCCTTGAGTACCTTGTCTACCCTGTCTACCTTGATTACCCTGTCTACCTTGTGTTCCTTGAATACCTTGAATACCTTGAATACCCTGTTGTCCCTGAACACCCTGAACACCTGCAGCACCTATACCTTGCAATCCCTGTATTCCTTGTGCACCTCTTATACCTTGTTGACCAGTTGTTCCCTGTGCAGCTTGAGTTCCTTGTAAACCTTGAGTTCCTTGTTGTCCCTGAATACCCTGAAGACCTTGGAAAGTAGCATCTTCAATGGATATTTTTCTGACATTATCATTACCTGCATCATATACTAATAGTAAATCATTTTGACCATCTGCACTTGTAGTTAATACTTGTTCTGTTATTGCTTTCTTACTTACTTTACCATCAAAGATAGATGCAGTAGACATTCCTGAAACAAATGATCCACCATCTACAGTTAAATCCGAAGTAGAGACTGCAGCACCAATTACAATTTGATCACTAAAAGTTGATACTCCTACAAAACTTGAGACACCTGTTACTACTAAATTTTTTGTTTCGGTAGTTTCAGAGAACTTTGAACTACCAACGACTTCAAATATAACTTCTGGAAACTGAGTTCCTATTCCTATTCTATCATTTGTATAATCATACCAAAAAACATCAGCACCACCAACGGTTCCTGATGCACTATGATATTGTATTTGAGATATCGTTCCACCCGCACCAGAAGTAACTGCATTTGCAGTTTGCCATTGCATTCCTCCAGCAGCAGTTTTAACTAAAAGTTCTCCCGTACTTCCTGTCCCGTCTGCAGCATCAACTATGGTTCCACTAATTTTTACATTTCCTACAATATCTAAATTATACTTTGGTATAGCACTTCCAATACCAATATTACCATTAGTCTTAGAGGATAATATTGTTCCACCAACACCAATTTGAAAAACATCTGTTGCAGTTACTATTCCTGAACTATTAACTAAAAGATATGGAGATCCTGCAAAACTACCATCATCATTAAATATAATTTGACTCGCACTACCTGGTGGAGATATAGTAATTGTAGATATTGATCCAAAATTATTTGCAGTTACATTTACAATGTTACCAACAAAATCAAGTTTACTAATACTATTACCAGTACCAACTATTCCACCTTCATCAAAAATAGTTAGACCAGTAGTTAATATACCTGAAGGAGCAACCTGCCAATAACGATCATATTGTCCACCATTTTCAACAGTAACTAACTGATAATATTCATCTCTTATAGGGAGTGTTTTTTCTCCAACAAAACCTAAATTCGGTTCTGTTTCTTCAGGAGACAAATAAACATGACGATCTGTACTTAAACCACTTAACGCAGAAAGTTTTCTTTTACCACTTAAAAATCTCTCCTTATTCGCCATATTATGTTGTACTGTTTTCTAGGATACTTGCAAGAAATTCCATTTGTAATGGTGCGACTAATCCACCAGCCTGAGCACCGATTTGAAGGGTTACTGTATTTAAAGTCGTAGCACCTACAGCGACTGAAGTATTGTATGCAGGATCTTTATTCTCTCTTGGATAGAATTTAGTTACTGTATTATTATCTTTGTCACAAGTAAACCCAATAGATCCAGTTGCTATCTTAACATTTTTTCCAACCATTAATTTATGAGATCCAATAGTTACCACTAAATCTCCATTCGCAGGATTATATGTTGCATCTGTTGGTGTATGGTATACAAGACTTGAGATACCAACATTGACTGTTATACTATCTGATGTTGTTGATACAATAGGAATAGAAGTATTATAATATGGATCTGTTGTTCTTGGATAAGAGTGCTCTGAACCATGATTATCCATGTCACAAGTAAATGTTAGAGAGTTTGTAGCAATTTTAATTGACTCTCCACCTTTCTTCATATCTCCTACAGCATTAACAAAAGTATGAATACCAGTGCTTGTAGAAGGATATCCATCAGGTCCTAATACTTGAACTTCAAAAGTGTTAGTAGTTACATTTGAGATAGGCAACCATTTATTATTTGCATAATCATTTACTCTTGGGTATGCTTTAATATCAGGACCAGTAGTACAACTGAATCTTAAAGACTCTGTATCAAATTTTATTCTTTCTCCTGCAGAGTACTCATGGTTAGCAATAGTAACTGTCATGATTCCTGTAATAGGACTGTATTCTGCACCTTGTACAGTCGTAGTTACTCCACTCTTCAAACTATGACTACCAATGTTAAGAGTTAATTGTCCTGTTGTTGGTGCATAAGATGCGTTTGAAACATTATAATTGACAATACTTGATATTCCTACGTTTACAGTGAATGTATTAGTTGTAAATGTTGTAATTCCTAAATTAAAAGCATTATAATTTGGATCACTTCTTCTTGGATATGCATGATCTGTTGCATTTCCGTCCATTGTACATTTAAAAGTAATACCATCAGTAATAATTCCGACTGTATTTGCATCAGTCAATCCATGGGAGTTTGCTGTAATTACTAATAATCCAGTTGCTCCATCATAAGTAGCACCTGTAGGAGTAACATTACCAGCTCCCGTAACTTTTACTGCTCCTGTTTTTGCACTAACAAATGTATGGTTATAGTCGCCACCCTGAATGACTGCACCATCTGTTGCACGTACAAACTTATGATTATATGCACCACCAGCTATTATTGAGCTGGTTGCTGCACTAACAAATGTATGAACAGAATTACCAACGTAAGTATGTGGATATCCAATAGCACCACCAATATTAGCAGAGAATGTTTTTGATATACCTACCTCATTAACAATCGTATCAACAACATATGATTGTTGTGGATCTGGGAAGAAGTTAGTGGTAATACCTGTACCGCTAGGACATTTGAATTCTAATCCAGCTAAAGTTATTTCTTGTCCGACACCAAAATTATGTGGTGTTAAAGTTGTAACTGTTACGATACCACTTGGTTCATCATATACCGCACCTGTAACTGATACTATACCACTTTGTTTTGCATCAACATATATTTCATCTACTTTTATTGCATCTTTCTCCAATACCAAACGACCATCAATAAGAACGACTGCATCATTTGGTGGAACTTGTATATCTCTTATAACACGAGTATCTCTAAAATTACCTGTGCTTCTTGAAGTTCTTCTATGCCAGAATGTTACTGCAGGATATGATGCTCCAATACCAACGTTTGATACTTGAGCAAACAAAAGAATTGAGGAAACTCCCGTAGGAACCTCATAGAGTTTCTGCGGACCTGGTGCTACAGGAACTGCAACTGTTAAAAACTTATTTACTGGTGCGACTGCCATATTATCTCAATGCTAGTATTAATGGTGTAACTTCTGCTTGGATTGCCCGACTGAAATCTCTACCTCTGATGGTTGAAGTTGTTTGGTCGATTGTGATACCTTCACCTATTTTGAAGTTACCAGCTTGGTCGGTGCTTGTAAATGGTATTTGAGCACCATTAGTAGCAACAACCTCGTTTTCAGGAATAGGAACTCCACCCTGAAAGGGGTTCGCTCTATTTATATTTACACCTGTACCGACATATTCAAAGGAGTGTGAGCTGGTTAATATTCTACTGATTCTAAACATTTCAGCAGTCACACCAACTCCAATACTATAAGGTATAAACTGATCAAGTGTTACTGTTGTAAGACCAACAGTTGGTGTAGGTTCTGTTGCTTCAGAAACAGTAAAGTATATTGGTTCTGTTACAGCAGTTGCTATTCCTCCTCCACCACCACCGATTGAAATTACTAATTCTTCATTAGGTAAGTAGTTTCTACCTTCATTAGTAACATCAATCGAAGTAATAGTTCCTGCAGTACTGACATTTGCACTACCTTCAGCAGAGATTCCTTCAGGACCACCTGGTGATGAAATTGTAACTGCAGGTGGTGCTGCCTGACTATATCCACTACCACCATTTAACATATTAATTTTTCTCAAAGAGCGTAATGGTGCAGTAATAATACCAGTGGCAGTTGTATCATCATAATCTGAAAGATTAATCTTAAAGTATAATGCTTGTCCGTTATATGGTCTTCTGTAATTACCTATAGTATCTGCAACTCCTGTTAGAGTTGTTGTATCAGAATCTCCTCCGACTGTTGCTACTGTTGTTATACCAGTAAAATCAATTCTACCAACACCATCAGCAACTAATCCAAAGTTACCAAAGGAAGAGTTTGAGTTTGTTAAATCACAAGATCCACCAGTATTACAGAATATAGCAATATCACTATTAATAGTGAATATAGAAACTAACTGTGCGTATGCATTGTTAGTAATAGAAACACCAATACCATTTTCATTATACTGAGTAAATGAGTCGCAAACCATAGACTTCAAATCTTGTCCTGGATTTACTGATCCAGTAAATGCTGAACCCACATGATCTCCATCAATCTTCATACCGATACTATCAGTAATAAAGTTTGTGCAGTTTCTAATATAAGGAGATCTCCATCTACCACTAGGACCTTCATTAGCAGGACCAATATCTAAACATCCTGATCTTGCACTACCAACTCCTGCAGGAGGAGGGAATGCTACACAACCACCAGTAATTTTTATTGGTGCCAAATTATCTAATGGATCTTGACTGTATGCAAAGTTTAAATTTTCAACAAGACACCCTCTTCTAACATAGAAGATGTCATCATCATTTTGTGGATATATTGTAACCAAACGAAGATCTTGTCCAGTTATACTAACATCAGTTCTTAAACCGACAGGATTATTTTCTGAGTATACACCAGATCTTACGTAAATTGTATCTCCTTGTTGTGCAACAGCAGCTGCACCACCAATAGTTAACTTTGCATCTCCCTCTGTCCTACCACTATTAGCATCATTTCCAAACTTGGAAACATAAATTATATTTTTAGAATCTCCACCTCTTGGTGCCCAAACTACTTTACTATCTGGATAAGTTATTGTGGGTGCACCTGTAGTACCTAGTCCAACAATTGTACTGGTAATACCAACAAGAGTATTAATTGCAGAATATACATTTGCACATCCTTCTGGATCATGATTACTATTTCTAGCAGAATCTGGTAGTACAGACTGATCGATTACTTGTGCAGAGAATAATGAATATGAATCAGTTCTAGTATCTGGTAATCTTGTAAGACCAACACCAACAGTTACGATTCCAACTAATGATGTTACTGAAGCAACTTGAGCTACACGGGATGTAGCAGATCCTATAGTTATTTGAGTAAATGTATTTAATGTACTGGATACTTTTGCTACTGTATTATTTCTTATAACATCATTTACAATCGCAAGCATTTGATTGTAACCATATAATACTTCTGCCTCTTCTCCTGCTACAAATCTTCCATCAACATAATATTTGGTAGCATCATAAACTCTATCATTACCGCTAAATGATAGATTATACATTACAGAATCTAATACTTGTTTAACATCATCAACACAAGCTTGTGATCCACCAGTAATATTATGGGATGGGTATGTTGCTAATATTCTATCTACTGTCTCTGTAGCAATAAAATCTTTATTGAGTTCAATTAATCTTGAAGATGCAGCATATTCACTATCAATTGCATCTATCTGGTACGATCTTGGATATGGAGAATTATTAATAACATATTTTGCAACCTTAGAAGCATAATCAACTGCTGTTACAGTTGCATCTTTAATGGAATAACCACTGTCATCTGTACCAGTAATATGTAATAAAGTATTTCCATTATAATATGATAATCCAGCACCAACACTTTGTGAGTTTCCTCCTCTTGTTATATCATTTGCAACAGAATATAAAATTGATTTAATATCATCTCTACAATTTCTGTAATTAGATGTTGTTAAAGAGAAACTAGGATTTAGATAATCAGTACTTGTAATGAATCCAACTGATTCTGCAGCAATGAAATCAGCATTTTGTCTGAGTAATGCAGCTGCATCAAAAAATCTAGGTGCTATTAATCCAGTTGTACCAACACCTACTGAAGCAAAAACTGATTTAGGAACTCTTACATCTTCAGAAGTTGTAGTCGAATTAAATCCTACATTATTATCAGAATCATATACTGCACCTTGATTAAAGAAAACATCTTTATTGTTTATTTCAATATCTCTTGATGGTTGATTAGTTCCAAAACCAACCGATCCTATACCAGTTGTTGTAATTACTGTTCCGTTAGGACCTACTTTTAATGTTCCTTCAAGAGTTGAATCTCCATCTACGTTTAATGCAGAATCAAAATCAACATCATTAATAACATTCAATTGATTTTGAAGAGTTGTATTGTTCGCAACTGTTAAAGTATTTGAAAGAGTAGTTGCACCTGCAACATCAAGTAATTTTTCAAACTTTACGTCATCTTCTACTGTTAACTTATCTTTGAAAGTTCCAGCAGCACCAACTTCAAATGTTCCAAATATAGTTGCTGAAGTTCCAACTTGTATATTTTCGGTAATTGATGCACCTTTACCAACAACAATATTTTGTTCAAATGTAGATATACCTGAAACTATTACATTTCCAATAAAAGTAGATGCAGCTCCTACAAATAAAGTATCATCAAGTTGCGTAGCACGTTCAACTGTTAATGAATTTTCAAATAATCCTTGACCATTTCCCCCAACTGTAAAATCATCAAGTATTGAAGTTATTCCAGTTACTTTTAACGGAGCATCTATTGTAGAACCCGCACCTGTTGCATTAAATCCTTGAGTAAATTCTGACCTCTGGAAGAAACTGGAAATACCTAATACAATTATATCTCCTTGGAATCTTGAAGTACCTTTAACATGAAGATGATTTTGTGGAAGTGTAAGACCAATACCAATATATGAGTTAGTTACAAGTCCCGCAGGTCTCTTTTCCCAAAAAGTTCTAATCGCAATATCTGCGATATTTACATTATTTGGGTTTACAGAACCTTCTACTAATTCAAGAGTTGCTCCACCACCACTGGTAATCAAGTTTATACCACGGAACGATGAAGTACCTACAAGAGTTTCTTCATTATAAACAAAGATACCTTCACTGAATGAAGGTTCAAATTCTACCCATTTTATACCTTGAGAATCTTTTGTTAAGAATGCTCCTAAAACACCAGGATTGTTAGTTGAGTCATATAAGTTGGCACTCAATCTCATGTCGCCAACAACATCCAATCTTCTTGTTGGATCTAATGTTCCTAAGCCTAATCTACCATCACTCTCTTTTATTATTAAACTTGCACCTTCTGGATTTCCATCTGCACCACCAACTCTAAAAGTATCAGTAACAGTTAATATTCCTACTTGTAATTCTTCTAATTCATTATCAAAATTTACTGCACCCTTAAACGTACTAATACCATTAAAGATAGCATTACCTAATACGTTTAAATCTCCAAAATCACTATCATCTCCTTGAAAATCATAATATAATTTACCAAAAACATAAACGTCTTTATAAAACTTTGCATCCTCATTCTGGACGGTTGGTTTTCCAATAATAGTTAGATCCTTACCTTCCTCTTCCACTTATCCAAAACCTCCTAATAGATTCTTTATCTGACTAGAACCAAGTTGACCTTTCAATTGATCTTGGAGAGCACCTGTATCAATCTTATCTAAGTTACTTGCTATATCAAGATCTGCTATTTGAGATTCAAGTTTACCTGCAAAGGTATTTCCTACATTAGCAAGTTCTGGTAATGCTCCACCTAACTTATCTGCTAAGAAGTCAGGACCAACAAAACTACCTTCAAAGGCATTTTTAGCAAAGTCTATACCCATTGTTCGAGGAAGATTACCTAACTTAGCAGATACAGTAGCCTTTAATCCACCTATGTCTACCTTTCCACCTCTTGCCTCTAGGTTTATATTTTTTCCTTTAATATCAACATCGTTATCTGCATCTATAAGAATATTAGGTGCTTTAATTTTAACCTGTCCATTACCATTTGCTATGATAGTAATTCCACCTTTTAATGCAGTTATAGTTATGTCTTGATCTTTTTCATTTGTATTATTAGCACCAGCAGCAATTTCTATTTTTCTATCGCTATGCATACTTAGTGTTCCATCATTACATTGGAACATACTTGACTTATCTCCATCATCATTTACACCATATATCAACCATGATAAGTTTCCATTATTTCCCATCTTAGGATTATTGGTATCTATCCTGAAATCTGGACCCAAAGATATAAACCTTCGTCTATCCCAATTTTGTGACTCAACTGGTCTTTCATGATTAGACATTAGTATCCTCCTCCGTATCCACTCCCACTTGATCCCGAAGACCCGCTATCACCAGAAGTGTTATCAGGAACAGAAGTGTCACTCTGTCCAGACGTTTGTTGACTTGATGTAGTATTTGTTCCAGTTTGAGGAGTAGTATTTGTAGTAGTTTGGGTTGTGGTGTCGGAAACATTTGTCTGTGGGGATGAAGATACTGTCATTGTAGACGCAACACTAACTGATGTTCCAAAACTTTGTTCTGGAGTATCATATATTATTTCATGAGGTGAGGTTGTGTGTGCGATACCAACCATCTTTACACCTCTTGTTGGATGAATATGATAAGGACCATAGTATGGTTGTCCTTTTACATAACCAACCAAATTATTCTCTTCTGGATCAATACAATCAATAACTTGTTTTATTTCTGCTGTTGGTTCAGGAGGTCCTAAAACTGGTCTGATTGAAGCACCTCTTCCAGTATCACTCTTAATTGTAATTTGCGGTAGAAGAGTAGTTATATTGATATTTAGTGGTTTAACAGAAACAATACTTCCCTTATCAATAACAAGTTGATATTGATTTCCAAACTGATCTGTTGCTGTGTCATTTTCTGAGTATCCTAAACCTGCATTATCCACTACTGTATCAACAACACCAAAATCTTCCATTTCTCCTGGTGGATATCCTTCTCCTTCAGATACAACATAAAGACCTACAACTTCGCCATTTTTTATTAATGCTCTACCAATTCCACCGTATCCCTGATCACAATCATCTACAATTTCAACAAAAGGAGGAAATTCATATTTAACACCAGGACTAGTAACTCTTAGACCAATAAGACTAGCAGTAGTATCTGGAAGACCTAATTCTCCACTTAAGTTTCCCATTATAGCTTCTCCTGCAGCTCCAAATCCATTACCACCAAATATTCTAACCTTTGGTTTACCGCAACCTGTTCTCTTTCCTCCAAAACATTCTCCAAGAGGATCACTGAAGTCTTTATTAAAATTAGGAATATCTAAACCCAAATCTAATGAACTTTCAAGTCCTTCTGCTGTTTGTACAAAACTGTTCGCAGCACCTAATACATCATCTAAACCACTTAATGCAGAATTAGCAATACCTCCACCTACCTTAAATGCTCCACTTATACCAGTACACTTATCAATACTTGCACCACAATCAAACAATGAACCTACACCACTAATCATATCTACTTTACTTCTAATCTGTGAAGAAATATCAAATCCACTAGACAATACTTTACTTATACTTCCAAGAGGACCTGCTAAAGTATCTCCAATACTATCAACTATATTATTTAAAAGTGCTCCTGTGAATTGATCTGCCATACATTGTGGAACCCCAAGAACATCATCAAATGAATCCATCATGGATCTTAACATCTTTTCAGTTGTTGCTGCTAAACCACCTGCAACATTACCAACCATACATTCAAGATCTTTTTGAATAGCACCAACTGGACCAACCATAGCTTTTTGTGCTGCTACACCTGCTAAATGTGCTGCTACAGGATTTTGAGTTACTGCTAATACATTATTAAAAACACCTTTATATAATACTTGTAAACCTTGTTGTACCTGACCTGTCAACTCTCCAACAACATTCTGACTAATATCTCCAACTAAACCATTAACTCCCGTTGTTATGGTTTTACTTGTATCTTTTATTAATTGATCTATCTTTCCAATTTGTCCCTCACCCATCTCTGAAAGACGTTTAAAATCACTTACAAAATTATTAACAGTTGCTGTTACTTTACTTGTACTTGAATCTTTACAGGCACTAGGAACAGTAACTTCTTTACCAATATTATTACTTACAGTTACAGTGTCTCTTTGTTCTGCATTATTAGCATCTGTATTGATTGGACTTGTTTGACTATCAGTTGTTTCTTGATTTGATTCATCTGTTACGATAGCATTATTCTGATCATATTTCTCTTTTGGTATTTCATCAGTGTAACCTGTAAATGGTTTAAACGCACCACTATAAGTTGCAAATGCATCACTGGATGCTTTTGTTCTACCAAAACTTGCAATAATTGCAGGAACTTGGGCATCATCTCCATCTAAGAAAAATCCTAATACAATTTCTCCAGGTTCAATATGTATTGACTGTGCCTGATTTCTTGCTCCTGTTCCCGCAGTTGGAGGTAATAATACGATTGCCAAAGGTAAATCTACATCTGGTAACTTTTTCTCATCAGGATGATAACCCAT
>CESD01097745.1_pt1 | contig 23699 bp, 28 predicted proteins | sample 531191 | NCBI WGS metagenome assembly CESD01 (sample SAMEA2622021, study PRJEB7988) | marine metagenome | biome: marine biome (ENVO:00000447); feature: deep chlorophyll maximum layer (ENVO:xxxxxxxx); material: "saline water (ENVO:00002010), including plankton (ENVO:xxxxxxxx)" | depth 188 m
TTAGAGATATAAAGTAATGTATAATAAAATTATAATACAACTATGAACGATGTACCTGTAAATACAATTGAAATAACATCTAGGGCAGCAGAAAAAGTAAAATCTTTTGCCGAAAGGGATGGGCTAGAATCCTTTGCTTTAAAAGTTGCGGTTAAAGGAGGAGGATGCTCTGGACTAACTTATGATCTTGAAATTATTGATAGTCCTATTGATGATGATGAAAAGACAATTAATCAGCACGGGGTGGAAGTTAGAATACCAAAAAAGTCTTTTATTTTTTTAGCAGGCACAACTTTAGATTTCTCTGACGGACTCAATGGAAAAGGGTTTGTTTTTTCAAATCCAAATGCAAAAAAGTCATGTGGGTGTGGCACTTCATTTTCTGTTTAAATGAATGACAGTATGCACTTTATTTTTCAGGATGATTTAGTTATTACTGAAATAAAAGGTAATGATTTTATAGATCTATTTAATCGGCTTTCTACTAACAACATATCAGATCAATCAAATTTAGTTACTGATTCCATATTCACAAATGAAAATGGTAGATTTATTGATGTGGTATCAATATGGAATATTTCGCAATCTAGTTATATGGTTTCTAATTCTTTCAATCATGATGATCTTTTAAATTGGATAGATAAATATACTTTTGAAGAAGATATATCTATTAGTAAACCTTTAAAGAAGAAAGTTATTTCAATATTTAGCAAAAATGAAGATATTAATTTGAATATATTTGGTGAAATAAAGGAAAATGTAATAGTAAATAAAAAAATAGAAGATGTTGAATTAATTTTAGCAAGATCATCTTTTTTTAATGGTCATAAGATTATCAATTTAATTTTGAATAATGATTCTAGGTCTATTCAATCTATTAAGTCATTTCTAAATTCACAAAATATTTATGAAATGGAAGAAAATGAATTTAATTCATTTAGAATAAGAAATATGATACCTATTTGCGGCAAGGAAATTATTAATTCCTATAATCCTTTAGAAATTGGGATGTCTCATTTAATTGATTTTGATAAAGGCTGTTATATAGGGCAAGAAGTAATAGCTAGACTTGATACTTATGATAAAATTCAGCGAAAGTTATTGATGCTTGATAACGAAAAGGATTCAATCATGATTTCATCAAAGGGTTGTGATGTAACTAGTCTAGATGATGCATATTGCCTTGCTGTGGTTAAGAAAAGTATATTGAATTAGACAATTAAAGACTGGCCTCCATCTATAATAATATTCTGCCCTCTAATCATGTCAGATTCTTCTGAGCATAAGAAATTTACCAAATCACTTACATTTTTTGCTTCTAACGGCTTTCCTGCTGGGGTTTGATAGATTTCAGAATTTCTAACGTCAGAACCTTCCGGGAAAGAGTCTAGTGCGCCTGTCTTTATTATTCCTGGAGATATAGAATTAACTTTTATCCCTTTGTTAGATAATTCTATAGATAGATATCTTGTAATATTTTCAAGTGCTGATTTTGAAATCCCTACAGAAAAATAATTCGAAAGGACTTTAATTGAGCCTAGACTTGATATATTTATTATTGAACTTCCACTTGGCATTATTTCACTTAATTTTTTAATAATAATCCATGGAGATTTAGAATTCGTATTAATTACAAAATCCCAATGCTTTTCAGTTAGGTCCATTGAAGGTTTGTTTATTCCTGTAGCAGCATTATTAATTAAAAAATCTATTTTCTTATATTTATCCTTTATGTAATTGGTCATATCTTCAACGCTACTTATATCAGAAAGGTTAATTTTTATAATATCGCAGTTTACCCCTAGACTAACGATTTCCTCTTTAGTTTTTATTGCACTTTTTTTATCTCTAAAATATGTAAATAAAATATCACTAGATTCTTTTGCTAAACCTAATGATATAGCCTTTCCAATGCCTTTTGATCCTCCAGTAATAAGAGATAATTTATCTTTAAATCTTTTCATAATAAATTAGATTGCCATACCGCCATCAATTTTCACAACTTCTCCAGTCATATACCTTGCTTTCTCTGAAGCCATAAAAGCAGCCATTCCCGATATTTCGTCTGGAGTTCCAAATCTTTTCATGGGAATCCATGTCATAATATGATCCTTAAGTTTTTCAGATAACACATCCACAGTAGCAGTTGTAATATATCCAGGTGCTATTGCATTAACTGTTACACCCCTAGTAGCTAACTCTTTGGCTAAAGAATAAGTAAACGCATGTATCGCCGCTTTTGAGGCAGAGTAATTAGTTTGGCCTATATTACCCCTTATTCCCACGACTGAGGTTATATTTATTATTCTTCCCCATCTTTGCTTTACCATGGATGGAATGCATTCTTTAGAGCAATAATAAGTACCTTTAAGGTTTGTATCAACTACTTTGTCAAATTCTTCATCTTTCATTCGCATTAATAAATTGTCAGAAATAATACCGGCATTGTTAACTAATATATCTATAGAGCCTAATGAATCAGTTGCACTCTTTATCATATCTTTAACAGATTTTTTATCAGATACATCTCCTTGAACTGCTTTAGCTTCAACACCAAGATTAATTAAATCTTTTACAACTTTGTCAGCATCATTAGGGTGCGAATTATAGTTGACACTTATGGAGTGACCAACTTTTGCTAATTCTAATGCTATAGCAGCACCAATTCCTCTAGAAGCTCCAGTAATTAGTGCATGTCTTTTTTGTTCAGTCATTATTAATGCTACCTCTTATTTCTTCTAGCTCTTTCTTTAATTGATTAATATAATCTTTTTTTGAAAGCCAGGAAATAGTTTTTATGCCATTAGAAATTGCCGTTGAACTTGAAGCTCCATGCGCAACAATAGCAATTCCTTTTACGCCCAGAACTGGACCCCCGCCGAACTCTCTCATTATATTTGTATTTTCTGAAACTTTATTAATTATATCTTTGTATTTATCTTCAGTAATATTTTTTTCTAAGAATTTGTTAATCGCATAACCCATACCTTCTACAGCTTTTAAAATTATATTTCCAGTAAATCCGTCACAAACTATTACATTTACCTTTCCGGTGGCGATGTCATGACCTTCTACGTTTCCATAAAAATTTATACTAGATTTTTCAAATAATTTAAATGATTCTTTTACTAATTTATTGCCTTTATTCGACTCAGATCCGTTGCTTAATAATCCTACATTTGGATTGTTAATGCCGTATAAAGTTTTTACCTGACTAACTCCTAAAGCCGCAAAATCTATAAGTTGGTTTGGGGTAGGATCAACATTTAAACCCAAATCTAGTATTAACGTTTCTGGAGAGAAACCAAAAATTGGACCCCCTACACATGGTTTGGTTAAGCCGTCAAACATGCCTAGTACACCTGCTGAAGAGGCAAATGTTGCACCTGAATTTCCAGCACTAATAAATCCTTTTGCAATACCCTTTCTTACCAAGCCTGAACATATATTTATAGATGCATTTGGTTTCCTTTTTACGGCCATTGCCGGTTGCTCAGTATCTAGAATAGCACCTTCAGAAGGTATTATTGATAATCTCTCTTGGTCATAATTTTTCTCTGATAATAACCTTCCTAATTCTTTCGGTTCGCCTACAAGAAGTATTTCAATTTGAGAATCTGCCAAAGCATTTATTGCGCCGTCTATATTATTTTCAGGAGAATCCCCTCCCATACCATCTACAGCTATCTTCATTATTCCCTCCATTTTGCAATACCTGAAATAAGTACTTTTTTATTCTTATCACTACACATTACTTCACAAGTAATTAAAGTTCCATATTTATCTTCTGCAATTTGACTTATTTTACCTTCGGTAATAATTCCTTCCCCTACTCGTAAAGGATTTCTAAATTTTATTTTTAATTTACCTGATTTAGCCCAATTTTTTCCTATATTTTTTATTAGCATTTCTGATATCGAGGATATCAAAAACATTCCATGTACAATCGTCCCTCCAAAATCTGTAGTTATTGCGTAGTTTTCATTTATATGAATTGGATTATGGTCTCCAGAAACATTAGCGTAATTAGATACCATTTCTTTGGTAATAATTTTTTTTATTGATCTTAATTTTATTCCTTCATTCATAATGATGGCACCAACAATGTTGCATTAGCACTTCCGAGAATTTTTTCTGATCTAATATAATCAGTTTTTACTATAATAATTCCTCTCCCTCTTATTTCTTTAAAAGAGTCAAGAAATACTCTGCAAATTAATTTGCTCCCTATTTCTATAGGACTATTTATTTCAATTTCTTGTGATGTGTGTATAGATCCATTTGGTATAGGAAATTTTTCTAAGAAGTATTTTAAAGATAATGTAGCTAGCTCGGTAGGGAAAATATATTCAAATTCATGTAAATTAATTCCACAAGAATTATAATAGTCTAAAATATATTTTTTGCTTAATTCAATTTCAAATTCGCATAATTGGTCTTTATTATTAAATTCGTCTAGGTACATTTATTATTCTTTCTCTAATATTTCCGCAATAATATTATCCAGTGATTCTCTGTTTATCGGGCCTATATATTTCTTTACAATTTCTCCATCTTTATTTATAAAAAATTTTTCAGGTAAAGCCTTTACACCATAGTTGATGGCATATTTTCCATCTTTATCTAGTGTTATATCGTATTTAAAATCATACTTTTCAACAAATTTCTTTACAGAGGTTTCATTGTCCCAAAGTGCTATCCCAATGTATCTTATATTTTTGCTTTGCCAATACTCATATGAACTTGAAAGCACGCTTGCTTCTTGAATACATGGAGGACACCAAGATGCCCAAAAATCAATCATGATTATATCGTTATCATTGCTTGATTCTGGCAACTCTTTTCCATAAATATCTTTCCCTCTTATAGGGACATAGTTATTATAATTAACTGCCACCTCTCCAGAGACTTCATTTAATCCTGGTCTTCCTTGTTTCCCACCTGTGTTAATTGTAGATATAATTAACAGGATGAAAAATGCTAAAATAGTTATTGCTGAAACGATTGATAATATTTTTTTCAAATCTTCCCTTTAATTCTTTTTTTGTAACTATTTCTTAGGATTATGTACTCTTCTTCTTCAATCTGTTTGTTTTTAAATCTTTTGTCTAGTTTTAATATCTTTTCTATTAATTCATCTTCTTCACCTTTGTCCTTATTATTCACTTCTGCATTTCTGTATATGGATAGAAATATAAGTATTAATAATATTGTCGCTGAAGAGGTGCCTATAACAACTGATAAACTATTTTTATTAACAAATGATAAAAATTTATCGTAAAAACTAGGCGTCGCTATTTTATTTATTTGTATGTTAATTACATCCCCATTTTTTAAATTATTGCCGCTCAATACTTCATATATTTTTTCATCTACTTCAGTTAATTCATTTGTTAAAATTTCGTTCTTATTTATATCAGTTTTTTCTGGAGCTAAGAGTTTAAATTTTTTAGCCCCAAATGGGAGTCTAATAGTGTAATTTATGGAACTTGTATTTCTTGGCATAGAATATGAATACAGTATCTGATGTTGACCAGGCGGAACTGGATTTGAAAGAGCGAAGCCAGTAGGTATTTGCATTACATTTCCGGGAGGAAGATCGCTATCTACAGATAAATTTTCAAAATTTTCTGGAAGACTAAATCTTAATAAATTTAATCCTGATAGATTAGGATCTGATAAATCTGCATAAAAAGTTTTATTTCCGATATTTTCAAAAGATATAAGACCTAATATAGACACCACATCTGATTCAGGTGATAAATGCGGAATCATAATTGAATAATCAATTATAGAGATATCTTTAGGGGTCAAAACCCTATCATAGACAACAATATCAACTTTATATTGATCATCTATTTCTTCTAAAAAAACAATTGTTGGAATTTCTTGATGAGTAATCATTAAAAAATATGTAAATGATTCATCTATATTAATTTTAGAAAATTCAAAATCTGAAGAAGTTATTTTTGAGTCAATTTCTATTAATTCGGTTGATGAATTTTGAGTAGACATCAATATTATCTCATATTCATAAATAATATCAGGATCAGTTCCATTAATTATTGTGCCTCTCAAATTTATTTCACCATCATATATATCTAAGTGATCTGCAATAATATAAGTCGAAGAGTTATTTATAAATATAGTAAGAGATAGCAATAAAATTATTAAACTATTTGCTTTTTTCATCTTTCCTTATTTGAATCATTTTTTCTATAGGGTCTATTTTGCTATTTTCTTTATCTAAATTTTGTAATTCTAACTGAATCATTTTTTCTACATCATCTTTTAATTGGTTGTGTAAATCAGTTGAAAGTATGCCACTTTCTAATTCGCTATCTAGTTCTGACATTAAACTATTTTTTCTAATTTTTATATTAATTTCATCTAACAATGGATCTTGATCTTTTGATATAGATAAAAAAGGATAAACAACATATATTATACAAATTAGTAATATTAAAATCAGAATTAGGTACAGCATATTAACCTTTCTTAGTTCTATATGGCCATAATGAAATTAATGTTCCTATAATAAATATTGGACCACCTAACCACATCCACCATACTAATGGATTTATACTAATAATAAGTTTCATGTCAGTATTACTGAGAAAATCTGATGGTATGATATACAAATCTTCTATTGGGTTACTGTGTATAGCAGCGCGTATAGATGCCATATTGAATGAAGGGTAAAATGTATTATTACCATTCATTATTTTTATCTCTTCATTTTTATTATTTTTTACTAAAAATGTAGCTATTTTTTCTCTTCTATCATTATATTCATTTTCATCTATTTCTATTAGTTCAACTATATATCTTCCTACTTTAACTTCTTCTCCAACCGACAAAACTTTATCTACCTTAATTTGATAAAAATTTATTCCTATTACACCCATGGCCACCAGCAGAATTGATATGTGAACTATATATCCTCCATACTTTTTTCTATTGTTAGCGATTAGTTTTATGAAAGAAATAAACCACGGAGTACCCGCTTTTGTAATTCTGTAAGACCCTTTAGACCACTCTATAATAATTGTAGAAATCACAAGAACTATTACTGAAATAGATAAAGATGAAATGATAGGTTTAGATGAGAATGATATAAGTAATATAAATGAAATCGATAATAATGCTAATGGGGCAACTAAATTTGAGATTAGATTTTCTTTTGAGGTATTCCTCCAGGAAAGATTTGGCCCTATCCCCATTACGAACAACAAGGCTAATATTACGGGACCATTTACAGAATTATAATATGGGGCTCCAACTGTAACTGTTTCACCTGCAAATAATTCTGAAATTAACGGGAAAATTAATCCCCATAAAGTAACAAAGGTAATTGCAACCAAAAAAAAGTTATTTATTAGAAATGCTGATTCTCTCGATAAAAATGATTGAACATTATTGTCACTTTTGATTTTATGGCTATACAAAATAAATACTAATAAACAAAATATAGCACTAAAAAGCATGAAGCCAAGAAATATATATCCTAAAGTAGATGCTGCAAAAGAATGGACAGATACTACTGGCCCTCCACGGTTAATAAACATCCCAAACTGAGCCAATACAAATGCTAAAAAAATAAGAATTACATTCCATACTCTAAACATCCCTCTTCTTCTCTGTACAATTATTGAATGAATAAAAGCTGTCATTATTAACCAAGGCATTAAGCCAACATTTTCTATTGGATCCCATACCCAGTATCCTCCCCAACCAAGAATAGTATAAGCCCACCATGAGCCTAGTAATAATCCAATTCCTAGTATTGACCATATGATAAGAGAAGTAGTCCTTATGTAATCTAAGCCGTCATTTCTAAATTTTCCAGTAAAAACCATTCCTACTACTAGAGAAAAAGGAATTATAATTGTTGCTAGTCCCGCCATTAACAAGGGAGGATGAGAAAACATTCCTGGATGCGCTAATAAAGGATTTATACCTCTCCCGTCTTTAGGTATATTTTGAAAGGTATCAAATGGATTAGCTAAGAAAATCATTACAGTGACAAAAAATAATAAAAACCCAGAAAGAATAGAAATTATATAAGGCTCTGCTTCATTTAATTCTGATGGCATAAAAAATAAGGTTATAAAAGAAGAAATAGAAATAATTAAAGCAATATACAATAATGAACCTTCATTACCAGCATATAGGGCCACCCAAGTATAAATAGGATCCATTGATAAACTACTGTGATTAAACACATATTTAATTGAAAAGTCTCCTGCCACAAAAGCATAAACAAGGCATGAAACAGAGAAAGCTAATGTTATAAAAGTGCAATAATTTGCATTTTTTGCACTTTTGAGCAGAGTTTTGCTTGAAATTCTAACTCCAATTAAAGAACCAATAAGTGAATATAGGCATAAATTCATAGTTAGGATTAGTAAAGTAAAGCCCAAATTAGAAATAGTCATAATTCAGCCTTATTCATATTTTTTCTCAAGTAATATATTAATAGCAATAAAGATCCTAATATTATTAATATTGGGGCTATCCATACAGTTATATTGAATCCACTGTACGAAGGATTTGAAATTATTTCTTGTCCATACCTTTCTTTAAAATAATTTAATATTTCTTTATCTGTTTTGCCTTCTAAAATTTGAGTATTAACCATTTTTTTCATGTCATTTGATATTGAAGCTTGTGATTCTGCAATTGTTTGACCATCGCATACAGGGCACATTATCTGTGAGTAAAGACCATATTCTCTATTGTTGTTATCTATATTATTAGAAATGCAGGATACGAAAATAATTAAAAAAGAATTAAGTAATATAAATATTTTTAATATATCCAATTTTTTTTTGCTCATTTAATAATGATATATTAATTATTACTAATTTGAGCCAGCAGGAAGCCCATTTTCTTCATCAACTATATAACTAATTACTTGGTTTCTTTGCTCTTCTGTAAATACCCATAAAAAACTAGGCATAGGTCCAAGAGCAATAGATCCTGATTCCATCTTTAGCATATATTCTAGCCTGTTAATCGCTTTGTCTTTGCCTTGGAGCCTTTCTGCAAGATTATGAAGTGCTGGAACAGTTTTGTATGGACCCATTCCTGATCCTGGAACCTCATCAGTTGGGGTTGTTGCATAGAAACTGTCTTCAGAAGATATATGTTGCGCGACTGTGCCATCCCCCATCCCATTTATTCCATGACAGAAAGAGCAATTTACTCTGTATATCTCTGCTCCAATTTGAGGGTTATATACAAAATTTGAATTCATATCTAAAACTGATAAAGAATCATTTGATCTCTCATCTGGAGTAACGAATGGTTCTGCTGCTGCCACAGGATCTAGTCTGGGGACTTCTTGGTTTCTATAAGCTTGTGAATAATGCATTTCGGAGAAAATTTCTATTGGATATGTCCCTCTTTGAGTAATTCCACTTTGACATGTAGGGGCCAATAAAGACAAAGAAAATATTATCAAAAAGGATAAATGTATCTTATTAAATTTTTTTGTTATTTTTTTCAATTTATTTTCCGGATGATTTTATCTCCATAGCTCCGGCTCCATTAAGAGCTCTTTCTGCAGTTTCTTTCTTGTCGCTTGTACAGACCAGAGAAACTCCTATTAAACCTTCAGTTATTCTAGTGTCATATACATTCATAGAAATATTTGGCAATCTTGATTCAAATAAAATACCTATAACAGTTGTAATTACTGCTGATAACATTGTCATTTCGTACATAATCACTAACATTGCAAAAATGGATAATATTGGTTTTCCCCCAGTAACTAGCGGATATACTATTTGGGTTGTTGAAGTGAGAAACACGCTTAGTGTAAGACCAACTATAGCGCCAAATAATGGAAACCTGAACAATCTGTGTTGAGGAATATGTTCTCCAAAAGCACCTTCTGGGTAGGGTGTGCCTGTTAAGACATCAAAGTTATTTGAGTCAAATCCAGCCTCACTCAGTGCATCTAAAGCATCTGCTGCAGCGTCTGGGTTATCATATAAACCTAAAATACTTATTTTTGACATAGTAATTTCTCCTTCATTCTCTAATTACCATAGGGACAGTAGCTCTCCCCACTTTCATTTCAGTAGTAAATACCTGACTTTCCTTAGCCTCAAATAATGGTACTAATGGAAAAAATCTAGCAAATAAAAGCATTAAAAAAGAAACCCATGCAAAGGACCAAACCAAGATTACCCACTCAACAGGACTTGGCCAATATCCCTCCCATGTGTATACGAATACTTGCTTTCTGGCTAATCCTGGAACTATGATTAAAAATCTCTCAAGCCACATTCCAACATTAACTAATATTGATGTCCAAAACATTATAGCGATATTGTTCCTGCAACTCTTAAATAACCAACAACCAACAGGGATAACATACCCAGTTAATAAGAATGTTATGAATATTAAATTCCATGGCCACGTAAATATTTGAAGTTCTCTTAATGCAATTTCAGGCGCATCTCTTCCGTAAAGTGAAAATATTAATTCTAGAAATGTGAAAGCTAGCCACGCAGTTGCAACAATTATTAAAAGCCTAGCCAAAGCATCGAAATGTTCAGGTCTTATATAATTATTCCACTTCCAAAGCCATCTCATCAAGCACATCATAGTAACAACAGCAGAAACTCCTGAATGAACAGCTCCTATAACAAAATAAGGGGCAAAAATAGTTGAGTGCCAACCTTCAACTGCAGGCGTGACAGCAAAGTCCCAACTTACAATTGAGTGTACCGAAACGAAAATAGGCAACATTAAAGCTGATAATAATATTCCTGCTACAACTTGCAATTGCCATTGTCTTGGGTTTCCTCTCCAACCAAGAGCAAGCATTGAGTATATAGTTTTTTTAATTCCAGTAGTCCTATCTCTTAATATGGCTAAGTCTGGTATTAAAGCGACAAATAAAAATAATGTACTTCCTGTCAAATAAGTTCCTATGGCAATAGGATCCCAAAAAAGTGGCGACCTTACATTCGGCCAGATCCCCCTAGCCCAATCATAAGGTATTAGCCAGTATGCTATTCTCCAGGGCCTTCCAGCGTGCATTAAAGGAAAGAATAATGCTGTCAACAGAGAGAACACAGTTAATAATTCAGCTGCTCTTGTAACAGGTCTTCTCCATTCTGCCTGAGTAAGTCTCAAAATTGCAGATATCATAATACCAGCATGACTTATTCCTACCCAAAAAACGAAAGTAGTTATAAAAAGTCCCCAGTATACTGGCCTAGCAAGACCTGTAACCCCAAGTCCTCTATTAAACATATAAAGAATAGTAGCAAAGCCAATTAGCACACCTATCCCCAAAACCCCCATTACCGGATAATACCATTTAGGAGTTTGAAGATTTCCATTCAGCAACTCTCTATTTATTTGTTTTTCATCTAGTTGTCTTCTCTGTTGCATTTTTTAATCCGGTTTTCCTACTGCATATACTTCGGTTCTATGGAACTTAATATGCCTGGTTAGTAATATTGACTGATGCCTCTCCCAAATTGAGACTACTGGAATAAATCTGCTAGCTAATAAAATCGCAAGTATTCCAAGAGATATAAACCCTATAAATATGCCTATATCAAATAGGCTAGGAGCAATCATGTTTTCAGGTATTTCGTCAAGAGGTATGTATCTTTTATGAATCATTTCATCGCTATAAACCTGCCAGGAAATAACATAAAGCCGAATTCTGTCTAGCACACTTCCAATTAATACAATAGTTGCGACTATAGATAGCATCCATGGGCTATATCTAACTGGATTCCAAATTATTATCCACCATGGAACTATAAAACTTAGTAGCAGAGTTCCGATAAAGACTGGCATATAAGGACCATTTACCAGAATTGCTATAGTCATTTCATTAATTGCAGATTTTCCATACCAAAATATCATGAATGCACATATGAAGAAGTAGAACCAGAAAATAGTCGTTGCAAACATCAACTTGGATAGAGCCCAAAATTGATCAATCCCAATATGATCTTCTAGATTCCAGTATTTCCTGAATAAGAATAAACCTATTATGACCGTAGCAACTCCTGACTGAATTCCGGTTGCAGCGTGATACATTGGATATATAGCATCTTTCCAGCCTGCTACCAATTCAAGGCTGAAACATATACTGTAAATTATATGAACAAAAATTAAGAACATGAAATAAAATGTTCCCATCATTCCAATCCTTGCCCTTAAACTTATCCATTGTCTTTCAGTTCCGATAAATCCTCTAGACAAAGATTTGCCCAATCTTTGCTTCCAGCCTGAACTGTGATCCCTCATCATAGATAAATCGGGAATTGAAGTAACCCATAGTAGGGCTAAGCCAATCAGGAATAAGCCTATAACAGCTATTCCAAAGAAAACGTGAGGTGTGTATATATTTGCATCAAACCAAATTGATCTTCTTCTTATTCCGCCAACTACTAAAGGGGGTAAAGCAAATATTAATGGTATTGCTAAAATAGATGTAGATATTCCTGCAAGAGTAAACATTGTGGCAATTCTTGATACAGGCCTGTGCCAGTCAGCTTTAGCAATTGTAGGAGCTATTGCAACCATTGGTGCTGTTCCAAAAACCCCTAATAAAAGCGAAACTATGGCAGCATAATAACCCCAGCCAGATTTAGTATCAAATCCTACTGTAGTTATTTTTAAAATAAGTGAAACTATTCCAATAGCAGATAAAATTCCGAAAATGCCAATCACTAATTTAAATTTACCTCCCAATGTCTCATTCGTAGTTGGAACAAGTGAGGAAGTGGCTGAATTGAACTTTTCAGGATTATGAGTTTTTGGAACTTCAATCACTAGTGACTTCCTCCCTCATGATGAGAATCCATATCTTCATCAATTTTTGCTAAATACCATACGTTGCTATTAGTTTTTAAATGATCAAGTAAGGTATATGATCTTTTATCATTTTTCATCTTATTAATTTTACTATTTGGATCTTTTTGATTACCAAAAACCATAGCTTCTGTAGGACAAGCCTGAACACATGCTGGACTAATATCACCATCCATAACTTCATTGTTATCTCTTTTGGCTTTTCTTGTGCCTCTCCTAATCCTTTGTATGCACATGGTGCATTTTTCCATTATCCCTCTGCTCCTGACTGTTACATCAGGGTTGAGTTGATTTTGAAGTGATTCTGGCCATTCTGGTTCCCAGTAATTGAAAAATCTGACCAAATAAGGACAACCATTTGCACAATATCTTGTACCCACACATCTATTATAAACCTGTACATTAAGACCTTCCACAGTATGATAACTAGCATAAACTGGACATACTGGTTCACAAGGAGCATTATCACAATGCATACATAGAATTGGTATAAATTTTGCTTTTACATCTGGAAATTCACCTTCCCAATACCTTTCAACACGGATCCATTCAATTCCCCTTGCATCTTTGAAGTTATCTTCTGTATTAATAGGAATGTTATTTTCAGCTTGACATGCTAAAACACATGCTTGACAGCCAGTGCACTTATCAATGTCTATAGCCATTCCCCACTTAAATTTACTTTGTTTTTCAGCTACCATTTTTTCCTCTTTCTAATGACCTTTTTCTTCATTATGTTTTTTGTCTTCCCAATGATCACCAAAAGTATGATCAAGGTGTTCTTCATGAGCCCTATGGAATCCTTCTTCTGCAGATTCTTCTGGACCTACAGTAAGTATTGGGACCCCAGGTTCAACTGCAATTGCAGGCACTGTGCCTTCAAACTTAGAAACCTTCTTCTTATTTTTGGTTTTTTCAATTGAAACTGTAGTTGAGTTCCAAGAGATATTGCCATCTTCATTAAGTTTTGAGGTATCAATTAATTCGACGATATTTGAACCTCTTCCGCTAGCATATCTTGTAAAATTTTGTTTTCCTAATCCTATAGGTATAGAAATAGAGTTACTAGGAACTGCAGGATGTAAATATGCTGGCAACTCAATATAACCTGAATTCGATGTAACTTTTAAAATGTCACCTGGCTTGATTTTTAAACCTTGAGCAGTCTTAGTATTAATTTCTACCCAACTATCCCATGTAATAGATGTTAACGGGTCGGGCGCTCCCTGTGCCCAAGGATTTGCTAATGAATTTCCGTCGCCAAAAACATGAGACTTAAATGGTATTAAATAAAAATCATTATCATTCCTTTTAACATCAGAAACTACATTAGTGATATTAATTTTAGGATTTTTAGGGCCAGAAGATTTCTTGTTTACATTCCACCAGCCTCCTCTAGCCATAATTCCCTTGAAAAAATCATCAGCATTAGAAGCCACAATGGAAGAATTATTATAGGAATCACTTTCATAAATCTTATTTGCCAGTTCTTTGCATATGTCCATATATTTTACACCAGAAAGACCATTTTCCATTTGAGAAAGGAGTACATTAAAAAAACTTTTTGAATCATATAACTTGTTTGAGCCATCTTTTGTGTATGGGCTTGAGACTACTGGTTGACCAAAAGCAAACAACTGGTACCCAGTTCTAGGTTCCGGAATATCTGACCCCCATGATTGCATACTTGTATTATCCGGCAAAATCAAATCACACCTTTCAAGGGTATCATTGAGTATAGATCCAAACCCTATAGATATTTTAGAGTTATTAAATGCTTCTGTTATTTCTGACTTACCTGGTATCTCATTTATTAAATCGACCCCTCTAACAATAATTAAATCTTGCTTACCTGATTTCCAATTTTGAATTTCTTCATCCCAATAATTCATAGAACTCCAAGATGAAGACACAGGAAGGTTCAATTTAACCCCATTAACTTCGATGCTATCAAAAACATTGTCGGGATTTAGCACGATTCCACCTTTGCTATTCACAGACCCAGTTAAATAATTTAATCCGAAAACTAAGGAATTAATGCTCTTAGAATTAGGGTATCCAGAAGTTGCTCCTCCTGCCAAAAATATTATTTTACCTTTATCATTACTTTCTAGGTGAGAAATTAATTTTTCTACAAACTTTTCTAATTTATGGTAATCAATTCCTGTGGCAGCTCCAACAGATTTAGGATCAAGATTGGCGGAAGAATTATTCAGATCATTAATATCTGATATTCCTGCCAATTCTTTGAATTTATTTATATTGCCTAAGTCTCCTTTTCCACTTTTTATGATTTGGTCAGCAACCATTAGGGCTATCAAACCTTCTCTTCCAGGATTACTGCAAAGCCAACTATCTGCTCCAGCAGCAGTCAATGACATTCTGGGCTCTATTTGTACCATGTACCCTCGATGTTCTTTGCTTCTAAATTTTCCAAACTGATTTTCATATTCAACTGGACCCCATGTTCCCAGAAAATCTAGCCCAAAAGATACAATTAAATCTGAATTTTTTATATCAAAGTAAGGTAAACTATTTGTACCAAACACCTCTTTAGCTGATTCATACATAGAATAATCGTGCAGAGATGACAGTGTTAGATGTTTTAATCCTTTTTCTTTAGAAAATTCATCAATTATACCTTTGTTCATTCCTCTAATTGATTTAGTAATTATGGATTTGTTTCCATTCAATGATAGGGAATTATTTAGAATTGATTCTGCCTCATTCCATGATATTGGTCTATGGTTACCAGAACTTGTTTTTCTATAAAGAGGCCCAGATATTCTATCAGGATGGTATAGAGTTTGAATTTCGGTTTCTGTGACAGCCTTGTGTTTGCCCAATGTATTCGGAAAGTCAGGATTACCTTCTATCTTTTTGGCCCTTCCCTGCATAATTCTTACAATTATGCTCTCGCCATGTTCAGATGTATCACTGGTTGTTGCATACCAATTATCTTCACCCTTAACGTAATCCTCTGGCATATCAACTGGGCTTTGGATTATATATTCTTGTTCAGGCACACCACATGCTTCAAAAATAACAGCCCCAAGCGCTGATCCACCTAAAAGCCCTAAGAACTTTCTCCTAGAGATATTGTTATTTTTTGCGTTATCTAGTGGTGGCAAGTTTCACATCCTACTGAAGCTTCATTTGCTCTATGGCATGCTACACATTGCCCCATCTTTAAAGGCTGATCTTGCCAAACCTGCTCCATTCCAGCCACATTTCCATGGCAAGTTGAACAGACTTGAGATATTGCAACTGTTCCGTCAGATAATGTTTCAAATCCAACAGGTTTATTTTGTATAGCTTCTGGGTTCTCTGTTAGATACCATATATGAGGAGCATGAACAAATCTTACATGATCAGGCATTCTGTGAACTCGCTCCCAGTTTATTGGTGACTTAGTTTCCTCATATAGTCCATAATTTCTTAAAGTTTGTAATTGAGTATTTGACTGCTCTCCTATAACTCTATGGCATGAAACGCAAAGTTCAACAGGAGGAACTCCTGCCCAAGCCTCTTCCGATACTTGTTTATGGCAGTATGTGCAATCCATTCCCAATCCTTCCATAGTTGTTCCATCATCATTTATTCTTGATTCTCCGGATATACTTACATAGGGATTTCCAGTATTAGAATCAATTAGTGGACCAACACCAGCATGTATTGTGTGAGGAAAACTGATAGGTTGTTCTGGGCTCTGATCAAACCCCAGTACAGGCATTGGATTCCCTAACCAAGCTGTCATCACAAATGCTTGTATAAAACTTAAAACTGCAAATATTCCTAGCCCTCCAATAGCCAATACAGGAGCTAATAGTTTTAACCAAGTAGGAGTTGTCTTGTCTTTTTCTCTTATTATTTCGACAATCCATGCAGCCAAATATAGTGGAGCGTATAATATGTCTAATAGTTTTTTCAAAATTACCTATTGCCAAAAACTTGGATAAATGTCAGAAATTATTCCTGTTGCTAATGAAATTGCATAAAGAAATAATGCAACATCTGCAATAAATGCCAAAGTACCAACAACGTACAATGGCAACCTGAACTTGTTGTATTTCTCACTTATAGTGCCAGAATCAACTGCAGAAGGAATGACCGCATGAGCAATTACTAGAGATGGGGCAGCGATGAATGCTAATATTAGACATGCCCACATCATTCTAAGAGCATTTAACCTTACAACCCAATCATCAGTAGTCAAAATTCCTGGATCCAATTTTTTCCTTCACTTAATGAATAAAATTTTCTAGAGAAAAACTAACACATGTTAGGTTTCACCGTCAACTTGATTTTAGATTAAATTCATCCTTTTTAAAAATATAATCCAAAACTCTTTATTCATGACTAAAATAGTAAACTTTATTGGAAATAATGTTTGCTTCTTATGGATGTTTATTTATACTAAAGTTTGTCAACAGGATAATTTAGAGAGTATCTAGAAATAAGGTAATAAATTATGAAAGAAAATTTTCAGAGTAGAAGAGATTTTTTAAAAAGATCAGGAATTTTTATAGGGATTTTTACTGCCATATCTTCAATGCTTAAACCCGGGAAATATTTATTTCCCTCTAAAATAGACTCAGACTCAGTATTTAATCCTAGAGATCCTCAGAATAAACTATAGATTTGAGAGGGCGTAGATGGAAAAGAAAAAGTTAGAAGAGCTTTTTGAGTCAATGTATAGAATTAGAAGGTTTGAAGAAACAATGCTAGAGCAAACTTTTAAAGGGAAGTCCATGGGTGTTACTCATAGTTCTGACGGCCAAGAGGCTGGGCCAGTTGGTATTTGTGCTCACTTAACAGATAAAGATTGGATCGGATCTACCCATAGAGGGCATGGTCACTGCATTGCAAAAGGTTTAGACACAAAAAAAATGATGGCTGAAATATTTGGGAAATCAACTGGCCAATGCAAAGGAAAAGGGGGATCTATGCATATAGCAGATTTTTCTAAAGGCATGTTAGGTGCAAATGCAATTGTTGGTGCAAGCATTCCTCTTGCAGTTGGAGCGGCTTTGAGTTCTAAATATAACGGCACAGAAGATGATTCAGTAGGTGTAGCCTTTTTTGGTGATGGGGCAACAGGCCAAGGCGTTTTACATGAGAGCATGAATCTAGCATCAATATGGAAATTACCTGTAATTTTTGTTTGTGAAAATAATCATTATGCAGAAGCTACTCCAGTTGAATATGCCGTTTCAATCGAGGATATTTCTGATAGAGCAGCAGCCTATTCCATGCCGGGAATTACTGCTGACGGAATGGATGTTTTTGATGTTTATGAAGTAGCTGATGAAGCTATTAATAGAGCACGGAAAGGAGAGGGGCCAACTTTAATTGAACTTAAAACATTTAGATATCATGGTCATTTTCACGCTGATGATCCTAAAAAATATAGAACCCCTGAGGAAGATGAAAAGTGGAAAGATAGGGATTGTTTGAAAATATTTGAAGAAAAAGTTATTTCAAATAAATCCATGACCTTAGAAAGTATAAAGAAAATAAAAGACTTGATCGATAAAGAGATGTTAGAGGCAGTTGAATTTGCAGAAAAATCACCAATGCCAGACATAAGTGAACTTTATAGCGATGTATATGTTAAATACAAGGATTAAATATGACTTTTGATTATTCACAGACATTTAGAGGTTTAGCAGGATTACCGAACACGGATAATGTGCCGGGCTCTGAAATGAGATATAGAGATGCCTTTAATTTAACTTTGAGAGCAGAACTTGAAAGAGACCCTTCAGTGTTTGTTATGGGAGAAGATATTGCTGGTGGCGCAGGAAGATTTGAAAAAGATGGAGAAGTTTCTTACGAAGAGAAAAAAGGATTTAAGCCTCTAGATGCATGGGGAGGTCCTTTTGCAGCAACTAAAGGATTAATACAAGATTTTGGTTCTGAAAGAATTAAAGATACGCCTATATCTGAGGCAGGAGTTTTAGGAGCCGCAATTGGAGCCGCTTTGACTGGCACTAGACCTGTAGTTGATTTAATGTATTTTGATTTTGTTACTGTGGCATACGATCAGTTACTTTCTAACGCGGCAAAAAGTAGATATATGTTTGGGGGCCAAACTAAAGTGCCTTTAACAATGTTTGCAAGGTCTGGTGCAGGTACTGGTCATGCGGCTCAACATTCAGAATCTTTTTATTCTATGTTAGTTCATATTCCAGGCTTGAAAGTCGTTGTTCCTTCGGATCCGCTTTCGGTTAAAGGGCTATTATCTGCTTCTATAAGGGATGATGACCCTGTATTTCTTGTTAATGATAAAAAACTAATAAATTTGAGTGGATTTGTTCCTGATGCAGAGGTTGTATTTGAACTAGGAAAAGGCAGATACCTTAGGAGAGGAACTGACGTAACATTGATTGGAATGGCATATACTTCTGAAATTTGTAGAAAAGTTGCAGAAAAACTAGAAGATTCAGGTGTAAGTTGTGAGGTCATTGATATGTTGAGCCTATCTCCTTTAGATGAGGATATAATTTTAGAATCAGTTTCGAAAACAAATAAAGTAGTTATAGTAGATGAAGACACTCCTATGTGCAGTATGGCTTCAGAGATTTCTTCTATTATTGCTGATAAAGGTTTCGATTTTTTGGATGCTCCTATAAAAAAAGTTAATTCTCCACATACTCCAGTTCCCTATAACCGAGATTTAGAATTTTCGTTTATGCCAAGTGAAGAAAGAGTTATTAAAGCCATTCAAGAAATCGTTGAATATTGAGGAGTATATATGATTAATGTTGGATTTATTGGGGCAGGGGCAAACACCAAAAATGCTCACATACCAAAATTATTAGAACAAAAAGGGGTTAGTGCTTTTGGAGTGGCAAATAGGTCCTATAAGTCAGGAGAGATTGCAGCAAAGGAATTTGGCATAGAGAACATTTATAATTCTTGGGAGGAACTTTTAGACGAAGATAGGATTGATGCAGTGTGCATAGGAACTTGGCCATATATGCATTCCATATTGACAATAAGAGCATTAGAAATGAATAAGCATGTTCTTTGTGAAGCAAGAATGGCAATGAATTCTTTTGAGGCTGAACAGATGTTTGAGGCATCCAAGAACTATCCAAATTTGATAACTCAAATTGTGCCAGCCCCTCATACTTTGCCATATGATAATACAATCAAAAAATGGATTAATAGTGAAATGGGGGATCTGATTTTATTTGATGTCAGATGTACTACTAAAGAATTTCCAAATTACAATAAAGTAATGCATTGGAGAGAAAATAGAGATCTCTCAGGTAACAATATTATGCATATGGGAATTTTTTATGAATCAGCCATAAGATGGCTAGGGACTGCATCTAATGTGTCTGCTCATTCCAATATAGTGATAAAAAAGAGGCTTGATGAAAATACCGGAGAAATGAGAGAAATCTCAATTCCAGACCATTTAGAAGCCATAGGTAATATGTCATGTGGGGGTAGTTTTCATATGACTCATAGCACAATACTAGGTGGTGCTCCTATTGTAGATATATATATATATGGCACAGAAGGCACACTACACATATTTGATGATAATGAGGTTAAAACTAAACAAGCATTCAATAGTTCAAAATTAAGATTGGAAAGTATCAAACCTAATCAAAATAGATGGAAAGAACTGGTCCCGAGAAAAAGTGATGTAGGGGGGTGGAGAGTAGAGGAAGAATTTATTAATGCAATAAAGGGAAAAGAAAAAATAACTCATACTAATTTTTCTGATGGCTTGAAATATATGCAATTTACCGATGCACTTAGAATGAGTTGGGAGTCAGGAAACAAGATTAATTTACCACTTAACTAGAAATGAATGGTGTAATAGATTTAAATGCAGATATTGGCGAATCCTATGGCCTTATGAAGTCCGGGAAAGATGAGTTTATTTCACCTCATGTGACCTCAGTTAATATAGCTACTGGTTTTCATTCTGGAGACCCTGACTCAATAAGTAAAACCGTAGATTTAGCTTTGCAAAATAATAATTCAATTGGAGCACATCCAAGTTTTCCAGACCTTCAAGGATTTGGCAGAAGGTTTATGGAGATGAGTAAAGCCTCTATAAATAATATTATGACGTACCAAATAGGGGCTTTATCCGCATTTGTGAAAGACAAAATAAGTCACGTCAAGCCTCATGGAGCACTTTATAATGCAGCAGCAAAAGATATTAAAATTGTAGAACCAATATTTGATTCAATTTTAAATTTTGACCCAGAAATTATTCATGTAGTTTTAGCAAATTCCGTTTGGGAAGATTTTGTAAAATCAAAAAAGGTTAAATTTTCTAGAGAAGGTTTTGCAGATAGAGCTTATACGGATGACGGTCAATTGGTGAGTAGGAATATTCCTGGCTCTGTCTTAAAAAATCATGACGAGATACTAGAAAGAGTTATAAGCATGGCTTTAAAGGGAAAAGTTAAAACAATTAAAGGAAAAGAAATTAATCTTCAAATTGATACGATATGTCTTCATGGAGACAACGAAGAATCTGTTGAATTGGCAAAGGCAATAAAGGAAGAATTAATTAGAATGGGATGCGAAGTAACAAAAATGACTGATTTTATCGATTAGAACTTATGGAGTTTAGAATCCAAGATATTAGTGATTCCAGTTTAGCTTTTAATTTTTCGAATTTTATAGATGAAAAAGCAAATCAGCATATAAATTTATTATCAAAATCCTTAACCAATGATGATCTAGATTTATTATCAATCTATCCAACATATACCTCTTTAATTGTTACATATAACCCATTATTGATAGAAAGAATTGAAATAATAAGGCAAGTCGAAAAATTGAACAAAACAATAAAAAGTTATGAAAAAATTGAGTCGCAAATTTTAGAAATTCCAGTTAAATATGGAGGCAAAAACGGACAGGATTTAAGGGATTTAGCAAAGATTTTATCTTTAAGTCAGGAACAAATTATTAATATTCATTCTTCGAAATCTTATTATGTTTTCATGGTTGGATTTTCTCCTGGCTTTCCATACTTAGGCGGTCTTGATAAACGATTAGAATGCCCTAGACTTTCAACCCCAAGAGTTGAAGTACCTGCTGGATCAGTAGCTATAGCAGACAAGCAAACAGGGATCTATCCACTAAAATCTTCTGGAGGTTGGAGGATAATAGGAAATACCAACTTAAAACTTTTTGATGAGACAAAGGATAGCCCAAGTTTAATTAGCCCAGGTATGATAATAAAATTTATTCCACTATGAAAATACTAAAAGTGATAAATAACCCCCCATTCTCCAGTATTCAAGATTCTGGGAGATATGGTTATGAAAATCAAGGAGTTCCAAATTCTGGTGCTGGAGATATGTTGTCTTACAGATTAGGCAATCTTGTATTGGGTAATGATGATGTGCCTAGCATTGAGATAATTCACGGTAATCTTGAACTAGAGTTTTATAAAGAATGTTCAATTGCAATTACGGGCTCTGATATGAATCCTAAAATTAATTCTATTCCCGTAAAAATGTGGGAAACAATTCAAGTAGATAGGGGGGATATTTTGACATTTCATGTATCAAAAAATGGATTAAGATCTTATCTTGCTATAAAAAATGGGTTTGCCCTAAAAGAAATAATGAAATCTTCTTCGACTCATTCAACATTTAATATTGGTGGAAAAAAATTAGCAATTAATGACTATTTGTATTGTGATTCAGGACCAGAGGATCTGAAAAATTACAAATTAGATGTTTATCCAGATTATTATAAATTTTCTCAAGTTTTAGCAAATAAAAAAAAGTTAGATGTAATTAAAGGTCCAGAATTCAATAATCTTTCAAATAAGAGTAAAAAAGAATTATTTGATTCTAAGTTTAAAATATCTAATAGAATGGGTAGAACTGGAGTAGTTTTAGAGGGAAAAAAAATTGAATTTTCTAAAAACTTTCGTGATATTATTTCTGATGGAACATCTAAAGGTGTTATACAAGTTCCTAGCGATGGTAAATTATATGTATTAATGGAAGATTCTCAGAGGATAGGAGGCTATCCTAGAATTATAAGTTTGACCACTGCAAGTTTAAATTATTTTAGTCAACTAAGGCCAGGGGATGATGTAATGTTTAATTTGATCTCTATTGAAGAAGCTCATAATAAGGTTAAAGAAATGGAGATTGATTTTTTTGAAGACAATTTATCTGAAAATTTATATCAGAGAGAATTTACATTAATTCATGATGAGAAAGAATTTGCTATTAAATTAGGTATAAAAAATAAAAAAAATATAACAATTAATGGTAAACCAATTAAATTAGAGTTTTAGGTGTTATTGCTAATATAATACTACTTGGAAATAACAGAGGAGAAGGTAAATGATATCTGATGGCTTATATGTTTCATTAGTTGGGCTGGCTATTGTTTTTTTGGTTTTAATAATACTTCTGATCGCTATAACTTTATTAAATTTAATAGAAAGTAAAAAAAGTTTTAATAATACTTCAAATGAATTAACTAAAATTTCTACTAATGAGAACTTTTCAAAATTAGAACTTACCGCTGCTTTAGTTGGGGTGAGCCTAGCATTGGAGGATAATAAAGATGAAAATATCTCTTTAAAAGAACCTGAAGTTAAATTTGAGAATTCTAACTGGAAAGCCTTAGGCCAACAAAGATTATTTAAAGGTAGAGGTAGCTAAATGAAAAAATATAATTTCGAGATAGATGGGAAAAAATTTGAAGTAGAAGTGAATCTAGTAAATTCTGATAATGCGGAAGTAAAAGTTAACAATAAAGATTTTGATATTAAGATTTCGAATGGGTCATCAGAACCTAAAAAAGCAGAACCTAAAAAAGCAGAACCTAAAAAAGCA
>CESD01026778.1_pt1 | contig 23692 bp, 25 predicted proteins | sample 531191 | NCBI WGS metagenome assembly CESD01 (sample SAMEA2622021, study PRJEB7988) | marine metagenome | biome: marine biome (ENVO:00000447); feature: deep chlorophyll maximum layer (ENVO:xxxxxxxx); material: "saline water (ENVO:00002010), including plankton (ENVO:xxxxxxxx)" | depth 188 m
TTTATGAGATTTTATCTGAAGGAAAGGGTGAGTATCTTTCCAGTAAAGAAATACTGGAAAACAAAGACCCTTGTAAAAATTGTATAAATACAAGAGTGCTATTGCTTCATTTACTCTCTTCTTATCTTAGGTATGTTGCTTTAGTTTGGGGCTCAACTGGTGGAGTCTACCTCTCTGGCGCCATAGCGAACTCTTTAATCAAGAAAGAAACATTCCAATCTTTCAGAGAGATATTTGAAGAGAGTGAAACTATGCAAAATCTATTAAAATCTATACCCTTGATTCTAGTAACAATTGAAGATATCGGTCTTAGAGGAGCTTTAGAGATATCAAAAAAGTTATAAGTCTTAACGAACTTTTTTATATATATTAAGTCTATCGAGTAAGTGAGAGATACAAAAAATAAAATAAGCAATAAAGAAGTAGACCTTTCTCTTGTAAGAAGGTCTAAGAAAGGTGATTACAGAGCTTTTGATTTATTAGTTTTAAAGTACCAAAGTAGATTAATCTCTATTGCATTTAAGTATGTTAAAGAAAGGCAGCTAGCAGAAGATATAACTCAAGAAGCTTTCATTAAAGCCTATAAATCAATAGATTCTTTCAGAGAAGAAAGTTCCTTTTATACTTGGGTTTACAGAATCACAGTCAACACTGCAAAAAATTATCTGGTTTCTTTAAAAAGAAAAAAAGATTTTTTAATGAGTGACTTATCTGAAGATGATTCTTTTTATCTTGAAAAATTAGATATCGAATCGCCACAAGAAATATTAAAAGCAAACGAATTAAGAGATTTAATCTTTGAAGCTTTATCTACCTTAGGAGAAGAAACAAGAACAGCATTATCGTTGAGAGAATTTGATGGTTTAAGCTACGAACAAATTGCCGGAATAGTGAATTGTCCTGTTGGTACTGTTAGGTCGAGGATTTTTAGAGGGCGGGAGATTATAGAGGAAGAAATAGGCAAATACATGGACAGGAATTCAATAGATCAAAATATAAAAATATCATGACAATTAGTAAAGGAATAAAAGAAAAGGTATCTGCTCTTAGTGATGGAGAATTATCAGACTTTGAAACGCGTAGAGTTTTAGAAGAAATAAATAGTAACCCTGAACTAAGAGAGTACTGGAAGAAATTACAAATTTCAAAAAGTGCCTTCGAAAATGATCCTTTTTCTTTTGTAGAGTCGGATGTTTCTTTAAAGGTAAGCAGAGAATTGGGAAATAGCTTAAATTCAATATCGCATAAGAAAGAATCTTTCTTTGTTCAGCAAAAAAACTATATAAGTCTAGCAGTTGCAAGTTGTCTTTTAGTGCTTGTTTACAATTTTCAGAGTTTAGTTTCTAAAACCGACTCTTTTTCTGAGCTTGCCTCTCAAAGAATATCTCAAGCTATTGCTAATCCTCAAGCTATGGAGGTGCTAAATAATTCAATTGCAGGACTAAATGCAGAGCTTCAGACAATTCAGTCAGACCCAGAGGGGTTGCTAAGAGCTAATTATGTTCTTCCTTCTTCAGGTAAAACTTTTAATGTAAGTTTATCTCCAATTGAATTATCTTCTGGCCTTTCTTCTAGGCCTGCTTCTACAATAGCTTATCTCAAGACTAAAGAAGGAGTTTATATAATTTCCGTTAGCGGTAACATTACTGCTGAAAAAAAATTAGAAATACTTCAAAATGCAAACTTTTTTGCTAATAATTTAAATAAATAAGGATTTTAATGTTTGAGTATAGAAAAATACTGTTTGTAATTGTTCTCTCTTTTGCTGGATTTATACAAGCAAAAGACCTACCCAATTTTACTGACCTTGCTGAAGAGTCTTCTCCTGCTGTTGTTAACATTACTAGCACAAAGACAGTGAGTAACAGAAATTCTTATGGTGGTGGATTTGGAGACCCTCGATATGATGAATTTTTTGAACGGTTCTTTGGCCAACCAAGGCCTTCAGTTCCAAGAGAAAATACTAGGCCTGTAGTTTCAACCGGTTCTGGTTTTGTTATATCTAAAGATGGATATTTATTAACAAATAATCATGTTATTGATGGCGCCGATGAAGTCACGGTAAGTTTAGGTGATAGAAGAGAATTTAAAGCGGAAGTAATAGGGGCTGATGCTAGATCTGACGTAGCATTATTAAAAATAGATGCTAAAAACCTTCCTACTTTAAAAATTGGAAGCTCTAAACAGCTTAAGGTAGGTGAGTGGGTTGTAGCTATAGGGTCGCCTTTTCAACTTCGTTTTTCTGTAACTTCAGGAATAGTAAGCGCAAAAGGTAGAAGTATACCTAACGGATCTGACTCAACTTATGTACCCTTTTTGCAAACTGATGTAGCTATTAATCCTGGGAACTCGGGAGGGCCTCTATTTAATCTTAACGGAGAAGTTATAGGTATTAATTCTCAGATTTACACAAGGTCTGGAGGTTATATGGGAGTCTCTTTTGCTATACCTATTGATTATGCAATGGATGTTGTGGATCAACTAAAAGAGAAGGGCTATGTAGCAAGGGGTTGGTTAGGGGTTAGCATCCAAGAAGTGACAAGTGAATTGGCAGAAGCATTAGACATGGAAGTTCCTAAGGGGGCCTTAATATCTCAGATTGTGAAAGACAGTCCGGCTGAAAAATCTGGTCTAAGAGAAGAGGATGTAATTTTGTTCTTTGATGGTGAAGAAATATTTTACTCTGCAGATTTACCTTTGACGGTAGGAGCGATAAAACCTGATTCTAGAGTCAATACCATGATTCTTAGAGACGGAAAGAAAAAAACTATTAGTGTTAAAGTAGGAGAATTACCCAAAGATCCTTCAATAGCATTTAATAATACTAATGAGAATATTCTAGGATTGTTAGTAGAAAATCAACCTGATAGTTCAAATGAAGTATCTGTTTCAGGCATTTTAGTTACAGGAGTAGATTCTGAAGGTATTGCGTATTCTTCTGGTATAAGAAAAGGCGATATCATCTACTCTTTAGCTGGAAGAAGAATAAGCAATGTTGAAGATTTCAAGAGAGTTCTTGATGGAATAAATACGGAAAGAAATACTAGGATTGGAATTGCACGAAACGGAAATAAAAGAATACTTAGCTTAAATTTGTCAAAATAGTTATCCTTCTAGCATTCTAGAAGCTAAAAATATTATTTTTGATGAATATTAGAAATTTTTCTATCATTGCACATATCGATCACGGTAAATCTACTCTTGCAGATAGAATTATTGAACTTTGTGGAGGTTTAAGTTCCAGGGAAATGACGTCTCAGGTTTTGGACACTCTTGAATTAGAAAAAGAGAGAGGCATAACCATAAAGTCTCAAACCGTAAGCCTTTCTTATAAAGCTAATGATGGTCAAGAATACCAAATTAATCTAATTGATACTCCTGGACATGTTGACTTTGCATATGAAGTTTCTAGATCTTTGTCGGCTTGTGAAGGCGCTATACTTTTAGTAGACGCATCTCAAGGCGTTGAGGCTCAGACTCTTTCTACTTGTTATAACGCTGTTGAAGAGGGACTTACTATTATTCCAGTTTTGAATAAAATCGATTTAGATCAATCAGATCCAGAAAGGATAAAGCGTGAAATAGAAGAAATAATAGGTGTAGATGCTTCAGATGCCCCTTGTATTAGTGCAAAAATGGGAACTGGAATCAAAGAGGTAATGGAGCAGGTTATCTCAATGATACCACCACCAGAAGTTGATATTGAGTCTGAAGTTCAAGCTTCAATCATTGATTCTTGGTTTGATAACTACCTTGGAGTTGTATCTTTAGTTCGAGTAGTAAAAGGTAAGATAAAAAAAGGGGATAACATCGAAATCTTCTCAAGAAAGGAGAAACATAGCGTAGACAAGATTGGCGTTTATACGCCTAAAATAAAAGATTTGGACGAACTTTATTCTGGTCAGGTAGGATTTATTTGTGCAAGTATAAAAGAAATAAGAGGAGCCCCTGTTGGCGATACTATTATTAAAGCTAATTCAGATACTGCAAGATTAGATGGATTTAGAGAAGTAAATCCGCAAGTATATGCTGCTTTATTCCCCCAAAGTGCTGACGATTTCGAGTCTTTTAGGGAAGCATTAGAGAAGCTATGTTTAAATGATGCATCTCTTCATTACGAACCTGAACATTCAGAAGCCTTAGGGGCAGGATTTAGGTGTGGGTTCCTTGGAACTTTACACATGGAGATAATCTCGGAAAGATTAAATAGAGAGTACGGGATGGATCTAATAGCAACTGCGCCAACTGTGGCTTATGAAGTGACTGGTACTGATGGGGTTACTCGAAGGATAGAGAATCCAAGCGCATTAACAGATTATAGTAAGGTGAAATCTATTCAAGAACCAATAGCTCGAGCAAACATACTAGTCCCTGAAATGTATATTGGTTCCGTAATGAAACTTTGTAATGACAGAAGAGGAAAGCAAATTAGTATGCGTTACGTTGCTGGGCAAGCTGAATTAATTTATGACTTACCTCTTAGCGAGATAGTAGTTGATTTCTTTGATCGACTTAAATCAGTTAGTCGAGGGTATGCTTCTTTAGACTACTCATTAGATAGATATGAGTTATCTGATGTTATTAAGCTAGATATTCTTTTAAACGGAGATAAGGTTGATGCGCTTGCCTATATGGCGCATAGATCGGTTGCCACTTTAAAAGGCCAACAATTCACTGAAGCTTTAAAGGAAGTAATCCCAAGGCAGCAGTTTGATGTTGCTATTCAGGCAGCTATAGGCGGTAGGATAGTTTCTAGACAAACTGTCAAGGCCTACAGAAAAGATGTAACAGCCAAACTATACGGTGGTGACGTTACAAGGAAAATGAAACTGCAAAAGAAGCAAAAGGCTGGTAAGAAAAGGATGAAGAATATAGGTAGGGTTGAAGTTCCTCAGGATGCTTTTCTTTCAGTTTTAAAGGTTAAAGATTAAAAATGGATACAAGTTTAACGTTACTTTTAGGTCTTGAGGCCGTTGGTTACTTTTTCTGGATATTGTTTACTAGAAATAAGAATTCTTTTAATAGAAATATAATAAGCACTTTAATGTTTGTTTTAGCTCTTGTTATTCTCTATAGGATTTTTGTACTAAATATAGATTTTGGTTTAGTTTTGTCAATTGCAACATTTCTAGCTGCTCTTTCATGGATATTAGGATCAATAGTAAGTATTGACGAATTAAGAAAAGAAAGTAAATCTTATTTCTTTATTTTATTAGCTATTACTATCATCAGATCTTTTGCATACGAACCTTATCAGATACCCAGTCGTTCAATGGTTCCCGGACTGCAAGTAGGTGATTTCGTCCTAGTAAATAAACATGCTTATGGCTTAAAGTTTCCTGGAACAAATTATCTGTTAACTGAGCTAAAGAAACCGGCTAGAAATGATATTGCTGTATTCATACCACCACATACGATTTGTGATGCATCACCATTTGATGCTAGACCAGATTTAGGAACATTAAGTACAGACCAAAGCCAATTATTTTTAAATAAGTTTCTTAAATTACAAAAAGATAGATGTACTGCAAATGGAATCAAATATGTAAAACGAGTAATTGGTATCCCTGGAGACAAGGTAGAAATCAAGGGTTATGAAATGTGGATTAATGGAAATAAAATAGATCAGGAAGTTATTTCTAGTATTAACGGAGAGTCTTTAATAAAAGAAACTATAGATGACAAAACTCATGTAATAAGATCTTTAGGCATTACAGAGTATGCTCAACATAACTGGACAGTTCCTGAAGGAAGTTATTTAGCCATAGGCGATAACAGAGATAATAGTCTTGATAGTCGTGCATGGGGTTATTTCTCAGAGAACACTTTAGTAGGTAAAGCTGAGTATATTTGGCTTCATTGGAATTCATTCTCCAATCTTCCAACTTTTACTCGCAACCAAAAAATAGACTAATTTGATGAAAGATTTGATGACAAAATTAGGTTATAACTTTCAAGATAAAACCTTGCTTAACATGGCACTTACTCATAAAAGCTTTTCTACGCAACACAATGAAAGGTTGGAGTTTCTAGGGGATGCTATATTAAATTTATATGTCACTGAATACTTATACAAAGAATTTGATTCTTTAGATGAAGGGAAGCTCACACAATTTAAAGCAACGATTGTAAGTAGAGAAAACTTAACAAAAATTTCACAAGATATCGGGCTATCAAAGTTTATTTTTACTGGTAAAGGTGAAGTATTAGAAGGAAACTCAATACTTGGAAACGCTATAGAGGCGTTAATAGGTGCAGTTTATCTGGATTCTGATTACTCAAAAGCATATGCAGTTTTAGACAAGATTTTAAAAGAAAATCTTTTAAATCTGGAAGAGGGTACTGATTTAAAAGATCCTAAATCAAAGCTTCAAGAGCTCCTCCAAAAAAGAAACCTTGAATTGCCTTTATATACTCTTAAAAAAAGGGGCTCTAAAGAGAAACAAATTGGCTTTACAGTCTTTTGCGAAATTAAAGATCTTGGTATGTCTGCAACTGGCAATGGTCAAAGTCGCAAGAAAGCTGAATTGAGTGCTGCGCAGAAGATACTTAAGAAAATTGAAATTACATAATGTCGGAGCAAAATAAGAAATCAGGGTTCATATCCTTAGTTGGAAAAACTAATGTAGGAAAATCAACTCTTTTAAATGAGATTTTAGGTCAAAAGATATCAATAACATCTAGAAAGCCTCAAACGACCAGACACAGACTCTTAGGCATAAAAACTATAGAAGATTCGCAGATGATATTTATTGATACTCCTGGATTCCATGCAGATCATAAACGTGCCTTAAACCAGTACATGAACAAAGTTGCTTCCAGCGCAATGAAAGGCGTAGATGTTCTTATCTATGTCATTGAATGCCTGAACTGGACAGAAGAAGACCAACAGTTAACTAATCAAATTAGGGAAGATCATGAAGCTTCTATATTGGTTATTAATAAAATAGATAAGATTCATCAAAAGGAAGACTTGTTGCCATTTATAAAAATTATGTCCGAGCTGCATCTATTTTCTGATATTGTTCCAATCTCAGCATTAAAGAAGCAGAATATTGCTGCTCTTATTGACTCTATATTGGCCAAACTTCCTGTTGGTCAGCATATTTACCCATCGGACCAAGTTTCAGACATATCAGAGAGATTCTTAGCTAGTGAAATCATTAGAGAAAAATGCATCACTAGGGTTGGAGATGAGTTGCCTTATAGGATAAGCGTTTCTATAGAAAAATTTATAGAAGAAGAAAACATCGTTCATATCGATGCTAATTTATTTGTCGAAAAGAATAGTCAGAAAGGAATGCTAATAGGAGCATCTGGAAGCAAACTAAAAGCAATAGGAACTGCATCAAGACTTGAGCTTGAAGAAATTTTGCAGACAAAAGTTATGTTAAATCTTTGGGTGAAGGTTAAGACAGGATGGACCGATGATGAGGCCATGTTAAGCACTATGGGGTATGATCTTGGTAAGTCGCGTTAATCTTGAACCTGCTTACGTTCTGCACTGCAGAGAGTTTAAAGAAACTAGCCTGCTTATAGACTTATTTACTAAAAACCACGGGAGAATAACTGTAGTTGCAAAAGGGGCCAGAAGACCTAAAAGTCCTTTAAAAGTTATCTTAACCCCTGCTTCTTTATTTGCTGTATCTTTTAGTGGGAAAACTGAGCTAAAGAGTTTAAATGCTTGTGAATTGTTGAATCATTATTCTTTATCAATGCCAGTTTCATATAATTCAATAATCTACGTAAACGAACTTCTAATTAAAGCAACTGAAAAGGAAGATCCTCATAAAGAGATATTTAATCAATACCAGTTATTATGCGAAGGCCTATCAGGCAGAACAAATCAAGTTGAAGTAGAGGTTTTGTTGCGAAGCTTTGAATTAATCTTGTTACAAGAGCTTGGGTACGGAATAGATCTTAGCTTTGAATCAATTAGTGGTAATAAAATAAAACCTAATGATAAGTATATTTTTAATCCTAGCCTGGGATTCACCAAAGTGCAGACTGAATCTACTCAATCTAAAGGAATATTTTTAGGTAAAGATATCTTAAATTTCTCAAGCGGTAACTTAGCAAATGAAGAGTCTAGACAGGCATCAAAAAAAATAATGAGAATAGCGTTAGACCATCATCTTGGCAATAAGAGCCTAAATATAAGAAAATACCTATCAAAAGAGTAAAAAAATGATTAAAGGAATTGGAGTAGATTTAGTAGATAAGTCTCGGATTAAAGCAATATGCTTAAAACATGGGATGAGATTTGAGAATAAAATACTTTCTTTAAAGGAACTGGAAGAGTTGTCACAAAGGAAAGACTTAAACAAGATATCCTATCTAAGTAATAACTTTGCTTGTAAAGAAGCATGCTCAAAAGTATTAGGTAAAGGCTTTTCAAATGGAATTAAGTTCAAAGATATAGAGGTTTTAAGGAATACTAGCGGTGCCCCTTTCATTGTCTTGAAAGGCAAAGCATCAAACCTTGCTGATGATTTAAATATTGAAAACATATATGTTTCTATAACTGACTCAAAAGAATCATCCATTGCTTTCGTCATAGGAGAATCGTTATGAAGATTATACTGTTAGGACCTCCAGGCGCAGGAAAAGGGACTCAAGCAGAAGTATTATGTGAAACCTTTAGTATTCCGCATATTTCTACCGGCAATATGCTTAGAGAAGCCGTAGAAGAGGAGACAAATCTTGGCCTTGAAGCTAAAGCTTTAATGGATGCAGGAATTTTAGTTTCTGATGAAGTCATAGTAGGACTTGTTGAGGATAGGATATCGAAGGCAGATTGCAATAAAGGTTTTTTATTTGATGGATTTCCAAGAACTATTCCCCAAGCGCAAGCTTTGGTTGATAGAGATATACACATAGATTCCGTTGTGGAAATACATGTTCCCGATGAAGATATTATTGAAAGAATGTCTGGAAGGAGAATGCATCCAGGATCTGGACGGAATTACCATATAGTTTATAACCCTCCAAAGATTGATGGTAAAGATGACTTAACTGGAGAAGACTTAATTCAGAGGGAAGATGATAAGCCTGAAACAGTGAAAGATAGACTGATAGTTTATCAGAACCAGACTTCACCCTTAGTTAATTTCTATTCAGAGATGTCAGAAAAAAATAAATTAAAGTATGTCAAAGTCTTAGGTACCTCTTCACCTGAAGACGTTTCCACCGAAATCTTAAGTAAGCTGTAATAATTTGACTAAAATATTAGCTATAGAGACATCTAGTGATGCATGTTCTGTTGCAATTAGCGATGGAGCGATAGATTATTCATTTCATGAATTAATGCCAAGACAACATACTGAAACTTTAATAGGTATCATAGATGACTTATTAAATTCAGCTTCATTAGATATTAAAGATTTAGATATCGTTGCAGTTGGTTGCGGCCCTGGATCTTTTACTGGGATTAGATTGGCTTGCTCAACTGCTCAAGGTATCTCAACTAGTCAGAATATAAGAGGTATTGTTGTTCCAAGTTTAGAAGTATTAGCTTTCAGCAAAAACAAAGCAGAGTCTGCAGAAAAAATTGTAAGCATTGTCGATGCAAATATGGGTAGACTTTATTTAGCTGAGTATCTTTACTCTGGCCAAAATCTTAAGACTTCAAAATTAACATCTATAGCTAGAGATTCCTTTAATCCTAAAAAATATGACAAAGAGACCTTTTTTGTAGGAGCTGGTTGTAGGCTTGTCTTAGATTCATTAAAAAAAGTGTCTAGTAAAATTAGTTTTGAGCTCCCTTCAGCATTAGAATTACTTCAAATGGCAAAAGAGAAACACTTAAGCAAGGATACGGTAGCCCCTGAACAAATATTACCTCTCTATCTGACCGAGGAAAGTAATTGGGTTAAATCATAATGGACCTTATACAAGTTTTATTGCTATCCTTCATACAAGGATTGACAGAATTTTTACCAATTTCGAGCTCCGCTCATTTGATATTATTTTCTGATTTCTTTTCCTCTAGTATTCAAAGTTTAAATTTTGACGTTTCAGTCCATCTGGGCACTCTTGTCGCTGCTTGCGTTTATTTTAAAGATGAAATTTCATATATTCTAAATTCGTTTTCTAGTTCAGATAAAGAAAGCACTGGAAAAAAATTATTAGTTAACTTAATAATCGGCGCATTGCCCATTTTAATTATTGGATTTTTTGTAAGAGATTTAGTTGAAATCTTTTTAAGAGCTCCAGAAATAATAGCTTATGCAACCATATTTTTTGCAGTTATTTTGTACCTGAGCACGAAGGTTAAGGCCCGACATTATCAATTAGATTCTATTTCTCCTATTCAAGCATCAATAATAGGACTTGCTCAATGTCTGGCTTTGATACCTGGAACTTCACGTTCTGGTATTACAATTTCAGCTGGGTTAGCTTTAGGGCTCGAAAGTAGAGTTGCATCTAGATTCAGTTTTTTGCTCGCTATTCCTACTATAGGTGCAATTGCTTGCTATCAGATTATTAGTGTTGATTTTGTTTCTTTTGCTGAAGAGTATAGGAACAATCTAATAGGCATCTTTGTGTCTTTTGTTGTCGCGTACCTAACTATAGATTTCTTTATTAAATTTATAGACAGGATAGGATTTATGCCTTTTATTATCTACAGACTTATTCTGGGAGCTTTAATTTTATTATTCCTAATCTGATGGAACTATTTGTTTCATACAAATCACAAAAACATGAACAAACAGCTATTAATTTAGCAAAAGAATTTGGTTTGACTTGCTATCTTCAAGGCGAAATAGACCATAAAGAAAATATGCAGTCTTATTTCTTTGTCTATCAACCTGGCCGTTCTTATATTCAAAAAGGTTTAGGCAAGTCATCAAAAGATATTTACTGCAATTTTGTTGATTGGTCAGTTAACTTTACTGATCCTTTATTATCTAGATGCCTAAAAGGTCTTCCAGATAAATTCATAGCTTTAGACACAACGGCTGGTTTTGGGAAAGATGCTTTAGAAATAGCTAAAAACAAAAAGTGTCACTCTATTCTTTTGGTTGAGAGAGAGAAATGGCTTTTCTATTTGTTGCAAGAAGGAGTTAACAACGTAGAAAAAATTGAGACACATAAATTCATTAATAAGTTTTCTATTAAGAATGCAGATAGCTATGAGCATCTAAATACCACAAAAATTAAATATGATTTAATTTATATAGATCCAATGTTTACAGGAGTCGGAAAATCTAAAGCTAAGATAGCTATCCAAGCTTTAAGAGATTTAACTCAAGAAAATGAAACAGATGGTTTGCTAGGTTTAGCAATTAAGAAAGCTATAAAAAGAGTCATTGTTAAGCGACATAAAAATTCTACATATCTTGAAGATATAAAACCCAGTTACTCTGTTAAAGGAAAGGTGGTCAGGTATGATATTTATATTCCTAATTAATATTTTCTATAAGATCTAAAAATCTATTATCAAAAAATACCTCACAACTATTACGAGCCTTTATAGCAATTGAAGATGCAGCTAGCAGCTCATCATCTTCATTTACATATCTTTCTGTAATAAGCAGCTCTATAAAATTTCGGAATTTTGTTTTGTCAGAAAACTCAGGATAGGGCCATCCTTCTTTCCTTTCTAATTCTTTAGCAATTAAATCACAATCCGTTTGAAGTTTTTCTTTCGAGATAGTGTCCTGATCCCGGAAGACGCTCATTACTATATAAAACCTTTTTAAGCTTGGTTCACATATATTACATAAGGATAAATATTTATTAAATTGTTCATCATGGCTATTGGGCTTGCAGTAAGTTTCTGATCCTTTTAATACAAGCACCCCTTCTTCTAAAAGTGTTTTTAAAGCATTATCTATTTCCTCTTTTCTTATATGCGAAGATTGAAGAAAATATTCTCTAGCAACAATGGGATATATCATTTTAATTAAAGAATTTAAATCATCTCTAGTGATTATCTCTAAATGCCTTACAGATTCACAGATCAAGGAATAAAGCATGAAAACATGAATAATATTATTTTTGTAGAATGTAAGCGCTGCTACTTCTGATTGGGTTGGGTTATAGACTGAATCAGAGCCAACTAGTTGATGTTGTATAAATTTTAATTTTTCAACTTTGCTAATAATTTCTTCCGAGTTTGTTTCGGTTAACCAAATACCTTTATAGGCATCTGATTTATTTATTAAAGTCAGGAAAAAAGATATTCTATTCATTAGTGTTTCTTTAGTAAGAACCTGAGTAGGTTCAGTTAATAGGCTGATGGCAAATAGACTAGTTGAGCTTACAGCCACTGAATTATTTATAGACCTGATAATCTCTTCTCCCAATAAACTCGTAATCGGCTTTAACCATTCAGGTTTTTCTAAGGGTGAATCAATATGAAAATCATCTGATACATTTACATCAAGGAATTCATCTAAATCTATAGGGTTACCAAAATTTAAATAAGCATTGCCTAAGTAATCATTAAAGTCTTTTAGAACTTTAAAAGGGTCGAATAAGCTTTCTCTCTTTTTTTTAGACCCAGACAATTCAGATAGATAGCTCTGACCCTCTAGAATTTTTTCATAGCCTATGTAGATTGGAATAATTTTTACCTTTTGTCCTTTAAGTGAAGCGAAGCTTCTTAAGATCAAAGAGAGCAGACCAGGTCTTGGAGGAAGGCTCATGCCAGTTCTACTTCTACCTCCTTCAGGAAAGAATTCAATGGAACTTCCTCTTAACATCAAGGATCTAATATATTCAAAGAACACAGTGCTATATATAGTATTCTTCATAAATGATCTTCTCATAAAGATAGCTCCAGCGCCTCTTAATATACCCCCAATGATTGGAAGATTTAGATTATTTCCAGCAGCAACCTGTGGAAGCATAAGGCCATTTTCATAGAGGATGAAAGTTAAGGCACAATAGTCTATATGACTTCTATGACAAGGAACGTAAACAAGGGCATTGTCTTGTGAGATATTTTTAATTTGCTCTATATTTTTTATATTTATACTCTCATATCTGCTATTCCAGAACCAGGTAAAACCCCTTACTAGCATCCTTACTATTGGGTAATTTAAGTCCGAACATATCTCTCTTGCGTATTTGTAAGCTTTTTTTACTAATCTCCGTTTTCTCGATTTTCTTCCTTTGGATTGCTTGTTAATTTCCTCTCTCACACGTATATTTTTTGCAAGCGTTTTTACCATTGTTCTTCTATGAGATATGTCTGGTCCAAGCATCGCTTGTTTAGATCTCCTAAATAGGGCTCTTAAATAACGACTTAAGAGCTGAGAGTTTTTCTTATTTGAATCTGAATAGTTAATTAGCTTTTCTACTTTTAAAGGTTTCTGAAATTTAATAATTAAATTTCTTCCATGAAAGATGATTTTAAAGAGTTTCTTAATAGAACCAGATGTTCGCCAAGAAGGAGAAAATAGAATTTTAAAAAGGGATTGTTGTTTGTCTGGATGCTTTCCCCAAATAAAGGATACTGGAATAATTGATAACTTTTCTTTTCGTAAATTAAGTATAGCTTCAAGATTTTCAGGATCTTGCCTTTTAATTTTTTGTTCAGAAATTATATATTTTGGATCTTTCAAACATATAAACTTTTCGAGGCTGCTGTTTGATAATTTATCAAGAGGGGAGGGAATTTGCAGATCACTGTTAGCTATGGCTAGCGCCATTAGATCACTTGCCGAGTCTACTGAAAGAGCAAATACTGTATTTTCATTTTTTAAATCTTCTATAGAGATATTCTCAAGTTCAATTTCGAACTTAATTATCTTACTTAAACATAGGCTTAAGATTGTAAAAATACGATTTTTAGTTAGAACCCTAAACATTTTAAATTGATCTTTTAGTTTTTAGAATGAAGTTTACCTTTTCATAGTAAAATTAATACTTGGATTTGCTTTATTTAATTGCCGAAGTGGCGGAATTGGTAGACGCAGGGGATTCAAAATCCCCCGCCCTTTGGGTGTGAGAGTTCGAGTCTCTCCTTCGGCACCAATAGAGATTATTATTTGAAATTACAAGATTACGATTTTTTACTACCAAATGAGTTGATTGCAAGAAAACCTCCAAAAACAAGAGGAACTAGCAGACTTTTAGTGCTTAACAAAGAATTAGAAGACAAGACAATAGAAGATTTTGGCAAATATCTTAACTCAGGAGATCTGTTAGTTTTAAATGATACTAAGGTTCTCAAGGCTAGACTACATGCAAGAAAGCCAACAGGTGGATCTGTAGAGGTATTGATAGAGAGACTCTTAGAGGATAACTGTGCTCTAGCGCAAGCTAAATCAAATAGAAGTTTACAGATAGGAGATTCCGTAAAGATAGAAAATACTACTTTAGATATTCAAGTTTTAGATAAGAAGGATTCCCTATATAAGATCCAATTTCCCAAGTCTCCAAAGAAAATCCTTGATATGTACGGAATGGTACCACTACCTCCTTACATAAAAAGAAATGCAGATATTCAAGACGAGGAAAGGTATCAGACTGTGTATGCTAATGAAGCTAAAGAACATTCTGTAGCTGCTCCAACAGCCGGATTACACTTTACTAAATCTCAACTAAACAAAATAAAAGACAGAGGAGTAAAAATTGCCTATATCACTCTTGATATTGGTCTTGGAACATTTTCACCGATTAGATCTGAAAATGTTGAAGACCATTTAATGCATAAAGAAAAGGTTTCTATAGATAGAAGCACTGCAGACATAATCAATAGAGTTATTGATTCTGATGCTCGAGTCATTGCAGTTGGCACCACTGTATTAAGATGTTTAGAGTCTGTTTATACTAAATTTAATAAATTACAGCCTTATGATGGTGAGACAGATTTATTCATATACCCGGGCTATAGGTTTGGAATTGTAGATTCGCTATTAACAAACTTTCATTTACCTAAATCTAGTTTATTTATTTTAGTTTGTGCCTTTGGAGGGACTATGCAACTTAAATCTGCTTATAAGCATGCAGTAGATCAAAATTATAAGTTCTTCAGCTATGGTGATGCTATGCTGATCAATAAATCAGATGGAATCTAATATCTATAGGTTAATAGCAGAAGATGGGCTTGCCAGAAGGGGTGAGATAAAAACCCAACATGGTAAATTTCAAACACCCGCTTTTATGCCTGTAGGGACTTATGGCGCTGTTAAAGCATTAAGTCCTAGAATTTTAGAAGACTTAGAGGCTGAAATTATCCTCTCTAACACCTATCATCTGATGGAAAGACCAGGTGTAGATATTATTAAAGCTCATGGCGGTCTACATAATTTTATGGGATGGAATTCTCCTATTTTAACAGACTCAGGCGGATATCAAGTTTTCAGCCTTTCAAAAAAAAGAACTATAACCGATGAAGGAGTTCAGTTTTTCTCTCTCTTGAATGGAGATAAGAGATATTTAACGCCGGAATCATGCATGCAACTTCAACTGGATTATGGTGTCGATATCGCTATGGTCCTTGATGAATGCACGCCTTATCCAATAGCAGAAGACGCTGCCAAAAAATCCATGCAACTATCACTTAGATGGGCAGATCGTTGTCGTAAGGCTTTTAAAACTGAAAACGCGTCTCTATTTGGGATAGTCCAGGGAGGTGTTTTTAATAATCTAAGAGAAGATTCATTAGGAGAATTAATAGAGATAAATTTTGAAGGATATGCAATCGGAGGTCTTTCAGTAGGAGAGCCAAAAGAAGACATGATTAGAGTTGTAAATCATATTGCCCCAATGATGCCAACCGAGAAACCTAGATACCTTATGGGAGTTGGCACTCCTTTAGATATCGTAAAAGCTGTTGAGGCAGGCATAGATATGTTTGATTGCGTTATTCCAACTAGGCATGCCAGAAACGGATATCTATATACTTCGAAAGGCATAGTAAAAATAAGAAATAGTGAAAATAAAAATAATCTAGAACCTCTAGATTTAGATTGCACTTGTTATACTTGTAGTAATTTTTCAAGAAGTTATTTACATCATTTAGATAAAACAAAAGAGATGCTAGGGTCAACCCTTCAGACAATACATAATTTACATTATTATTTAAGTCTCATGAGAAATTTGCGAGTATCAATTGAAAAAGGTACATTGCAAACCTTTATCAACAAATTTGAGGCTGCTTGGAATAATGCTGACAGCCCCAATATAGTTAAATAAGAGGAATATAATGGAACAATCAACAACTTTTTTAGACCCAACTCTGTTTTTGCTTTTTGGATTCATGATTCTTATCTACTTTTTGATGATAAGACCTGAGAATAAAAGACGAAAAACTCACCAAGAGATGTTAGCTAGTATCGAGGTAGGCAATGAAGTAGTTACAGCGGGTGGGATACTTGGTAAAGTCTCAAAAATAAGCGATCAATATATAGAACTTTCTATTTCTGATAGTACAAAGATTAAAGTTCAAAAAACATCAATCTCAACTATCTTGCCTAAAGGGACTTTAAAAGCAATATAAGACTGTGAAACGTTACGGTATTTGGAAGTACATTCTCATCCTAATAGTATTAAGCTTTGGAGTAATTTATTCGTTACCCAATCTGTATGCTCCTGACCCGGCTGTACAAATCTCTTACAACTCAAGCTCTCAAGCGGCAGATGCCAACTTAGAAAAAAGAATACAGTCTGTTTTAGATTTAGATTCTTTATCTTCGTCTGTTGAACTACATGAAGATTATGTTCTTATTCGTTTAGAAACTTATGAAGATCAATTAAAAGCAAAAGACTTATTGTCTTCTGAATTAGGTTCAGATGTAATTATTGCCTTAAATCTAGCCCCAACTACCCCTGAATGGTTAAGAAATATTGGGGGTGAGCCTATGAAATTAGGTTTGGATTTAAGAGGAGGTGTGCATTTTTTAATGCAGGTAGATACTGAAGCAGCCTTACAAAATAGACAAAATGGAACTCTCCAAGATATAAGACGACGACTGAGAGAAGAAAAAATAAGATATACAAACGCTGTTGTGGATGACGATCTATCGATCCAATTATCCTTTAATAATGAAACTAATAAGCAAAGTGCTGATTCTTTTATAAAAGACAATTATCCCCAATTTTTAGGCTCTCCAACCTATAATTCAAGTAACTCCTTAAAATTAGTTCTAGCAGAAGAAGAGATAGAACAAATTGAATCAGATGCAATAGATCAAAACTTAACCACATTAAGAAATAGAGTTAATGAACTAGGCGTATCGGAACCAATAGTTCAAAGACAAGGAAAAAAAAGAATTGTGGTTCAATTACCTGGCATACAAGACACTGCTGAAGCAAAAAAAATATTAGGAAAAACGGCAACGTTAGAATTTCATTTAGAAGCTCAGTTAGATACTCCTCGTTCTAGAAAAACCTCTTATCCTTATAAAGGAAATAGAGGAGCCCCGGCTTTTTTACAAGACGCATTGATTTTAGGTGGAGATCAAGTCGCAACGGCTCAAGCAAGTTTTGATGAAAATGGCTTACCCCAAGTAAATATTACTTTGGATGGAGAAGGCGGTTCTCGAATGCATAGAGCCACTAGAGGTAATATAGGCAAGAGGTTAGGAGTTTTATTTGTAGAACAAAAGACAAGAACAATTTATCAAAGAGACAGCGAAGGTAATCAAATTCCTATTCAAGAAACTTATCAAGTGAAAGAAATCATCAGTTTGGCTACCATTAGAGCTGCTCTTGGAACTTCCTTTAGGATAACTGGTTTAGATAGCCCAAGCGAATCTTCTGAATTGGCTTTACTACTTAGGGCTGGAGCTTTGGCTGCGCCAATGCGTTTTGTTGAAGAGCGTACTGTAGGCCCAAGCCTGGGAGCAGATAACATAGAGGCAGGTATATTTTCTATGGAACTAGGCATGGCTTTAGTGCTTTTATTTATTCTTTTTTATTATAGGGTATTTGGCGTGGCTGCCAGTTTAGCTCTGTCCTTTAATATAATTTTATTGGTTGCAGCAATGTCAATACTCTCAGCTACATTAACACTTCCAGGTATAGCAGGTATAGTTTTGACTGTTGGCATGGCTGTCGATGCTAATGTCTTAATTTTTTCAAGAATTAGAGAAGAAATAAAGAAAGGCAGAAAGCCTTTAGATGCAATTGACGCTGGTTATAACAGGGCATTTCTAACTATCTGGGATGCGAATGTCACCACTCTAATCGTGGCAGTAATTCTACTCTCTTATGGTTCTGGTCCTGTTAAAGGTTTTGCTATTACTTTGTCAATTGGAATTATAACTTCAATGTTTACAGCTATTATGGGTACAAGAGCATTTGTGAATATAATTTATGGCTCAAAAAAAGATTTAACGAGGCTGTCAATATGAACTTCAATATAGATTTCCTTGCTTGGAGAAAGTTGGCTTTTATATTGTCGTCAATATTTTTGCTAGTATCCATTTCTTCTTTATTTATCAAACAGTTGAACTACGGATTAGATTTTACCGGGGGCACACTTGTAGAATTAAGTTATCCTAACGGAGCTGACATAAATTCTATCAGAGACTCTTTAAGATCAGAGGGATTTGATGGAGCTCAAGTTGCTAATTTTGGCTCGAATCAAGAGGTTTTAATAAAACTACCTGGAACTATAAATGATAATTTAGGTTCCGAAATTGTTACATTATTAAAAAAAGAAAATCTAAATGAAGATATAGATTTAAGAAGAATAGAGTATGTTGGACCTCAAATTGGAAGCGAATTAAGGGATGATGGCGGAACGGCCATGTTAATAGCTTTAGCTTTTATGATGTTATACATAGCCTTTAGATTCCAATCAAGATTTGCTGGCGCAGCCGTCATCGCCTTGATTCATGATGTCATTATTGTTTTAGGCATATTCTCTTTGTTGCAAATAGATTTTGATCTTACAGTGCTAGCAGCGCTGTTAGCAGTTATAGGATATTCACTTAACGACACAATAGTGGTATCGGATCGAATAAGAGAGAATATTCGTGCGATAGACTCTGAGGATATATATAAAACTATTAATACTTCCTTAAACCAAACTTTAGGAAGAACCTTAGTTACTTCATTGACTACTTTATTGGTTTTATTGTCTTTATTTTTACTAGGTGGTGAATTAATAAAGAATTTTGCTTTAGCTCTAATTTTTGGAGTAATAGTCGGAACTTACTCTTCTATCTATATAGCAGCAAATGCACTTATTATGATGGGCCTTTCAAAAGATCACTTAAAAGAAGAGGAGCCTGAAAATTCAGATCTCAACAACCTTCCTTAGCTTCCTTCAACAGTAACAAAAGGTTTAATAGATTGAAGCATTGGTTTAAAGCATTTATTAGTAGAACAGATAACATTGTCCCCATCTATGTAATCTGGATTACCTAAATAGTTACTTACCAGCCCACCAGCTTCTTGGACCAACAATCCTCCTGCAGCTATGTCCCACATACCAAGGCCACTTCCCCAAAACCCATCTAATCTTCCTGCTGCAACATTAGCCATATCAAGAGCCGCAGATCCGGTTCGTCTAATAGTTAGACCATGGGAGTAAAGAGAACGAAAAGTAGACATATTATCGTGTTTAACTTTTCCTGTATCCGTATCATGAGACGAATTACTTAGTAATGATCCTGGTAAACCTTTTGATTTACTAACCCTTATTCTTCTGTCATTTAAGTACGCCCCCCTACCTAGACTTGCAGTGTATTCATCTTGTCTTGCAACATCTATAACAAGCGCATGAAGGATTTTGCCTTTTTCAATATATGCAATTGATATCGCGTAATATGGAAATCCATGTATGTAATTAGTGGTTCCATCCAAAGGATCTATAACCCACATGGATTCAATATCCTTTCCTGAACCTTCTATTCTTCCAACTTCTTCGGACACATAAGTATGTTTAGGGTAAATAGATTTCAGGGAATCAATAATTATTGATTCAACTCTCTTATCAAGTTGAGTGACATAATTTGAAGGCCCCTTTTCTTTTACTTCAAGCTGGTCTAACCTATAAGCGAAGCTAAGCAATTCTTTGCATCCTGCTCTGGCAGCTTCTAATGCTATATTAACTTTAGGTTCCATATCTTTTAGTATTGGCGCATCCTACCATATACAACCCCTTACCCTGTTAGAATATATTTATGGTAATTAAAAATATCCCTTTAAAGGATTATGCGGATTCTATTAAAATTGTTCTCGTTGGCACAACTCATCCAGGTAATATTGGTGCAGCAGCTAGAGCCATTAAGACCATGGGTCTAAGGCATTTAGATTTAGTTTGCCCGAAGGAATTTCCTAGCGAACAGGCTATTTATAGGTCTAAAGCTGCAAAAGACATACTGGAAAACGCTAGAATTTATCAATCTCTTCTTGAATCTGTAAAAGATTGTGAAATGGTAATAGGGACTAGTGCAAGGAATCGTAAAGTTCCATGGCCAGTTTTGGATCCAAAGAATGCATCAAAAGAGATAAATTCAAATGTTAGGAATAATTCTAAAGTAGCAATAGTATTTGGAAGGGAAGACAGAGGATTAACAAATGAAGAATTAGGGCTTTGTAATCTTCATGTTCATATACCTACCAACGAAGACTACACTTCACTAAATCTTGCTCAAGCAGTTCAAATAATGACTTATGAAGTCAGAATGAGTTTTATAGGTGAAGATAATCTAGAGAGCGATCAAGAGTGGGATGTTGATATTGCTACATCAGATCAAACTGAAAGACTGATAGAGCATATGGATGAATTAATGCAAGATGTAGAATTCTATGACATAGAAAATCCTAGAAAACTACTAATGAGAGTAAGAAGGTTTTTTAAGAGATCGGGAATAGATGTAATGGAAGCAAATATATTTAGGGGTCTATTTTCAACCATTCAGAAGAAACTTGATAAGTGATTTACTTGAGTGTGTATTAGTAAAGTAATACACTGATTAAGGGAGAATTGCTTAATGCAGTGGACAAACGACCAACCTATATACCAACAGGTTAGAGATCATGTAGTTTCTCTAATCATAGATGACGTATTGAAGTCAGGTGATCCTATACCTTCTGTAAGACAAATGGCTGTTGAAGGTGGAGTTAATCCTTTAACTGTCTCCAAGGCTTACCAAGAACTAGTCGATTTAAATATTGTCGAAAAAAGAAGAGGTTTAGGTATGTTTATTACTGATTCTGCCAAAAAAGAGTTAATAAAGTTAGAAAGAAATAAATTTATGAAGGGTGATTGGCCAGCTTTATTAAAGAAAGCAGACCAATTAGATATAGACTTAACTGAATTAATTAATAAATCTTAGAACAATGGAAAGAGAATTTGCTGTAAAAGCTAAAGGTGTAATTAAGAATTACGACAATAGTCGAGCTCTAGATGCAATTGATTTAGAAGTGAGACCAGGTCAAGTACTTGGGCTGATTGGACCTAACGGAGCAGGAAAATCTACTCTCCTTCAGTCTGTTTTAGGGTTATTAAATACAGAAGGAGATCTAGAAGTTTTGGGTCTGGATCCTAGAAAAGACAGGCACAAACTTCTTCAAAAAGTTTGTTCGATTACTGATGTGGCTGTTTTACCTAAGTGGATGACCGTTGAACAAGTATTACAGTATGTTGATGGTGTTCATCCTAGGTTTAATTTAGAAAAGGCAAATAGCATAATATCTAGAACTGATATAAAAAATCATTCAAAGATCAAAACGCTTTCTAGAGGACTAGTAGTGCAATTACATTTATCTATTGTGATGGCTATAGATGCTGAGCTTTTAGTTCTTGACGAACCCACTCTAGGCCTCGATTTGGTTTATCGTAAAGATTTCTACTCCCAGCTAATCGAAGACTATTACGATGGTAATAAGACAATCTTAATAAGCACTCATCAGGTCGAGGAAATAGAGGGCGTTCTATCTGATGCAATATTCATGAATCAAGGACGAGTTGTAATGCAGGATTCTATTGAAGCAATAAATGAACGGTTTCTTGAGTTAAGACCAAATCAAGATTCTTTAGAGAGAGCCAAGTCTTTGAATCCTATGCATATTAGAAATGAACTAGGTAGAGAAGTATTTTTATTTGAAGGAACTGCACTAGATAAACTTACAGGATTGGGTGAAGTGAGACCTCCCTTTATAGCAGATCTTTTTATGGCCATCATGGATAAAACTAAATCAAAGGATCAGCGATGAAAGTTTTATCCACTCTGATTAGAAGAGAATTACAAGAACACAAAGTTGGCTTTATTTACGCTCCTTTTATTGTTACCTGCATACTTTCTCTAGTAGTTATCTCAGTTTATTTTGGGATAACCAATATTCAAACCCCAGAATTCAATTTTACGACAGAAATCTATGAAAACGAACGGGCATTAGAATGGATGGCTACAGCAGACTCTGCACAAATAACTTCTGTAATTAGATCAGGCTTAGTCGTTCTAGGACTTCCTATTTTAATAACCGTGGCTTTTGCAATATTAGCTTTTAGTTTGAGTACTTTTGCGGATGAGCGGAAAGATAGAACTTTAATATTTTGGAGATCTTTACCAGTTTCAGACTTAACCACAGTTATGTCTAAAATACTTTTAGTAACACTCATCGTTCCATTAATTGTTTTACCTAATATAATCTTATTGCATTTAATATCTTTACTAAGCGCATCAATTTTCTTTACCACCAATGATATTGTTCCGTTTGGGTGGGTGTGGAGTGCATACTCTTTCACTGACTGGTTTAGGATTATTTTTAGCCTTTGGGCTCAAACACTATGGTCCTTACCTTTAATGGCATGGCTAATGTTTGCAGGCGCTTTTGCAAAGCGCCCAATAATGGGTGCTCTGGTTCCCCTAGTGGTTATTGTTGTTCTTGAGGGCATAGTTCTTAAAACTAATTATCTTTTTACTTTTATCCAAGATAGGTTGAGATTCTGGACAAGATCTAGTGATTTTCCAATACAATCGGAAGAGATAAGAGTAGTAGATGTTACAGATATTTACCTTATGATCTCAGCTCAACATTTCTGGATTGGTATGATATTAAGTGCTGTATTAATATCAGGTATTATTTATTTTAGATCAAGAAATAATGATTATTCATCTGAATAAAATATTCGATTTGACCTAAGGCTTTACCCTCCATACAATGCATTTTTTTTGGCCCGTTCGTCTAGTGGTTAGGACATCTGGTTTTCATCCAGGCAACAGGAGTTCGATTCTCCTACGGGCTACCACTTTCCTTAACGAGGTATTTATAGGAGTATGAGTTTTTTTGATGCAGTAACTTCAGCATTTAGGAAGTATTTTGATTTTTCTGGAAGAGCTTCAAGATCAGAGTTCTGGTGGTTCTTTCTGTTTTGTGTTCTTTTATACATGTTAACTTTTAGTTTATCGGTTGACGATTTTGGTCCACCTGTTGAGTCAAATGCTGAAGCATTATTTTTATCTCAAGCTTTAACGTCTTGGTTTGGGGTTGCTTTTATTGTCACTTTAGTACCCAGCATTTCAATCTCTGTTAGAAGATTCCATGATATAAATATGTCAGGTTGGTGGTATGTGATTTTGCAAATAGCACCTTCTTTGTTGGCTCAATATATATTTATTTTTAGCTTTATTTCTATTCTAGCTTTATTTGTTTATTTATATTTTATGTGTGTTCAGGGCGGCGGAGAGAATCAATATGGAATTAACCCTCTTCAAAACAAAGAATAGCTTTATTTAATAGGCGATAGAATTTCTTCAGCCATTTTTACCCAGTAAGT
>CESD01001514.1_pt1 | contig 23328 bp, 23 predicted proteins | sample 531191 | NCBI WGS metagenome assembly CESD01 (sample SAMEA2622021, study PRJEB7988) | marine metagenome | biome: marine biome (ENVO:00000447); feature: deep chlorophyll maximum layer (ENVO:xxxxxxxx); material: "saline water (ENVO:00002010), including plankton (ENVO:xxxxxxxx)" | depth 188 m
TTAGAAGTATTAGCTGTGCTCCAAATTGGGCCAATGTATCTGCTGCCGCCCTTCCTATTCCTGAGCCTGCTCCCGTGATAAGAATAGTTTTATCTTTCAAACAATTTTTTGAAACTTTGAAATGATCCATGATTAATAACTTTCTATAATCCTATTAATTTCACGAGGATGATTGATAATGAAGTCTGCACCCCAGTTTGAAACAATATCTCCTTCTGGTATGTATCCATAGGCTGCTGCAGCTGTTCTCATTTTTGCAGATTTACCAGAATTTATATCAATGAAATGATCACCTATGTATATGGAGTTTTTTGATGATACTTTTACTAATTTGCAAGCTAATTTTAAACCTTTAGGGCTAGGCTTCCTCACACCTACATCATCAGGACAAATTAAGAAATCAGGTTGCAGGGAAGAAAATTTCTCATTTACAATTCTCTCTGCAAACCTTCTAGGTTTGTTAGTTACTATTCCCCAATTTTTATTTTTTTCATTTAGTGAATCCAAAACTTGGTTTATTCCTTCAAATAGTTTTGCATCCAAACAACAATTTTCGTAGATTGCTAGCAACTCAAGTCTAAATTTCTCTATTTCTTCCTTTTGATTTTCTTTCAAGTTTAAGGAATAACGAGCAAGACTAGCCGCACCTTGAGAAACCCTTGATCTTACTTGCAAGAAATCTCCAGATTCTAATCCATTTGCTTTTCTTAGTTTATTGACAGCAGAAAAAAAATCTGGAGCAGTGTCTAACAATGTTCCATCTAAATCAAAAGCATATAATTGAATTTCTTCCATTATTACCTTTTAGTTACGTGAACCATGTAATTGACTTGTATGTCTTTTCCAAGCCAGTAATTATCAGTTATAGGGTTATAACTTAATCCAATTGTTTCTTTAAGATTTAATCCTGAATTTCTTATCCAACTAGCTAGCTCTGAAGGTTTTATAAATTTAGAATATTCGTGAGTACCTTTTGGTAAAAGGTTCAATATATACTCTGCTCCTATAACAGCAAATAGATAAGATTTAGGGTTTCTATTTATTGTTGAAAAAAAGATATCACCATTATCTTTTAGTAAATCACTACAACTTTCAATGATTTTACTTGGTGAAGGGACATGCTCCAACATTTCTAGACAGGTAATTACATCAAACGAATTTTTATCGTTATTCAATATAAAATCTTCAACTGTCGACTCTAAATAAGTCACTTTGCTATTAACAGAATTTGCGTGAGACTTTGCTACCCCAATTGTTTGGGTTGAGGCATCTATTCCTATGACATCTGCACCAGCTTTGCTTAGAGCTTCTGATAATATTCCACCTCCACACCCTATATCTAGGATTCGTTTTCCTTTGAGTTCCGTTCTTTCTTTTATAAAATTTAACCTTAATGGATTGATTTGATGTAGTGGTTTGAATTCACCGTCAAGGTCCCACCACTTTTCAGCAATATCATTGAATTTTTTTACTTCTTCAGGATCTAAATTTTTTATGTTCATTGTTGTAGTTTTTCATTAAAATTACTTTAGAATTCAAACTTTCCAGAAAAATTTTATTATGCAAATATTCTTTCCTAGAGAAGAAGGTCAAGAAATCCGCGCTACTATTCTACCCGAAGTAGCTAAGAAGTTTGTTGATTTAGGTCTCGATGTTGTTGTAGAAGAAGGTTTAGGGTCTTCTGTTTTTGTCGCTGATGAGCTTTATTCAGATGCAGGAGCATTAATAGCCACCTCAAGAGAAAACGCTCTCAACTCTGCAGATATAGTTTGCAGAATAAACAAACCACCTAAAGAGGAACTGTCTTCCTTGAAAAAGAATTCTATTCATATAAGTTTTTTAGATCCTTTTAATGAAAAAGATCTTGTAAAGGATTTTGCAAAACATGAAATAAGTGCGATTAGTATGGAGTTAGTTCCAAGGATAACTAGAGCTCAAAAAATGGATGCTCTTAGTTCTCAAGCTAACTTAGCAGGGTATGCTGCAGTTGTAGAAGCTTCTCGTACGATTAATAAATCTTTTCCCATGATGATGACTGCTGCAGGCACAATCTCACCTTCTAGAATTTTTGTTATAGGGGTTGGCGTAGCTGGGTTACAAGCAATCGCGACGGCTAAAAGGTTGGGTGCAAGAGTGGAGGCATTCGATACGAGACCTGTTGTTGAAGAGCAGGTTAAATCATTAGGTGCAAAATTTGTAAAGATCGATATAGGCGCGACTGAAGAAACTGACCAAGGTTATGCGAAAGAACTTACAGAAGAACAAATTAAGATGCAACAAGAAGGAATGAAAAAGATTTGCTCTCAATCCGATGTTGTAATAACTACTGCCCAAGTGTTTGGAAGGCCAGCTCCTAGAATAGTCACTAGTGAAATGGTTCAGGCCATGCAACCTGGAAGCGTTATTGTTGATATGGCAGTATCTACTGGAGGAAACGTAGAAGGGTCAAAGGCAGATGAATATGTTTTTCAAAATGGAGTTACTATTATTGGTATGTCTAATTTACCTGGAGAGGTTGCTAAAGATGCATCACAAGTTTATGGATCTAATATATATAATATGATTGAAGAATACTGGGACTTGGAAAAAAAGAGCCTTAATTTTGATCTACATGATGATGTTCTTAAAGGCTGTGTTATAACCCATAATGGGCAAATTGTGAATAATCTAGTAAAGAGCAGGATGTAATCATGGAAAGCCAAATAATTTTACTTATCTTTATTTTAGTTTTGTCTATTTTCTTAGGTGTAGAGTTAATTACTAAAGTTCCTTCTACTTTACATACGCCACTTATGTCAGGAGCTAATGCAATATCAGGCATAACTCTTGTTGGAGCTATTTTGTCTTCAGGTTCTTCAGAAATAATGACAATCATATTAGGCACAGCAGCAGTTTTTTTTGCATCTATTAATGTCGTTGGAGGTTATTTAGTTACAAATAGAATGCTTGGCATGTTCAAAAAGAAATGATGGATATTTCAATATTAGTTAATCTCATCTATATAGCAGCCTCTATTTTATTCATAGTAGGCCTAAAAATGCTTGGCTCTCCCGATACCGCTAGACAAGGTAATTTCTTGTCAGCCTCTGGTATGTTAATAGCAGTTGTAATTACCTTGTTAGATCAAAATATTGTTGATTATAGATTTATTGCAGGAGCGTTAATTGCAGGCAGTATAGTTGGTTATTTTGCTGCTACTAAAGTCCAAATGACTTCTATGCCCGAAATGGTGGCGATCTTTAATGGATTTGGAGGTATAGCAAGTTTATTAGTTGGTTCAGCGGAATATGTAGTAAGTTCTTTAAATAACCCAGCTCTCATGGGAGCAATTTATATGACAGTCTTAATAGGGGGCCTTACTTTTACAGGAAGCTTGGTTGCATACGGTAAACTTTCAGAAATCATTTCAGGTAAGCCTTTTCTTTATAAAGGTCAACAATTTGTAAACGCAATACTTCTTTTAGCTATTCTTATTGTTGGAATTAACATGCTATTCATACAAGGGGTAATCAGTCCAAATCAAACTCTCGTTTTATTAATAAGCTTAGCTTTCTTGCTGGGAGTTTTATTTGTTATTCCTATCGGCGGAGCTGACATGCCTGTTGTTATAGCTCTACTAAATAGTTTTTCTGGTTTAGCTGCTTGCGCTGCGGGTTTTGTTATTACTAATAATGTTTTGATTGTAGCTGGATCTCTAGTTGGAGCTAGCGGTTTGATTCTTACTAATATTATGTGTAAAGCTATGAACCGATCTTTAGCTAATGTGTTGTTTAGCGGATTTGGAGCTGTTTCAGACACAACTTCAGGAGAGGGAGAAGAGCAAGGCGAAGTTAGACCAATCAATGCTCAAGACGCGTATCTAATTTTAGAAGCGGCTTCGTCCGTCTTGATTGTTCCAGGATACGGTATGGCTGTAGCTCAAGCTCAACATGCAGTTAGAGAGTTAGGTGAGTTGCTTGAAGCAAATGGTGCTGAAGTTAAATATGCTATTCATCCCGTTGCAGGAAGGATGCCTGGTCATATGAATGTTTTACTGGCAGAGGCAAATGTATCTTACGATGTTTTGGTTGAACCCGAAGATGTTAACCCAATTATGGAAACGGTTGATGTCTGTATGGTAATTGGTGCAAATGATGTCGTGAACCCTGATGCAAAAGACAATGAAGGAAGTCCGATTTATGGCATGCCGATTATAGAAGTTGATAATTCTAAAACGGTCTTTGTCTTAAAAAGATCAATGGCTTCTGGATTTGCAGGAATTCAAAACCCACTTTTTTTTAAATCTAATACAAGAATGTTATTTGGAGATGCTAAGGAAACCGTATCAACTCTAGTATCTGAATTTAAGGGTTAAATTACCCCTATTTTTATTGATCATTTTCGCAGTTTTTTAAGTCAAAACATGGTAAAATTTTGTCAACTTGATACTTAGAAAATTACACAAAAATTACTCTAATTTCTTAAGAGGATGGGCAGTGTCTTCTGCCTCTAAAATCAGCATACGGAAATAAAAAATGGGCGAAATAACTGCAAAAGAGATTGTTCCAATAGGTATAGAAAAAGAACTGAAGCAATCCTATTTAGATTATGCGATGAGCGTAATAGTAGGCAGAGCCTTACCTGATGCAAGGGACGGCCTGAAACCAGTTCATAGGCGCGCTTTATATGCTATGCATGTTTTAAATAATGATTATGGAAGACCTCATAAAAAGTCAGCAAGAATTGTTGGCGACATTATTGGTAAATATCATCCTCATGGAGATGGTGCTGCTTATGAAACCATTGTAAGGATGGCTCAGTGGTGGTCTTTAAGATACCCGTTGGTAGACGGACAAGGTAATTTTGGTTCTATGGATGGAGATGGCCCGGCTGCCCAGAGATATACGGAAGTTCGAATGGCAAAGATCTCTCAAGAACTCTTAGCTGATCTTGATAAAGAGACTGTAAATTTTGTTGAGAATTATGATGGCACCGAAACGATGCCTGAAGTCCTTCCGACGAAAGTGCCTAACATGCTTGTAAATGGTTCAGCTGGAATAGCAGTAGGTATGGCAACAAACATGGCTCCACATAATCTTAATGAAACTCTTTCAGCCTGTCTTGCATTTATAGAGAACCCAGAAATTTCTACTTCAGAATTAATGGAATTTATCCCAGGTCCAGATTTCCCTACTGGAGGGATAATAAATGGAAAAGCTGGGATAGTTAGCGCTTATGAAGGTGGAAAAGGAAGAGTGAAGATTCGAGCCAAAACACATTTTGAAGATGAGGATAAGGATAAAGCCAAGATAGTGATAACTGAGATGCCTTATCAAGTCAATAAATCTAAGCTGATTGAAAAGATAGCTGAGCTATCTAGAGATAAGAAGATAGAAGGAGTGAGGGATATAAGGGATGAATCCGATAAGGACGGAGTTAGGGTGGTCATTGATCTAAAATCAGGACAAATTCCTGATGTTTTGTTAAACAATTTATTTGCTCAAACCCAGATGCAGACAGTCTTTGGAATTAATAATGTAGCTTTAGTTGATGGAGAGCCTAAGCTTTTGAATTTAAAATCAATGCTTTCTGTGTTCTTTAATCATAGGAAAGAGGTAGTTTCTAGAAGGACTTTCTATGATCTAAGAAAAGCCAAAGAAAGAGGTCATGTGTTAGAAGGACTGACCATAGCCTTAGCTAATATTGATGCCATGATCGATTTAATTAAAAAATCTAAAGAAGGTTCAGAAGCTAAGCAAAAACTACTATCTAAAAAATGGAAACCGGGAAAAGTTATTTCTATGTTGAAAAAGGCTGGTCCGGATGCCTGCAAGGTAGATGGTTCAGATAAATCATTAGGCCTTGTGGGTAAGACTTATCAATTGTCTGAAGTTCAAGCTCAAGCAATATTAGATATGAGACTACAGAGATTAACCGGATTAGAACAAGATAGGCTTATTGGTGAATACGAAGAAATAATTGAACAAATTGCATACTTACTAGGAATACTGAATGATTCTGAAAAGTTAGTAGAAGTTGTTACTGATGAATTAAAAGAAATTCAAGAAAAATACAAAGATAATAGAAGAACTGAAATACAAGAATCAGCAGCTGACCTAAGCGCTGAAGATTTAATTACTCCAGAAGACAGGGTGGTAACGATTTCACATGAAGGCTACGCAAAAACCCAACCATTAGAAGAGTATAGAGCACAAAAAAGAGGAGGTACTGGAAAAACAGCTGCTTCTGTTAAAGACGAAGATTTTGTTGAGCAATTGCTTGTTGCAAATACTCACACAACGTTACTTTGTTTTTCAAATTTGGGACAAGTTTATTGGTTGAAGGTTTATGAAATTCCTTCTGCAGGCAGAGCTGCTAAAGGAAGACCATTAGTTAATCTCATCCAGCTTAGCGAAGGGGAAAGAATAACTAGCATGGTCCCAGTCGAAGAATATGATGATAAGCATTTTGTTTTAATGGCGACCAAAACAGGAACAGTTAAGAAAACTGTATTAACTGAATTTTCTAATCAAAGAAAAGGTGGAAAAAGGGCAATAACTTTATCGGAAGGAGATGAATTAGTAGGCACCACAGTCACCGACGGAAGTAAGTTTGTTATGTTGGTTTCAAATGCAGGTAAAGCTGCCCACTTTTCAGAAACGGAAGTTAGATCTATGGGCAGAAGCGCTAAAGGAGTAAGAGGTATAAAGCTTGATAAAGATCAGTTTGTTATATCTTTGATTATTCCAGAAGAAGAAGCATCTATTTTTACCGTAAGTGAAAACGGTTACGGGAAAAGATCAAAATCTATAGATTTTAGGAAAACCAGAAGAGGAGCTAAAGGAGTTATAGCTATGCAAATTTCTGATAGGAATGGACAGCTCATTGGAGCAGCGCAGGTTATAGATGATGATGAAGTAATGCTTATATCTGACAAAGGAATGCTTGTAAGGACAAGGGTTTCTGAAGTAAATGTCATAGGTAGGAACACTCAAGGCGTCACAGTCATTAGATTAAAAGATTCAGAAAAATTAATAAGCATCGCGCCCATAAGCGAAGAGTTCATAGGGGACGATGAGTAGTGTCAAGAAAATTTAACTTTGGGGCTGGCCCGGGCGCTATGCCAGATATTGTATTAGAGGAAGTACAACAAGAACTTCTTGATTGGAAAGGTATGGGCTTATCGGTAATGGAGATAAGTCATAGAAGTCCAGAATTCGTTGAAGTTGCAGAACAAGCAGAAGAGGATTTTAGGTGTTTGCTAAATATTACAGATGATTACGCTGTGTTATTTCTTCATGGTGGAGCAACTCTGCAAAATGCCATGATTCCTCTTAACTTATCTCCTGAAGGTGGAGTTGTAGATTATGTTGATAGCGGATATTGGGCAAAAAGATCAATAAATGAAGCCCAAAAATATACCAAGGTAAATATAGCGGCATCTTCTGAAGATAAGAATTTTAATTATTTTCCTAAACAATCTTCGTGGAATTTGAAGGAAAACACTTCTTATGTTCATATCACTCCTAATGAAACAATTGGCGGTTTAAGACTAAAAGATGTAGAACAATTAGAAGTTCCAATAGTTGCAGATTATTCGTCGGGAATATTATCTGAAGTCATTGATGTAAATAAATTCTCATTAATTTATGGAGGTGCACAAAAGAATATAGGACCTGCTGGGTTAGGCTTCGCAATTATAAAAAAAGATCTTTTAGGAAAAGCCCAAAAAATAACACCAACGATGCTTAATTATTCTGAGATGCATGAGGGCAAATCTATGTACAACACTCCACCAACTTTTGCCTGGTATGTAGCTGGCAAAGTATTCAAGTGGTTAAAGTCTAGTGGTGGCATTTCTGAGATGGAAAAAACGAATAATATAAAAGCTGAAAAGTTGTATTCTTTTATAGACCAATCAGAATTTTATGAAAACAATATCAATAAAGAAGATCGATCAATCATGAACGTTCCTTTTCAACTTAAAGATGAAGATTTAAATTCAATATTCTTAGAAACGTCTAAAGATGCAGGGTTGCTAGCATTAAAAGGTCACAGGTCAGTTGGAGGTATGAGGGCTAGTATCTATAATGCAATGCCTGAAGAAGGTGTAGATGCCTTAGTGAGCTTCATGGCAACATTTGAGAAAGAACGATCCTGATCCGATATGAGCAAAGAAAAAGACCTCAATTCTATTAGAGATAATATAGATTCTCTAGATGAAAGAATATTATCCCTTTTGAATGAAAGAGCCAATCTAGCAATTGAAGCGGGTCAAGCAAAAGAAGAATCAATAAAATATAAACCGGCTAGAGAGGCAACTATCTTTAATAAACTTAAAAAAATAAACAAAGGGCCTTTAAGCAATAATCAAATAATTTCTATATACAATGAAATTATTTCAGCTTGTAGATCTACTGAGTCTGATCTTAGAGTGGCCTATTTAGGACCTGAAGGAACTTACTCCCAGTCAGCATTACAAAATAAGTTTGGCTCCTCCGTCGACACAAAACCAGAACCTACAATTAGATCTGTGTTTGAAGAAGTAAAGCAAGGATTATGTGATTTTGGGATTGTACCAATAGAGAACTCGACAGAAGGGTCAGTAAATCTAACTTTAGATTGCCTAATGGATTTTGATTTAACTATATGTGGTGAGATAGAGATGAGAATAGAGCATAATTTAATTGGCTATAACAAACCAATGCCTAAAGAAGGTATAGAAATTCATGCTCATGAGCAATCTTTAGCACAATGTAAAGATTGGTTGTCTTCATATTGCCCTCAAGCAAAACTAGTGCCTGTAAGTAGTAATTCGCAGGCAGCAATGAATGCTTCTTCAAATGATGGCGTCTTAGCGATTGGCGGGAAAGAGGCAGCGGAAAAATATAACTTAGATATCTTAGATAGCAATATAGAAGACAGTTCTTCAAATACTACTAGATTCATAGTTATAGGTAAGAGTAATTCTAGTCAAACTGGTAATGACAAAACTTCGATAGTAGTAACAACTAAAAATGAAGAAGGAGCTTTGTATGCAGTTTTGCTTCCTTTTAATGAACTTTCTTTAAATTTAAGTCATTTAACATATAGGCCTTCAAAAAAAGACAAATGGCATTATTCTTTCTTTCTAGATTTTGAAGGTCATAAAGATCAAGAGGACGTCCAACAACTGTTTAAACAGCTAGATATTCTTAATGCAGAAGTAAAGATCTTAGGGTCCTTTCCTAAAGCTATTACTTAAGATCATGAAACTTGAAGATTTAGTAAATAAAGGCATTCTAGATTTGAGTCCTTATAAGCCAGGTAAACCTATCGAAGACTTAGAAAGAGAATTAGGAATAACAAATGCGATTAAATTAGCTAGCAATGAAAATCCATTAGGCCCTAGTCCATTAGCCATTGATGCTGTTAAGAAAATATTAAATGACACTCACAGATACCCTGATGGTAATGCCTTAAGATTGAAAGAGTGTCTCAGTAATAAATTTAAAGTTAATATTAATTGCATAACTATAGGGAATGGATCAAACGACTTAATAGAGTTTATTGCTAGGAGTTTTCTTTCAGATAAAGATAGTGCAATCTATTCAGAGCATGCTTTTGCGGTTTATCCTTTAGTGGTGCAAGCATTGGGGGCAGAAGGTATCGAAGTCCCAGCGAGAGATTATGGTCATGACCTAGAAGCAATGAAGAAAGCTGTGCAAGATAATACAAAATTAGTATTTATAGCTAATCCAAATAACCCAACTGGATCTTTCTTGTCACCCAAAGAAATAGAATCTTTTTTAGATGATTTAGATAGAAACATTATAGTTTTACTAGACCAGGCCTATTTTGATTATTCTTCGTATAACAATGAAGATGTCGGTTTTAAATTATTAGATAAATATCCTAATTTAATAATCAGCAGAAGTTTTTCAAAAGCTTATGGACTAGCTGGTTTCAGGATTGGTTATTCTGTTTCCTCTCATGAAATAGCTAATTTTCTAAACAGAGTTAGGCAGCCATTTAATGCTAATTCTCTGGCTTTGCTTGCAGCTGAAGTGGCTTTATTAGATGACAAACATCTAAAAAAATCTTTAGAAATTAATTTTGATCAAAAAATTTATCTAATGAAAGGTTTGAATGATTTAGGTTATGACTGCATACCGAGCGAGGGGAACTTTATTAGCTTTAATTGTAATGATAATAGTCAGCAGCTATTTGAAGGTTTATTGAACGAAGGTGTTATCGTGAGAGCTTTAGGGGTTTATAAAATGCCGAATCATTTGAGAGTTACAATTGGACTTCCTCAAGAAAATGAAATTTTTTTAGAAAAGTTATCAAAATTGACTTAGATCTATGGACTCTTCTATAAAATTTGGAAATATACTTGTAGTAGGCATAGGTCTGATTGGCGGCTCAATAATAAGAGCTCTAAAAGAGAATTTATTTGCAGGTGGTGTTTATGGAATAGATGTCGATAAAGATGCTTTATCTTCTGCATATGAGCTTGGGTTGATAGAGAATATAGACGAGAATATTCCTGGAGATTTAGATGATCTTTTGGTTATCTTTTCCGTTCCTGTTCTTTCAATTCAAGAAGCTATGTCTACAATTAATACGATGATAAGTATCGAAAATGTCACTTATACAGATACGTTAAGTGTCAAGTCATCAGTGCTTAATACTTTACAGGCTTTAGATAAAAATGTTCTAAAAAGTTTTGTTTTATCTCACCCTATAGCTGGATCCGAACATAGCGGTTTTAAGTCCTCTTCTGCAGATCTTTTTAAAGAAAAGTTAAGCATTATCTGTCCTCATGAAGATAATGATGCACAAGCAGTCTCAAGTGTTACAGACTTTTGGAAAGCATTAGGGTCTTATACAAAGAAATTATCTGCTCAAGATCATGATGAATTATTTGGTAAGACTAGTCATATGCCTCATGTTATCGCTTATGCCTTGATGAATTCTTTGTACCAAGATCTTGGTGCAAAAACTTTTCTTTATTCGGGAGGCAGTCTTGAAGATTACACAAGGATAGCTTCGAGCGACCCAGTTATGTGGAAAGATATAATGGTTTCAAATGATATATCTATACTAAATTCTATAGAGTCTTTTAAGAAAAGTTTAGATGAATTATCTGGGTTAATTGATTCTAAGAATGCAACTGGCTTAATCAAATTCTTTTCTTCTGTAAAAATAGCTAGAGATAAATCTATCTTAGGAAAAGAAGACTAATGAAATTTACAATACAAAAGGGAAATGGCCTTAAAGGTGAAATCTCTGTTCCTGGAGACAAATCTATATCTCATAGAGCAATAATGCTTGCTTCTTTGGCAAACGGAAATTCAGAGATTTCTGGTTTTTTAGAAGGAGAGGATTGCCTTGCAACTATTGAGGTATTCAAAAAAATGGGAGTAAATATTTCAAAAAATGAAGAAAAGTTTGTAGTAGAAGGTAGAGGTCTCCATGGACTTGCAAGCCCTGCTAGTCCTTTAGATTTTAGGAATTCAGGCACTTCTGTAAGATTATGTTCTGGAGTTTTAGCAGCTCAACAATTTTCTTCAATACTTTTAGGTGATAGCTCTTTATCTTCAAGACCTATGACAAGGATAACTGAACCTTTAGAACTTATGGGTGCAAACACAATAAGCACGGAAGAGGGCACTCTCCCAATAAGAATAGAACCAGTAGAATCCCTTAAATCAATTAAATATTCTTTACCAGTGGCAAGTGCACAAGTTAAGTCATGTATATTATTTGCCGGCTTATATTCAAAAGGAATCACTGAGATTGAAGAAAAGGTTACTACTCGAGATCATACGGAAAGAATGTTTAACCAATTTGGCATTCCAATTGATATATCCCAATCAAAGGCAGCAAAGATAATTCAAATGAGCAGAGTAGAAGTTATAAATCCTTCTAATATTTATATTTGCGGAGATTTTTCATCTGCATCCTTCTTTATTTTAGCTGCATTAATTACTCCGAATTCAGAATTATTACTTAAGAACGTAGGAGTAAATCCCACTAGGATCGGTTTTTTACATGCTTTGAAGCACATGGGCGCAAATATTGAGTTGCAAAATGAAATAGATTCCTTTGAACCAACTGCTGATATTCTAGTTAAAACTTCTAATCTTAAAGGTATAACTTTAAATACAAATTTAGTTGCAAACATGATAGATGAAATGCCAGCATTCTTTATTGCTGCATCGTTAGCAGAAGGTACTACGAAAGTTAAAGATGCTAAGGAATTAAGAACTAAGGAAAGTGATAGACTGCAGTCTATGTCTGAAGTTCTAGATTCTTTTGGAGTTAAGTTCCAGTTAAAAGATGATGGGATAATAATAAATGGTTTGGGAAAAGAAGGCACTTTCAAAGCTTCAGAAATAAATTCTTTCGGAGATCACAGAATAGCTATGGCAAGTTCAATTGGTTCTCTTAGAGCAGATGGTGAATCTACTATTATCGATTGTCTGAATGTTAATACCTCTTTTCCTAATTTTGTTGATGTTTGTAAACAAGTTGGCATTGATATAAAACAGTTATGAATCATCAGCTAGTGCCAGTAATAACAATAGATGGTCCAAGTGGAGCAGGAAAAGGTACCATAGCTCAGATGCTAGCATTGGACTTAAACTGGAACATATTAGACAGTGGGGCACTATATAGAACGTTAGCTTACTTTATGCTAATTGAACAAATCAATTCTAACGATTTTGACAAAAATCAGGAATATATTAAGGAAAACTTTAAAGTAAAATTCGACCCTGGGATTATTGGAGAACCAGTAAAAGTAATTTTCAATGATAGGGATATTACTAAAAAAGTTAGAACTGAAGAAATTGCCAGAGAAACATCAAATTTAGCCGCAGATCCTCGGATTAGAAGCTTTATAAAGCCTTGTCAGAGAGAATTTATGGCTTTGCCAGGATTAATTGCAGACGGACGAGACATGGGAACAGTGATTTTTAATGATGCTAAACATAAGTTTTTCTTAACGGCCTCTTTAGAAGAAAGAGCAAAAAGAAGACAAACACAGTTGAAAAGACAAGGTAGCGAGGTTAACATGCGCGTCCTCTTGCAAGAGTTAGAAGAAAGAGATAAAAGAGATACTGAGCGTGAGCACTCACCATTAAGATCTGCAGATGACTCAGTAACAATAGATACTAGTGCTTTGGACCCTAATGAAGTTTTGGAAGAGATAAAGAGATATATTTAGTCTTATAATTAACAAATAAAGAATTATGTCAGCTAGTTTTGAGAAATTATTGAATGAAAATCTGAGTACTGTAGTGATGAAGCAAGGCAGTCTAGTCACTGGAATTGTTTTAGATATTTTAGATAACCATGTTTTAGTTCATGTTGGACTGAAATCTGAAGCAGCAGTCCCGAAAGCTGAATTTAATAATGAATCTGGTGAATTAGATATAAAGATAGGAGATGAAGTCCAATTAACTCTAGAAGCTATTGAAGATGGCCATGGAAACACGAGAGTTTCTAGGGAAAAGGCTATTAAACAAGAAGTTTGGAAAAGAATTGAAGATTGTCTATCAGAAGATGCTTCTTTAAAAGGACTAATAACAGGTTCAGTTAAAGGAGGAATGACTGTAGACGTGCAAGGTGTTAAAGCCTTTTTGCCAGGCTCTTTAGCTGAAGTTATACCTACCAAGGATTTAGAGCACTTAGTAGGAGGCTATGAGGAATTTAAAGTTATCAAAATAGATAAAGATAAGAATAATGTTGTTCTTTCTAGAAAAGCTGTTCTTCAAGAAGTTAACTCAGAAGAGAGAGAAAAACTGCTATCAACTTTATCAGAAGGACAAACTATAAAAGGAATAGTTAAAAACTTAACAGATTATGGAGCTTTTGTTGATTTAGGAGGTATTGATGGGCTTTTACATATAACGGATATATCTTGGAGTAGAATAAACCACCCTTCTGAAGCAATCTCAATTGGCCAAGAACTTGATGTAAAAGTTATTAAATATGATGAAGAAAATAAAAAGGTTTCATTAGGTATTAAGCAACTTATTGATGATCCATGGGTGGGTATAGAATCTAAATTCCCTTTGAATACGTCTGCAATGGCTAAAGTTACTAATTTAACTGACTATGGCTTCTTTGCTGAAATAGAACAAGGTGTTGAAGGTTTGGTCCACGTATCTGAAATAGACTGGACTAATAAAAATATACATCCTTCGAAAGTTGTTCAATTAAAAGATCAGGTTGAGGTAATGATTTTAGAAGTTGATGAAGAAAAAAGAAGAATCTCTTTAGGCCTGAAACAGTTATCTGAAAATCCTTGGCAAGTATTTGAACATACTCATAAAGAAGGAGATAAAGTTAGCGGAGCAATTAAATCAATCACTGATTTTGGTGTCTTTATTGAATTAGAAGGGGGTATAGATGGACTCGTACATCTTTCAGATATCTCATGGGAAGAAGACCCTGAAGATTTAAGGCTTCTAAACAAAGGTCAAGTTATCGAAGCTATGGTTCTTTCTATAGAAGCAGAGAGAGAAAGAATATCTCTCGGTATAAAGCAACTGGTATCAGATTCTTTCGGAGATTATATTAAGGAAAACAAGAAAGGGTCTAGAGTTTTAGGTAAGGTAGTAAGTTTTGATGATCAAAATATTAAGCTATCCTTAGCCGATAGTGTCTTAGGTACTATGTCTCAGAAAGATTTTATAAACTCTGCGGTTGAAAGTTCCTTAGAAGAAGGACTTGAAATGGAAGTTGTTATAGCCAATGCCAATCCTAAAGATAGGGAAATAATTCTTTCTCTTAGAGCCCTTGAAAAACAAGAAGAGAAGAGTGCTCTTAAAGATAATGCTCAAAAGAATAAAGAAATAGAAGAAGCCACAAAATCAAACATTGGAGATCTTATAAAAGCGGAAATGGAAGAAACTAGATCTGAAGATGAATAAATCTGATTTCGCTATTCTTTTATCTAAAAAGCATGAGTTCTTTGATAAGGATGATATTGAGACTTCTATCAAGTTAATAATTGAGTATCTTTCAAGTTCCCTATCAAAAAGAGAAAGAATAGAGATAAGAGGATTTGGTAGTTTCTCAGTTAGAAGTCGAAAGAAAAGAATAGGCAGGAATCCCAAAACAGGTAAATCGATATCAGTATCCACTAAGTACCATCCATATTTTCGAGCGTCAAAAAGCTTAAGAAATGCAATAAACAATTAATTTTGTTTAATCGTGTGATATTCTTACAAGAGAAGTAAACTCATGTCCGAAGAGATTCAATTAAATATAAAAAAATGCTTTGAAGAGTCAATATCTGTAAAGCAAGACGTTATTCAAAAAGGCGCTTATAAACCTTTACTTAAAGCTGGTGATGCTATAGCTGAATCAATAAGGAATGGTAATAAATTAATGATATGTGGTAATGGAGGATCGGCTGCAGATGCACAACATCTAGCAGCAGAATTCTTGGTTCGTTTAACTTCTGAAGTTAATAGAGAGAGTATTCCTGCTATTTCTTTAGCTCTCGATACCTCTACTTTGACCGCCTGTTTGAATGATTATGGACCTGATGTAATTTTTAAAAGAGTTTTATCTGGTTTAGCGCAAGAAGGTGATACTCTACTCGCAATAACAACTTCTGGAAATTCAACTAATGTTATTGAAGCTTTAAAATTTGCTCAATTAAAGGGTTTATATTCTATTGGTTTCTTGGGTGGAGATGGAGGGGAGGCTATTAAATATTGCAGCGAAGCATTTGTTGTGCCGAGTAACGTAACAGCCAGAATACAGGAAAGTCACATAACTGCAGGCCATGCCTTGCTTCAATATATTGAAGATAAACTATTATCAAGCGGATGGCTAACTAAAAACTAAAAAATGAGTTTTTCTTTTGTTTTCTTACTATTCTTTATAACGCTTATCATCCTCTCTTGTTTCTTACTTTTAAACCTTAATAGCAATATTGTTCATCTAGACTTACTGTTTTATGAATTAGATATCAGCCTTGGATCAGTTTTACTAATAACTTTTTTGATAGGTTGTTTTATCACTATTTGTATAGAAGTTTTAGTTTTTCTAAAGAAGAGAGGTAACAAAAATGAATAAACAAATAATTGTTCCTCTAGATATGGATCATGATAAAGCAATAGAACTTGCTAAATGCTTTAATCCAGAATTATGCAGATTAAAGGTTGGGAATCAGCTATTTACTTCTTCAGGACCAAAAATTATCGAAGAGTTAAACGCACTAGGATATGAGATCTTTTTAGATCTGAAATTCCATGATATCCCTAATACAGTTTATGAGGCAGTAAGATCAGCAGCCGATCTAGGTGTGTGGATGTTAAATGTCCATATTGCTGGAGGCAGATCAATGTTAAAAAAAGCTAAAGAAGCTCTAGATTCTTACACACAACCCCCTTTATTAATTGGTGTTACTATGCTAACAAGCTTAAGTAATGAAGATGTAAAAGAAATAGGGATAAATGATATTTCTGACAGTATTTTAAATTTAGCCAGTCTTGCAAAAGAATGTGGACTAGATGGAGTCGTTTGCTCGCCAAGAGAAGTTTCTCTTATTAAAGATAAGTTAGGTAAAGATTTTATAGCTGTAACTCCAGGAATTAGGCTTGAGACTTCAAGCGATGATCAGGTAAGAGTTTTGACTCCAATCGAAGCTGTCAATAATGGATCTGATTTTTTAGTTATAGGAAGACCTATTACTAAAAGCAGAAATCCTTTAGAATCTCTCAAGGAAATCATTACAGATTTAAATTCATGAAACTAAATATACTAGATATAGGCGGCAAGGTAGTTAAAGAGGATGATAGATATAAGGTTAAAGATAACTCAACATTAAAGAACCTTATTGTAAGCAGCACGGACTTAAAACCTGGAAAATCAACTTCTGGCCATACTCATGCAGGACAAGAAGAAGTTTATAATTTTGTCAAAGGTTCTGGGACTATGAAAGTAGATGAAAGTGTTTTTCCGGTAACAGAAGGGGATGTAATACTTATAGAAGACGGGCAATTCCATCAAGTTATCAATGATTCAGAAGATAACCTTTATTTTGTTTGCGTATTTGACGGCTCAAGAAATCATTAATTGCTTAATTTACTATACATCTGAATAGAATTGCTGAATCCTATTTAGATCTTGACTTAGCTACTTTCTGGATAATTACTTTAATTCTTTCATTTATAATGATCTTAATGGAAGAACAAGCTTTTAATGATTCTCTTATAGAGATACCTTATTCGAAAGAAAACATCAAGAATCTTGCAAATAATTTACCTGAAGATCCTGGAGTGTATAAATTCTTAGATCAAGAAATGCAACCAATTTATATTGGAAAAGCAAAGAATTTAAAGAATAGAGTAATTTCTTATTTTAGAGATTCTGAAAAGCAATCTATGAAAGTAAAAAAGTTAGTCAAATACTCAAAGAAAATAGAAATTACTTTAACGGAAAGTGAACTTGAAGCTTTGCTTATAGAACAACATTTAATTAAACAAACAAAACCAAGATTTAATGTTCAGTTTAAAGATGATAAAGGCTATCCATGGATAAAAATCGATACTTCTAAAGAATTTCCGTCAGCTAAGTCTTATTTAGGAAAAAAAGATTTAAACAGTAAATTTTTTGGTCCTTTTCCAAGCTCTTACGCAGTTCAGGATAGTTTAAAATTATTACAAAAAACATTTAAACTAAGAAACTGTTCAGATTCTTTTTTTAAAAACCGTACAAGGCCTTGTATTCAAAATGAAATAGGTCGTTGTTCAGCCCCTTGTATTGGAAAAATATCAAAAAAAGAATATTTGGAAGATGTTTCGTCAGCCCAAGCGCTGCTTAGTGGTAAGTCAGAAAGTTTAATTTCTAGTTTCTACCAGTCCATGGATAAGCACTCAAAAGAAAAATCATTTGAAAAGGCAGCTACTTATAGAGATAAAATTTCATCCTTAAGAGACATTCAGAGAGTTCAAAGCGTCGCAGGACATTCTATGGAAAGAGATGCAATATCTATTTTTACAGTTAATGGCCAAACTAAAACAGGAATAACTCATGTTAAGGGTGGCTGGGTTATAGGCCATGAGAACTTTATTCAGAAGAATGTTCCTATTCACGGCTCTGTTATAGAGAATTTTATTGTGGTTCATTACTTGAATGATGTATTTTGTCCTTCCAACATAGTCATAGCTGAGCCTATTCAGAATAAAGGCATTATTGAGTCTGCATTAAGCCAATATCATGGTAAGAAAATTAAAATTATCACTAAGCTAGGGAAAAGAGATTTAGGTTTAATCACTATATGTAAAAACAATACGAAATTTTCATTTAGTAAATCTAGAAACTCTCAATCAATAGCTCCTGTTTTGAACTCCTTAAGGGCAGAGCTGTCGATGGATCATGCAATTGAGTTAATAGAGTCATACGATATTAGTCATCATTCTAGTTCAGGAGCAGTTGGTGGATGTGTCGTTTACTCAGATAGAGGAAAGATAAAGGACAAATATCGATTGTTTAATATAAGTAAAAAGAACTCTGGTAATGATATAGCTTCAATGGTTGAAGTTATTGAGAGAAGATTTAAAAATAATACACTAGATCTAGATGAACCGAACCTTATTATCATAGACGGAGGAAAGGTCCATTTATCTCATGTTTCGCAAAAGATGGACGAATTAGGAGTAGGTCATATATGTTTAATTGCAATTTCTAAGGGTGCTAGAAGAAAAGCAGAGTTTGATTCAATTCATAAACAGGACGGAACTCTTATAAAAGTTTCAAGAGGATCTTTAGCTCACAAGTTTATACAAGAGATAAGGGATGAAACGCATAGGTTTTCTATCACCAATCAAAAGAAGAAATTGAGGAAGTACACAACAAGTTCATCTTTAGATTCTATTTCTGGTGTGGGATTAGAAAGGAAGAAAAAGTTACTTAGGTTTTTTGGTACTGTAGATCAGATTAAAAGAGCGAGTATTAGAGATTTGATGAATGTCCCTGGTCTGGGCAAGAAAACTGCTACTTTAATTTATAACCAGTTAAAATAATTTTATGTCTATCCCTTCATACATAACACTTTTAAGAATAATCTTAATTTTTCCCATAATGTACTTAATCATAACTCCATCTTTCTGGAACAACTTATGGGCTCTTTCATTATTTCTAGTTGCAGGTTTAACAGACTACCTAGATGGATATGTAGCAAGAAAGACTAGCTCAGAAACTTCCTTGGGTGCACTTTTAGACTTACTAGCGGACAAATTATTAGTATGTATTATTTTGATTTGGTATGTTTATGTTAATCCAGATACTTTATTGATTATTCCAGCATTATTCATAATATCTAGAGAGTTAATAGTTTCGGTCTTACGACAATATATTGCTGAGTTGGCAGGTGATAATAACGTAAAAGTTATGAATATAGGAAAAAGCAAAACAACAATACAATTCATAGCTATTTCATTATTAATCATCAGTCCTAATTTTGGATATTTCTTTGAACTTACCTCTGTAGGTTTTCTATGGTTTGCTGCTTTTTTATCACTTTATTCTTTATATTCTTATATAAGTGAGTGGAAAAAGTTCTTCAATTAATAATGCTTATCACTTTAATAGCTATTCTGTAAGTTCGACTTTATTTGAGAAGATTAGCTTATAACTATAAAAAAAAGGATAATAATAAGTAATATTCCGTAATAAATATCGCAAACTAAATTTTGAATAAGAAACAAATCCTTGTTACAGGTGGAACTGGTTATTTAGGATCCCACATCTGCTTAGAATTGCTTGCTAATGATTATGAGCTTTTAGTAATTGACAACCTAGTCAATTCGAAGATCTCTACGATTAATTTTATTGAAGATATCTCTTTAAAGAAATTTAAGTTTTATCAAATTGATATAAGAGATAACAAAGCAATAAAAGAAGTTTTTTCAAAGAATAACATATCTGCCGTAGTGCACCTTGCCGCGCTTAAATCAATAAGTGAGTCCTTAATAGATCCTTATGAATATTATGACGTTAACGTAAGTGGGTTAATAACTCTTTTAAGGGCGATGGAAAATCATGGAGTAAAGAATCTCATTTTTAGTTCAAGTGCAGTAGTCTATGGACGGCAAGCAATTCAACCTATCACTGAACAAGCTAGTCTATGTCCTGAGAACCCTTATGCTTTTACAAAATCAATTGGTGAGGAGATTATAAGTTCTCTCGTAAAAGAGAAAAAACTAATAGCTGGGGTATTAAGATATTTTAACCCTGCCGGGTCTCATGAATCTGGTCTTATTGGGGATAAGCCTAATAAAGTACAAGGAAATGTGATTCCTAAAATATTAGATGTAATTCTAGGTAACGAAAAAGTTTTTAAAGTATATGGCTCAGATTATGAAACCATTGATGGAACAGGAGTAAGAGATTACATTCATGTAAAAGACCTGTCCAGGGCTCATATTTTAAGTTTACAAAAGATTTTAAATGATAAGAAAAATCATACTCTTAATATAGGAACTGGAAAGGGGTATTCAGTTCTAGATTTGATAAAAGCTTTTGAAGCGGTTTTAGGAGAAAAGATACCTCATGTATTTGAAGAAAGAAGAGAAGGGGATGTTGCAGAGTGCTTTACAGAGACTTCATTAGCTAGAGATGTTATTGGTTTTCAAGCAGATAAGGATATTAATGACATGGTCAGTAGTGCATTAAACTTTGCAAAGAACTATTCTGCGTAATATTGAATTATAATCAAGCCGATGAGTGAAATAGTCAAACCTCTAGTTAGTATAATAATACCTGTATTTAATGCAGAAAATCAGATTGCTCGATGTCTTCGGTCTATTCTGAATCAGTCATTTGCGAAAGAGAAATATGAAATTATTGTTATAGATGATGCTAGTGAAGATAACAGTAAATTAATATGGTCATCTTTAAGTCATGAAAGCAATGAGATAGTTTGCATAGAGAATAAAGAAAACAAGGGACTACCATATTGTCTAAATAGAGGCATAGAGCAGTCTCAGGGCAAATATTTTTTAAGACTTGATTCCGATGACTACGTGAACGAATTTTATATAGAAGCTTTATATAACTTTCTTGTAATGAATGAGCATTATGATGCAGTTGCCTGTGATTATATAGAAGTTGATGATTCAGAGAATTTTTTAAAAAGAAGGGATTGTTTTAAAAAACCTTTGGGCTGTGGAATAATCTTTAGGAAAAAGCATTGGTTAGAGATAGGAAAATATGACGAAGATTTTAAGCTTCATGAAGAAATAGATTTTATAATTCGATTCAAATCTAAATACTCTCTAGGAAGATTAGAAATGCCACTTTATAGATATAGAAAACATTCAGACAATATCACTAATAATTTAGAAAATGTTAATAAATATAGTAAAAAATTAAAAGAAAAGCATAAGAATCTATGAACAGTTTAGCTATCAGACTAGGAAATAAAGAAATTTCATACAAAAGTATGCCTTATATTATCGCTGAAATAGGCGTTAATCATGAAGGCTCTAAAGAAAAAGCCTTTGAATTAATTAAACTAGCTAAAGAAGGAGGAGCAGATGCAGCAAAATTCCAAACATATAAGGCGGAAAAGATTGCTTCTAAAAACTCACCTTCTTACTGGGATCTATCTAAAGAGTCTACAGAGAGTCAATTTCAGTTATTCAAGAAATATGACTCTTTTGAAGAGAAAGATTACTGCGATTTAGCGGATTATTGTAAAGAAATGAAAATAGATTTTCTTTCTACGCCTTTTGACCATGATGCTGTTGATTTTTTATACGAATTAATGCCTTTTTATAAGATTGCATCTGCAGACATAACAAATGTACCTTTATTGAGAAAAATAGGTAGCAAAGAGAAGCCGGTTGTTCTATCCACAGGAGCTTCTAATTATGAAGAAATAGACTTCTGTCTAAATTTATTATCAAAATTTAATATACCTTCCATATCACTTCTTCATTGCATCCTAAATTACCCAACTCCTGATAAATATGCACATCTAGATATGATATGTTCTTTAAAAGAAAAGTATCCTCAAAATTTGATAGGCTATTCTGATCACACACTACCTGATGCACACATGACATCCTTAACAACTGCTTATAATTTTGGAGCTTGTATTATTGAAAAACATTTCACAGATGATAAAAGCTTGCCTGGTAATGACCACTACCATGCTATGGACAAATTAGATTTGATTATTTTGAAAGATCAATTCAAGAAGATCTCTCAGTTAAAGGGTAATAAGATAATTAAAGAGCCTATCAAATCCGAAGATATTTCTAGAAAGAATGCCAGGAGGAGTATCGTAGCTATTAGAGACTTAAAGAAAGGTGAAAAGTTAACTGAAGAAAATATTACCTATAAAAGACCTTGCTTTGGAATACCTACCTCTGATTGGGATGATGCTTTGGGGAAAGCATTAAATAAAGATATTACAGAAGATAGCTTTATTAATTGGGAAGATTTAAATTAAAATAAGTTATATGACTTACAGCAAAATATCACAATGGTATGACCTTTCTGAAGACGTTATTGTTTTAACAGGAGCAGCTGGCAAGCTGGGTAAACACTACGCAAATGCTTTTTTGGAAGCTAATGCCAAAGTTGCTCTTTTCGATGCTAGCCAAGAAGCCTTAGATGAATATGTATCAAATCTTGAAGAGTCTCATCGCCAGAATGTTTTATCTATAGTATGTGATATTTCTAATAAGGAAGAAGTTATAGATTCATTTGATAAGGTAAAGAACACTTTTGGAAATTGTTCTATTCTCATTAATAATGCAGCTGCGGTCCAAGTTACTTTTCTTGAAGGGAGTTTAGTTGATTTTGAAGATTTCCCAATAGAAGTTTGGAAATCAAATTTAGATGTAAATTTAACAGGCGCTTTTTTATGTTGTCAGGAGGCTGGTAAACATATGTTAGAAAGAGAGAAGGGAGTAATCTTAAATATAAGTTCTATCTACGGAGTTGTTGGTTGTGATCAAAGGATTTATGGAGATTCTGGTTTAAATTCCAACATAGCATATGCTGCAACAAAAAGTGGCTTAATTAATTTTACCCGTTATTTAGCTTCTTATTGGCAAGGTAAGAATATCCGAGTAAATTGTTTGTCACCCGGAGGAGTTTATAATAATCAACCTGATGAATTTTTTAATAATTATACTGAAAAGACTATGCTGAAGAAGATGTCTGAACCAGAGGATCTAGTAAGTGCTATTTTATATCTAGTCTCCGATGCTTCTGGAATGGTCACAGGAATAAATCACTTAGTGGATGGCGGCTATACAGCCTGGTAGAGTGATGTAGGTATTTGGCTGAGTAGCAAAGTGGTTATGCAGCGGATTGCAAATCCGTCTA
>CESD01094443.1_pt1 | contig 23141 bp, 24 predicted proteins | sample 531191 | NCBI WGS metagenome assembly CESD01 (sample SAMEA2622021, study PRJEB7988) | marine metagenome | biome: marine biome (ENVO:00000447); feature: deep chlorophyll maximum layer (ENVO:xxxxxxxx); material: "saline water (ENVO:00002010), including plankton (ENVO:xxxxxxxx)" | depth 188 m
GCATAAGTTTTTACCTATATCATGAAGATCACCCTTAACGGTTCCCATTATTACAGTACCAATAGGTTCAACTCCGGATGCAGATAAAATGGGTTCAATATGTTCCATTCCAGCTTTCATTGCTCTTGCAGATATCAATACCTCAGGAACAAAAATTATATTGTCTCTAAACTTTACACCTACAATAGCCATGCCTGCTATAAGACCATCATCAAGAACTATATTCGCTGAGTAGTCTGAGTCTAATGCTTTTTTTACAAGAATTCCAACTTGATCATTTTGACCAGTTATAAGGTTATAAGCAATTTCTTGCATCAACATGTCGCCACTAGCAAATAGCCCGCCTATATGCTCTTGCTCATCAGGCTTAGTTACATATTTAAATTCTTCTTTTAATCCTTCGTGTTTTATCATGTCAGATATTATATTTCTTAGGCACAGTTTAATTAATTATCACATGTTTCTAAAGCGAATTTATATCATATATTGACTAAGATTGAAATTTATTAGAAACCCACTGATTTACTGCATCTGGAATAGCAAGTAAATTCTCAATCTTTGTTTTTAGTGGAATTGCACATTCAGGAGCAATAAGTTGAACACCCGAATCAAGTGCTCTATATACTTCCTGCTTAACATCTTCAGGGGCTTTTGAATAAAGAGTTTCTGGATTATTTATATTTCCTACGAGTCTTATTCCATTTCCTACAGCATCCATGGCTTCTTCAGGAAGGTTTTTAGAATCAAAATGAAATGCTGCCATTCCAGTTTTTGCTATAGATGGCATCCTGTCTACCGTTCTTCCACAAATATGAAGAATTAGGGGAACTTTTAAATCTTCAACCAATTCTTGATGAATTTCAAGTAGAAAGTCATCATAATATTTACCGCTTACAAGGTCTCCGGTTGCATGGTCAGGTACTACTAAAATATCGGCTCCTGAATCAATTTGGGCTTGACCAAATATCACAGTAATTTCTTTTAATTTCTTGAGAATTCTCATTGTTTCCTGCGGATCGTCAATTGATAATAAAAGAAAGGGCTCAACACCAAAAACGTGATAGGCCAAGGTCCAGGGTCCCATAGTTTTACCTAATATTGGAACTTCATCTTTTACTTCATCTTTTAAAATATTTATAGAGCGAGTAATAGCAACATTGTCTTTATGTTCAAGGAAACCAGATGGAATTTTAATATCTGATAAAGATTTCCATATCGGGTTTCCCATTCTAACAGTAGGCCAATTATCTTTTTGTTCCCACTGCATTTCGCAGCCTAGTGCAGAAGATTCCTGGATGATCGAAAAGTAAGGGGCAATTGAGTCGAAACCAAGTTCAGTGTGACCCGTTAAAGCTAACTTAGCATTAAGCTCAGGGTTTCTGCATGCATCAGGAAATGGGGCATCAACATAGTCCATCAACTCAACTGTTGCTACATTCGTAGGATTAGACACTGGAGGCCTGTCAACATCTTTACCTGCAAGTGCATTTAGGACTCTCTCTTTTTTTGTTAATTTTAAATTTATATCTATCATTTTAATTTGCTGAAAATCCTAATGATTGAGTAGTCATTTGCCCTGCAGCATCTTCCGCAGCTAAAGATTCTTCAGTAGCACTAATATTCCTTGCTAATGGAAGGAGCAGATTTACTATCTTATCATTTCTTTGATTGCAATTTAATTTAAAGGAGAAATTATCTACCCTTTCAAATGCGCCATATTTTATTAATCCATTCGCAATTGCTCTGTATCTGATAATTGGTTTTTCAGTATTATCATCACCTGAAACAGTATAGATTTTTCCATTTGAATTATCTTCATAATTAACTTTTATCATCATTTCTGATCTTAAATCTTTACATATAATACCTTTTGAAAGGTCAAGGTCCCTATCCTTAGTCACTGCCTCTTTCAAAACAAACCTAAGGGGGTCTGAACAGCAACCTTCTTTCATTCCGCATATAAATGTTGCTTGGTGAGGATTGTCTTTATGAGGCATAGCCCCAGATACATTAACTATTCTGTCTCTAATTTGCTTTAATCTATCCGAAACACCATCTAAATTACTATAAGAAAATACTGTGATGTTTGGCTCTTTAAAAAACAAACCTACAGTAATATCGTTAAAAAATGGGTCCATAGAAATTAGTTCGATACACCTTCCATATTTTTCTATAACTTCTATAGGTCTAATCTTCATGAATTAAATTATATAAAAATAATCAATCATTTTCATTTATTAGTTTCCTGAATCTTTTTATATGATCAAATGAGGTTCCACAACAACCGCCAATAATGCTAATTCCACAACTTAATATTTTTTTATAATTTTCGGCCATAAAGTCCGGCTTTTCATCATAAATTACTTTACCTTTAATTATTTTGGGAATTCCAGCATTTGACTGAACCATAACAGGTAATTTGCTATAACTAACTAGTTCTTTAGAAAGTTCGGCCATAATTTCTGAGCCATTGCCACAATTCGTAGCAAGAATGTCTGCACCAGCATCAAATATCTCACTAGATGCCTGTTTTGGGGATACACCCATCATTGTAAAAAACCCTCTCGGGCCCTTATCAAAAACCATACTGCCAATAACTGGCAAATTTGTTAATGATTTAGCAGTCCTTAATCCTAAAACTAATTCCTCTATTGCCATCTGGGTTTCAAAAATTAATCCATCAACACCACCATCTAGCAAACCATTAATTTGATTCTTGAAGCCGTCTGCCATCTCATTATCAGAGATATTTCCCAAAGGTTTTAAAAATTCACCTGTAGGGCCAATTGAACCAAACACAAATTTATCTTTAGGGCAAACTGATTTTGCTAATTTAGCGCCAGCTTTATTAAATTTATAAGTTTTTTCTTCATAGCCATATTTCTTTAACATAAATGGGCTTCCCCCAAATGTATTTGTTAATACAAAATCTGACCCAGAGTTAAAATAACCCTGAGCCATCTCAATAACAGCTTCTTCTTTTTCCACATTCATTAATTCAGGACACCCGCCTGGTTCAAGGCCTCTGGTTTGCAAAAAAGTCCCTGTTGCACCATCTGAAAGCAAAATATTAGAAGATTGTATTTTCTCTATAAAATTCAAACTATTTTCCTACTAACCAACTATCTATTGATCCAGGGGCCTCATCCCTTTTATTTAATTCTAATAACGAAGTAATTTTTTTAATTAAATCCTGAGGGTACTTATATTTATTTGTATATCCATCGATGAATTCTTCAGTGAGTTCTTCTTTTATATCTTCCTTATTTACCCATTTCCAGCCGTCTAAATAGTCATCAGACCCGTAACTACCATCTAGCATTGATATTGAATCAACTGCAAACTGAAAACGTTCGTCTAGTTTTATGGATTTCTTAGTAGATGGATCAGAAAATTCAATTTGTACAGGTATTTCTTTCCAGTACATTATCCTAATTTTTATCAATCTGACCTTCTCTGCAGTAGTTTATGTAGTTCATGCAAAAATCGTCTCTGCCCATTAGCATATTCTCTGCAATTTTAAAGTCATCTGAATTTTCATCAAGAGTTAAAATATCATTAATTTTTAGTTGCAAAGGATCTATTATTCCGCTATCCAATCCTCTCTGAAGGCAAATATATATAAAAACATCATTCACTAACTTTCTTCTGGGAAGACCGAATGAAACGTTACTAAGGCCTCCACTTATATTTATTTCATCACCAAATAATTGTCTGATTTTTTCCACAGCATCAAAAAAATGAGCACCATATTCTGGTGCGACAGAAATAGGAAAGACTAGTGGGTCTAAATGTATATCTGCAAAATCTATATTATATTTTTTAGATATATCAACAATCTTGTTTATGTTAGAGACTCTTTCTTCAGAGTTGCTTGGCATCCCATCTTCACTGGCACCTGTAACAATAACATTAGCATTAAATTCCTCGACTAAATCAAATGTTTCTACTCTTTCCAAAGCAACAGAATTAATCATAGGCCTGCCTTGGCTTCCTGTATATTGATCTAGCCCTGCCTTTATTATTTCTGAATTAGAAGAATCGATACTTGGGGGAACTGAAGAAAACTCCTCTACAGTTGAAACTAACCACTTCATAGAATTAATTTGTATATCAAGTTTATGAGACATTTCATCAACATTTAAATCTAAAAAATTGGCACCAGCATCTTCTTGACGTTTTATTTCATTTTTAATGTAATCAACAGATTCTTCTTGATCCTGAGAGTCGCCAAACAAACCTTTCCATACTGCGATCATAAAATGTTTGGCTTGACCTTGCTGATACGGCTGAGTTTTCTTCATTTCATCAGGAATTGTCATAAATTTTGTATTTCCTGCTGAAGAATATTTAACCGATTGCACACCTTCTTCGTTTTCGCCAACCCTTTTTCCGTTAAGCCTCAGCACTCTAGTTGTATGAATATTTTCACCTATTACTGTAAATCTTTTCATTTTATTCTTTAATTATATTTGGATATCCAATCGTCCAATTCTTTTATTCCACCAAAAGGAAAGAAATGAAGGCCATCATAACCATTTATCTTTTCTATCAATGAGCTTGGAGAATGTTTTATCAATTTAGTAACATCCAATCCCTGCTTCATTAAAAAATTAGCAGAAGAACTTACTCCACAAACTTTAGCATATTTAATAAGTGTGGTAATTTTTGATGGACCAGCCACCCCTATAATAATTTTAGTATCCTCTCTACCAAATTCTTTAATAATATTTTTTGTTTCTTTAATCCAAATGTTTGTCAACTCAGGTGAAAGGCAAAACTGTGTAACTATTGATGCCGTATAATCGTTCTCTTTTAGCCATATCAGTTTATCTCTAAGAGATTCTTTTGAATTCTTGTCATCGGGATTACCTTCTGGGTGGCCAGCAATTCTAATATTTCTAAAATCAATATTGTTTAAAATTCCTGTTTTAAACATATCTAGAGTTGAATCAAATATGCCTATTTTATTTTTCACACTTCCACCAATTGCCAGTAAATCTTTTACACCTATGTTCATTAAATTTAATAGGGTTTTATTTAGAGAAGATTCGTCAGAAATTGACCTTGCAGGGATATGAGGAACAGGATTAAACCCATTATTAATTACTTCTGAAGAAGTGTCTATTAAATCTTCAAGAGATGAACCTGGAATATGTGTAATATAAACATCTTCAAAAAATTCAGGATTTAGTTCTGCAATTTTTGATTTTTGCTTAGGTAATATTTCTATAGAAAACTTTTTCATAACAAATTTGTTTTAGAGACAATATTTAAAATATCATAATTTTCAATAAAAAAAATTTGTTTGGAGGCTTTATGAGTAAAACTGGTTTTATAGGTCTTGGGAACATGGGTAGTGGAATGGCCCATAATCTCGTAGATAAAGGGGTTAAGTTAAATATATTTACAAGATCAAGATCAAAAATGGATCCATTTATTGAAAAGGGCGCATACGGTCATGAAAATGTTAAGTCTTTGGTTGAAGATTCAGGGATTATTCTTGCATGTCTCCCTGATATTAAAACTTCAGTAGAAGTTTTTTTAGGTAAAAATGGAATTTTAAGTGCAGCAAAGCCTGGGACAATAATTGTTGATCACAGCACGGTAGACGTAGAAACTTCTAAATTAATTTGGGAAAAATCTTTAGATAAAAATGTATATTTTATCGATGCGCCAATTAGTGGAGGACCAATTGGTGCCAAGGAAGGTACTCTCACTATTATGTGTGGAGGAGATAGTATAGCCTTTGAAAAAGCAAAGGTTATATTTGATAAAATGGGCACTAATGTTGTTCATATGGGAGGGCCAGGAACTGGCACATCAATGAAAATAGTTAACCAACTTTTAACTTCTGTTAACACTGTTGCTGCAATGGAAGCTGCGATTCTTGCAGAAAAAAGTGGAATAGACTTAAATTCAGCAGCAGAAATACTATCTAAAAGTTTTGGAAGTAGTCGGATGGTAGAAAGAAACATGCCTATATATATGAAAAAAAAATTTGAAAATTCTTCAGCTCCGGTAAGAAACATAATAAAAGACTTAAAAATTATTTCTGATATGAGTGATCAACTACATTTAGAACTTCCATTAACTAACTTGTCGTTAGAACTATTTGAGGAAACAAATAAATTGGAGATTAACGAGCCTGATATAGCTAGTGTCGCTTTGCATATAAATAAAATATCTAAAAAACAAAGAGGTTTAAATGAGTGAATATAAAATAGCCGTAATACCAGGTGATGGAATAGGAAAAGAAGTAGTTAGAGAGGCCTGCAAGGTACTAGATAGCTCTGCAAGAAAAAATAACTTTAAATTGAATTATGAATCTTTTAATTGGGGTTCAGATTTCTATTTTAAAAACAATAAAATGATGCCTGAAAATGGACTTCAAATTTTAAGTGATTTTGATGCAATTTTTCTAGGTGCAGTAGGTCATCCAAAAATTCAAGATCATATTACATTAAACGGCCTTCTCTTGCCTATTAGAAGAAAATTTGACCAATTTGTTTGTTTGCGCCCATCGGTTTTATTTGAAGGTGTAGAATCTCCATTAACGGGCATGAATCCAGGGGAAATAGATCTTGTTGTTGTTAGAGAAAATACAGAAGGAGAATATGCTAATGTCGGGGGATTTCAGTATGAGAATTTTGATGATGAAATAGCGATTCAATCTTCTGTGTTCACTAGAAAAGGGACAGAAAGAGTTATAAGATACTCCTTTGATTTGGCAATGGATAGAAGTAAAAAATTAACCTCAATAACCAAATCTAATGCTCAAGGATATTCGATGGTATTGTGGGACAAAGTATTTAGTGAGGTCTCTAAGGACTACCCTGAGGTTTCCACTAATTCATTATTAATAGATGCTGCTTGTATGGATTTTATAAGAAAACCTTCAGATTTCGATGTAGTTGTTGCTAGCAATTTATTCGGTGACATACTTACAGATATAGCAGCAATGATAACTGGTGGTCTAGGTCTAGCGTCAAGCGGGAACATATCAGAAGATAGAAGCAATCCTTCTATGTTTGAGCCTACTCATGGAAGCGCTCCTGACATCGAGGGGAAAAATATTGCAAATCCTCTAGCACAAATCCTAACAGCGGCGATGATGCTATCTCATTTAGGAGAAAATATTGCTGCAGATTCAATTAGAGAAGCAGTAAAAATTGTTTTAAAAACTAGAAATAAACTTACTACTGATCTTGGTGGAAATGCCAGCACTACTGAATGTGCTGAAGAAGTAATATCAAACTTGCAATGAATAGCAATTTAAGTAAATTAGGTCTTGGTGGCGCAACATTTGGAAATGTGTTGGCTGATGGTATTTTTGGTGGTGTAAATCAAGAAATGGCAATAGAAATAATTAACTTTGCATATGAGTCTGGCATTAAAATATTTGACACTGCTCCATTGTATGGATTTGGTAGAAGCGAATTATGGTACGGGAGGGCTTTGTCGGGGGTTGAAAGAGGGGATATAAATTTGACTTCAAAATGCGGGAGATTAATACGAAATTTAAGAAATAAAAATTATTCAGCAATTAGCGATTTAGATATAGATAATGGCTATGGAGAGCCCGTTTTTGATTACTCAAAAGATGGAATAAGAAGATCAGTGGAAGAGTCCTTGAGAAGATTAAAGACAGATTATCTAGATACCCTTTTGCTACATGACCCTGATCAGGGAGGACTTGAAAATGAGGCATATGAAAGCGCATTTCCAGAAATGGCAAAGATGAAAGAGGAGGGGATAGTTAAGAATATTGGCTGCGGGATGAATGAATGTGAAATGCCTATTCGTTTTATGAAAAAAATAGATTTAGACAAAATTCTTTTGGCTGGAAGATACACACTTTTAGAAAATACCAAATCAAGAAAATTTATGAAAATATGTGCCGAAAAAAATGTCAAAGTGATTATAGGAGGGCCCTATAATAGTGGAATACTAGCAAGAGATCTTAACTCACCTGTTACATATGACTATGAAGTAGCGCCTCTAAAATTAATTAACAGAGCAAAAGATATTGAAAAAATTGCTAACAATTACAATGTCTCTTTAAAATCTGCATCTCTAAATTTTGTTTTAAATAATTCGCAAGTATTCTCTGTAGTTCCAGGGATGAGTTCTATAAATGAAGTGAAGGAGAATATTGATATTGCTAATCAAATCATAGAGCCAGATTTATGGTCAAATCTATTAGAAAATGGATTTATATAAATATTGGCAATATTAAAGAAAGCACTACAAGAAATATAAAAACTAATACAATTAAATTTTTAAGGGAAAACTGTGAACTTTTTTTTGCCTTTTTATTTTTTTTATTTAGGCATTCTACACAAGTACAATAGGGCGGATGTCCTTCTCTATATGACCTTTCATCCATTTGTTTTATTTTTCCTATAGCTAGTTTATACTCGATATTCGTAGTAATTAATTATAAATTTATCAACTTTAGAATGTCCTTTGAGTCAGAAAATTCAATGCCTAGCATAATTTTATGTGTTTTTCCCAATTTGGAAAAAATATTGTTACTAAATTCTATTAATGACACGAAAAACATAATTACTCTAAATTCTGAAATTATGTTTAACGAAGATTTTTATGATTCTATAGAGTCAAAATTTAGCAAAGAGATAAGATCAGGAAATTTTTCTATACTAAGCCCAGCCGGGGTTCCAGAAAAAGTTGAAAACATACTAAGAGATGAAACCATATCAAGAATAATGAATTCAGTTAGAGATGAGTTGGGATATTTTAAAGAAATTTCTCATGAATTGATTTCAATTTTCTTTTTTTCTGGGCAAGTACTGAACTTCAATAAGAAAGAATTAATGTCTGCATTATTGGCAATATATAAAGAGCGGTTTAGTAAAGAATTATTAGAAGAAATGGTTGATACATTGTTCCATCTATCACTAGAGGAAAAAAGTATTATTAATAAGGTAAAAAATAATGATCTTTATGACTTAATTACAGGCCAACAGGGCGAATTTGCTACAATTTGGGACAAAGACAGTATTACTTAAAAATTAACATGAGACCAAAAAGTTCTAATGAAATAAGAAAAATATTTTTAGATTTTTTTAATTCAAAAGATCATCTTATTCATCCACCTTCATCATTAATTCCTTCTAATGATCCTACATTATTACTAACAAATTCAGGTATGGCGCAATTTAAATCATATTTTTCTGGAGAATCAGAGCCACCAAACGAAAGAATAGCGACAGCTCAAAAATCTTTTAGAACAACAGATATAGATGAAGTGGGTGACACAACTCATTTAACTTTATTTGAGATGTTGGGAAATTTTTCATTTGGAAATTATTTTAAAAAAGATGCATGTAAGTGGGCACTCGAACTAATGACAGACCATTTAGGTTTTGAGTATGAAAAAATCTTTATCACTGTACATAATGATGACAAAGAGTGCGCAAAAATATGGGAAAATATAGGAATCCCCAGAGAAAAGATCTACTTCTTTGACGATAAAGATAATTGGTGGGGGCCAGCAGGTGACGAGGGGCCATGTGGACCTTGCAGTGAACTTCACTATTATATTGGGGATGAAAAAGAAAAAAATTTTAAAGAACTCTCTAAATTAAAATCATGGGGGCCTAATATTCATGAAGACTTTGTAGAACTTTATAACTTAGTATTTACACAGTTTTACCACCATTTGGATGGCACCAGAAAAGAATTACCTAAAAAAAATATAGACACCGGAATGGGACTGGAAAGAGTAGCAACTATTTTACAAGGGAAAAAATCTGTTTATGAAACTGACCTTTTTCAAGATGTAATAAAAGAAATAGAAAATGCATCTGGATATAAATGGCAACAAAATAAAAAAATTGGATCTACGAATTCTGACAAAGCTATAGCTGTATTAGCAGAACATTCAAGATCAGCAACTTTTTTAATAGCAGATGGAGTAATACCTGAAAATATTGGAAGAGGTTATATTTTAAGAAGATTAATTAGGAAGGCTATGAGGTACGGCTTGGAGTTAAATCTTAGAGAAGATTTTTTAATTACCTTATCCGAGATAATATCTGAAACTATGTCTAATTTTTATCCGGAATTAAAAGATAATCTTAGTTTTGTAAAAAAGGTATTAGAAAATGAATGCGCTAGTTTTTCCAAAACATTAAAAACAGGATCTAAAATTTTAGACGATTTTTCATCAAATAGAGCAGATTTAAAAAAACAAATATCCAAAATTAATTCTGCGAACAAAGATGATAAAGATTTTTTGCAAGAATTTATTGATACAGAAATAGGGCAGCAAGGTATCATTAGCGACTTACTGCAAAAAGAGTTGAAATTAGGAGAGGCATTAAAAATAACTGATAAAACTTTTTTCTCTTCCGTGAGAAAAAATATAGTAACGACTTCATGGGATAAGGAAATTTCCTACTTGGAGGCTTGTTATTTATATGACACGCTTGGCTTTCCTTATGAAGTTACGCATGAATACTGTTCTCAGCAAAACCTAAAACTTGATAGAGGGAAGTTTGATAACTTAATGTCTAATCTTCAAAAACTATCAAAGACTGCTAGTGATTTTGGGGGAGATAAGAGTTTAGTTAATTTAATTTCGGATATGAAAATTAAAAAGACTGATTTTAATGGCTATTCAAAAACTAGTTCAGCAACTAAAGTATCTGCCTTAATTGACAGCAATCTTGCGTCAAGAATGGATAAGGCTGAAAAAGATGAAGAAGTTTACCTATTGTTAAATCAAACGCCATTTTATCCTGAAGGAGGAGGTCAAGTTGGGGATAAAGGCCTTTTAATAAATAAAAAAATAAAACTTGCAGTTCTAGATACCACATCAGAAGTTGACGGCTACATATTTCATAAGTGCAAAGTTATTTCAGGCAGTGTGTCTACAGGAGACTCTCTTAATGCAGAAGTTGATATAGATTTAAGAAATGGATCAAAGAGAAATCATACAGGCACACATTTATTACATGCAGCCTTGAGAGAAGTGCTTGGAAAACATGTTCATCAGCAAGGATCTCTTGTATCTCCTGAAAGACTAAGATTTGATTTTACCCATCTAAATAAAATGACTAAAGAAGAAATTTATGAAGTTGAAAAATTAATGAATTCAAAAATTCGAGCTAATTTGCCGGTCCATAAACACGAGACTTCTTATTCAGAAGCTATAAATAATGGTGCGATTGCATTTTTTGGAGATAAATATGGCAAAGATGTAAGAACTGTTGAAATATCAAATGGATCTAAATTTAGCTATGAACTATGCGGGGGAACTCATTGCGAAAATACTGGCGAGATTGGATCTTTTTATATTATATCTGAATCTAGCATTGCTTCAGGGGTGAGAAGAATAGAAGCAGTCACTGGGATAAATGCGGAAAATTATGCCAATAAACAATTTGACCTAATAAAAATTATTTCTAATGATCTAAATGTAGTGGCTGATGAAATTCCCTCTAAAATTTCTCAGTTAACTCAACAGATAAAAGATTTAAAAAAGGAAATAAATTCTAGTGATAATAATGAAACTAGTAAGTTAATTGACGAGTTGGCTGAAAAAAAAGAAAAAATTAACGATGTAACTTGCATAATTCAAGAGACCAATAATATAGATGTAAAAGAAATTAGAAGCATTGCTGAACAATTAAAGAATAAGATTAAAGGTATTGTTGCATTATCTTCTACTTCAGAAAACAAGGTAACTATAGTTGTGTCTATAGATAAAAATCTAACAAATAAACTTAGTTCTCAAAAAATAATAAATGATTTGGGGCCTATTATAGGAGGTGGAGGCGGCGGAAAGCCAGACATGGCTCAGGCAGGCGGCTCAAACCTAAAGGGAGTTAATGAAGCCATGAAATTGGTCCGATCACTAATTAAAGATGAGCTCAAATAATATAAAAAATATTTTGGGTCTTGATTATGGGGAAAGAAGGATAGGTGTATCTATATCTGTTATGGACGGAAAGATTGCTGTTCCCCATTCAATTATTTCTTATAAAAAAACAGAAGATGCTCTAAGCCAAATAAAAAAAATTATCCTAGAATACAAAACTAAAATAATTGTATTAGGGTTGCCTATCACTATGAAAAATAAAACAGGATTCAAAGCAGAAGAAGTGCTTAAATTTAAAGAGGTTTTAGAGGAAAGCACCAATTTAGAAGTTATTTTAGAAGATGAAAGACTTTCGACTTTACAAGCAAAAAAATCTATAGATCCAAACTCAAAGAATAAACGAGTTGACGATTCTTCTGCGACAATAATTTTAAACAGTTTCCTTGAAAAGAGGTCAAAACGATCATGAAAAAGTTTGGAATACTCGGAAATCCATTGTCTCACTCCTTGTCTCCTGCCATGCATAGTGCAGCCATTAAACATCTAAATTTAAATTTAGAGTTTGAAAAATGGGAGATACCAATAGAATTATTAGAAGATTTTTTCCTAAACTTGGAAGAAAATGAAATTATAGGGGGGTGTGTAACTATTCCCTTTAAAGAAAAATTGTTTAATTATTGTTCAGATTTAGATGACAGCGTAAAAAGAATTGGAGCAATTAATTGGTTTAGAAAGGAAAAGCAGGGTGTTAAAGGGTTCAATACAGACTATATTGGGTTTTACAATTCCCTTCCAGAACAAATAAAAGGTTCAATAAGTGATATCAATATTGTAGTAATAGGTGCTGGAGGGTCATCAAAAGCTGTGGTTGAATCTCTTTTATTAGAGGGATCAGAAAAATTATCAATAATAAACCGAACGTTAGAAAATGCTAATAATATTTCATCAAAATATCCCGACTCAAACATCATTGCTTCTAAATTAGGTGATAGTAATTCAGAAAAATTAATAAGTGATGCTAATTTGATAGTTAACACTACATCATTAGGTATGATTAGCGGGCCCAATCCAAATAGTTCAATCATTGATGATATGAAACTAAATAAAGATGTTGTTGGGTTTGATTTAGTTTATTCTCCATTAAAAACTCCCTTTTTAATTAAAATAGAAAATTCTGGTGGAAAGGCAATAACAGGGATATCTATGCTAATACATCAGGCCATAGAAGGATTAAAACTCATTGCTGGGGAAAATTGCCCTTACGAAATAATGGAAAAATCGATCATCAGCGAATTGTAATATCTACAGTTAAAGCTATAAAATCTTTGAAGGAGTAAGAAATGTTTAGATTTTTAACAGCTGGAGAATCACACGGCCCTGGATTATCTGTTCTAATAGACGGACTGCCAGCAGGGCTAGATATATCAGAAGATGATATAAAAGTTGATCTTGAGAGAAGGCAAAAAGGATTTGGAAGAGGCGGTAGAATGAAAATAGAGAAAGATCATGCTGTTATTAAATCAGGTATTAGACATGGAGTCTCATTAGGTTCACCAATATCATTATGGATCGAAAATCTTGATCATGAAAATTGGAAAGAAGCAATGTCACCTTATCCTGTAAATAATTCAGTAGACAAAAAAGAATTTACTAAAACTGTTCCTGGTCATGCTGATTTTGCAGGAGCATTAAAATATAAACAGCACGATCTAAGAAATGTACTTGAACGAGCAAGTGCAAGGGAAACAACTGCTAGAGTTGCAGCTGGAGCAATATGCAAAATATTTTTATTAAAGTTTGGAATTGATATAAAAAGTAGGGTGATATCAATAGGAAAAATAGAGTCAAACGATGAAAATATTGACAATGTAGATTGGACCCTCACTGAAACTTCGGAAGTGAGGACTACTTCACCCGATTTAGAAAAAAAATTCATTGATGCAATTTTAAAATCTAAAAAAGAAAGAACGACAATAGGAGGAACATTTCAAGTAATAGCTTTTAATCTGCCTGTTGGGTTAGGAAGCTTTTCCCAATGGGATAGAAAATTAGATGGGAAAATTGCTCAAGCCATGATGAGCATTAATGCAGTCAAAGGGGTAGAAATAGGAAATGGATTTAAAAATACTAAAAAGGCGGGCAGGGATGTCCATGATGTAATTGTTCCTGATAAAAAGGATAAAAGAAACTTCAAGCACCTGACAAATCACGCAGGAGGCCTCGAGGGCGGAGTTACAAATGGAGAGCCCATAATAGTGAATGTCGCTATTAAGCCCATTGCAACGATGACGAACCCTCTTCCTTCAGTTGACATAAATACAGGAGAAATAGTTGAAGCTCAGTACAACAGAAGTGATATATGCCAAGTGCCACCAGCATGTGTGATAGGCGAAGCTATGCTTGCAATAATACTCACTGACGTAATATTAGAAAAATTTGGAGGGGACCATATTGATGAAATAATTTCTAATGTCTCTAATTATACCAATACACATAATGAGTTTGGTGGAAAATAATATCGAAAATAATCGTGTTTTCTTAGTCGGACAATCGGGTTCAGGTAAAACTTCTTGTGGAAACATACTATCAAGTTTAATCAATTGGGAGTTTATTGATACAGATGAAAAATTAATATTAAAACATAATAAATCTATTGATGATATTTTCAGAGAGAATGGTGAAGAGTTTTTTAGATCCGAAGAATTAATTCTTATCAAAGAATTGATTGAAAAAGATAAAATCGTTATCTCAACTGGAGGTGGGACGCCTGAAGTACCAAATATAATGAACCTCATGAATTATTACGGGTCTACATTTTGGTTAAAAGCAAGTCCCTCAGAAATAGAAAACAGGCTTACAAAATCAAACAAAAATCACCGACCTCTTTTATTCAACAATAATTTAAGTTTAATCAAAAACTTAGAACAACAAGCAAAAAAAAGATATTCTTTATATTCATTGGCATCATTTCACATAGATACAGATAATAAGGGTATGGAAGGAATTGCTTTGGAAATTAAAAATAATATTTATAGAAATCATGAGTAAATCTATGCTTGCAGGCCAGATTAAATCTCAACAGGGAGATTATAATATTTACGCAGGCGAAGGTATTTTAGACAAAATTTTCAGCCTATCAGAAAATGAAATAACTAATTCAAGAATATTTCTTATATCCGACTTAAAAGTATTCTCAAATATTGGTACTAATATAATTAAAACTTTTGAGTCTAATTCAATAAAAGTCGAATCACTTTCTATTGAGTTAGATGAAAGTAAAAAAGACTTATCTACTGTAACCAAGATTTATGAATGGCTTCATGAAAAAGGAGCCGAAAGATCTGACATTATTTTTTCTCTTGGTGGAGGCGTAGCAACAGATCTTGTGGGATATGTTGCTGCTACTTGGTTGAGGGGGATTAAATTAATCCATATTCCGACTACTCTAGCCTCAATGGTTGATGCATCAATAGGAGGCAAAACAGCAGTAAACCTAAAGCAAGGTAAAAATCTTGTTGGGGCATTTTATCAACCAAAATTAATAATTATGGATACTGAAAGTCTTGTCACATTGCCTCAAAGAGAAATGAATTCTGGATGGGCAGAAGCACTAAAACATTCTTTGCTGTTTGATAAAGATCTGTTTGATAAATTTAATAATAACTCTGCTAAATTATTGAAAAAAGAAGATCCTATTTTCTCTGAAATAATAAGAAGAAGTGTTGAAATTAAAGCCAATATTGTCTCTAAAGATGAATATGAAACTGGAGAGGATAGAATTAGATTAAATTTTGGTCACACTATTGGGCATGCACTTGAAACATACACCTCATACACAGATTTGCTTCACGGTGAAGCTGTTAGTATCGGTATGGTGGTGGCAACCAAAATATCTTCATCGTTATCTTATTGCGGAGAAAACTTAGTAAATAAAATAGAAAAGTTACTAAATATATATAACTTACCTACAAGAATTCCAGAAGGTATAGATCTAAATAATCTCTACAATATTGCTAAATCAGATAAGAAAGTAAAATCCGGTAAAATTAATTGGATACTTTTAGAAGAAGTAGGCAAATCAAAGATTATTAATGATGTGCCGGATCAAGTTGTTATTGATTCTCTAACAAATAGTCAGTAAAGCCCTCCCGCTACAGCAGGAACAATACTTAATTCACCTTCGTCACTTACATTAGTATTAACACCATCAAGATATCTTATATCTTCTCCATCAAGAAAAATGTTTACATATTTATGCAATTGGTTATCTTCATCTAAAACTTTGGTTAAAATGCCAGGGTATAATTTATCCAAAATTACAATTATCTTCTCTACAGAAGAAGTCGTTTCTTCAATCTTTATATTAACTTTTCTTTCCCCATTTGTAAGATTTCTTAAAGGGGAGGGAATAATAACTACTGCATTCATTTTTATATATTATTAATCAAACAAGGTTATTATACACAAGATGAGCATTATAGAAAGACTGACAACTAGGCCATTAATTTTAACTGATTTAGACGGAACCATTCTTCACGATGGATCAGTATTAGAAGAGTTAGAAAACTTAACTTCAAAACTAAATAATTTTGGAATTCATTTCACATTTGCTACAGGAAGAAGTAAAATTCCTGCACTAAAATATGCTAAACGTTTAAACATTAATATCCCAATTATTTGTTATGGAGGGGCAGTTATGACCGATGTTGAGACTGGGGATGATATATATAGGCACTCAATAAGTAAAAGTTTTGCAATTCAAATTATAGAAAATTTAGATCCAAGCATAAATATTGCCCTTTATAGCAATGATCAAATATATGTAACAAAAAAATTCCAATGGATTGAAGATTATTGCGAAAGACAAGAAATAAAACTCGATCAAGTGAATGATTTAGTGCAAATACCAGATAAAATCGTCATTCTTTTAGTGGGAAGTGAAAAAAATATTGATGATGTCCATAAAAATTTAAAAGATAATTATATAAATCTAGAAATAAATAAAACTTTTAATAATATGTGCGAAATCTCATCTGCAAGAGGAAGTAAAATAAAAGCTACTAAAGATTTAATTAAATTATTAAACTTATCAAAAGATGATTTATTCTATTTTGGGGATGGGCCCGCAGATTTAGATCTTATTAAATTCGCTAAATATGGATTTACAGTAAAAGGAAGCCTAGCTTCACAGATGATGCCATGCAATAATTCAATTGAAACTCCAGATAAATTAGGATTTATTAACTACATTAATTCAATAATTTAGAATTTTTCAGTTCAGTATTTATTTTTCTGGCTATACCAGGGCCTTCATAAATTAGGCCTGTATAAATCTGTATAGCATCTGCACCAGATTCTAATAATTTCTTAACCTCATCAAAGTTAGATACCCCTCCAGAACAAATAATTGGTATATGAAATTTTGGCCTTAAATGATTCAATAAAAACAATGTTGTGTCAAAAAGTGGCTTCCCACTTTTGCCACCACTCCCAACCTTTAATCTGTTGTCATTAACTGGCCTTGTATTGGCAATAACAACACCTGTTTTTTTGTACATTGAAACTACCCTTAGTATGTCTTCATAAACAACTAAATCATCTAATCGAACAGGTAAATCAAAAATTCTCGGTAATTTAATTAGAACTGGGACATCTGTTAAATTACGAGTTTTAGAAATAATAGAGTTAATAGATTGAGGATTAATAAATTTCTTTAAATCTTTGGTATTAGGACTTGAAATATTTATTTCAAAACCAAAGCAATAACCATTAAAATAAGTTATATTTTCCATAATTTCATCTTCATTAGATCCAGATACAGATACAAATATTCGATCTTTAACATTTTTTAGTTTTTTTAATCTTTTAAGAATAATTTCAGAACCATCACTAGGAAAAGAAAGAGAATTAATAAGTGATTTCTCATTAACTAGTCTTATTAATCTGGGTTTTGGATTGCCTTCTCTTGGTTTCTTCATAACTGTCCCTATAACTGAAAACCCAAACCCCATGTTTAAATATTTATCACTAGATTTACAATTTTTATCTAAACCAGCAGCTATGCCTATTGGGCTCGGTAATGTTTCCCCAAATAATGTAGTTTTTGTTGATTCATGAAACTTATTCCTAAATAAAAATTTCGGAGCAAACAAAAGAAAATTTTCTACCAATACATGTGCTACTTCAGGAGGAAATAAGAATAATATCTTCCTTATTAAATATTTATAAACTAGATCTAAAAACATACTTAATTGCAATTTTATAATAAAAACATTAAATTCATTTTGTTACATGAAATCTTTCTTAGCGTCATTTCAATATTCTGGTTATAGAATTCTATGGGTAACAAGTGTTTCGCTTATTTTGGCTATTCAGATGGCTATGCCTTCAAGAGCACTTCTTACCGATGATTTAACTAATAGCGCCTTTATCTCTGGAATTGTGAGCATGGGGTTTGCTCCAGCACTACTTATGTTTTCTATATTGGGAGGAGTAATAGGGGACAAATTTGAGAACAGGCGTATCATGCAAATTGTTCAAATTGGTTTTTTTGCATCCTCGTTCTCTACGTGGATATTAATTGAACTAGGAATTATAAATTGGTATTTCTTATTTATTGTTTCTTTAATTCAAGGGGCACTATTTTCGTTTCAACTTCCAGCTAGATATTCTTTTATTCCAAAAATTGTACCTGAAGAAAGCGTAAGCAATGGAATTGCTTTATTATCATCAGGGATGGCTTTAGTTACAGTATTCTCTGGGTCTGCCGTGGGTTATTTATATGGAAAATATGGACCTGATAACGTATTTTTGATTATTTCTATTATTCAAATTGTCACTTTTGTGCTAGCTCTATTTCTTCCAAAAACAGAAAAAAATGACTCAGTTTCAGGCAGTTATTTTGCGGAAATGAAAAAATCTTTCCATTATTTAATGGGAAATAAGATAGTTTTAGCTATTTTAATCTCTTCGCTTGTTGTAAGTATGATAGCCATGCCTGTAAGACTGCAGTTACCTATTATTGCAAGAAGGTTATACATGATATCACCTCAGGAAATAGGTATTTTACTAACGATGGCTGGCGTTGGAGCAGTAATAGGCACTATATTGATATCGACTCTTAAAAAGGGTACATTGCGATTCAGTATTTTTATTATTTCAGCATTTGGACTGGGCTTATGTACATTAATATTTGGACTAGCTCCTCAGTATACGATAGGCCTAGTTGTTGTCATCTTTTTTGGCGCATTTGAACAGATAAGAATGGCTTTAAGCAATGTGCTTACTATGGAATATACAGATAGTAAATATAGAGCTAGAATGATGGGATTTTTTATGTTAAATTTTGCATCTATTCCGTTGGGAGCATTACCTATTGGCTACGGTATTGATAAAATTGGTGCTGTGAATACATTAATATTTGACGGCATAGCCTTGATTGTCATCCTATCAATTTTGTTGCTTATATCTAATTCTTTCAGAAAAATAAAATAATGGTTATAGAAAAAATAAAAAATTATTCTAATTTTATTAAGTTTGAGCATTCACTATTTGCTTTACCGTTTGCACTCAGCGCCTACTTTTTAGTAATTAAACAAACCCAATTCAACTTATTGAAACTTTTATTAATTATAATCGCATTAATATCTGCTAGAACATTCGGTATGGCGGCAAATAGAATTATAGATAAGAATATTGATGCTTTAAACCCTAGAACTACTTCCAGAGAACTTATAACTAATAAGATAAGTACTAAAAGCGCGTATATTATTTTATTTGTTGCCTTAATCATTTTTTACATTACCTTGTTAGGTTTTAATCAAATTGCCTTTTTATTGTCTCCAATAGTTTTTGTGATTTTTACTATTTATCCCTTTACCAAAAGGTTTACCCATATGTGCCACTATTTTCTTGGCTTGGTATACTTCATTGCCCCTCCAGCAGTAGAAATAGCATTGACTGGAAGTTTTTCTTTATCAACATTGCTTCTAGGTTTATCTGGTTTTTTTTGGGTTTCGGGGTTTGATATAATTTATTCAATATTAGATATAGAATTTGACAGAAAGAATAATATTTTTTCAATCCCCTCAAAATTAGGCATAAAAAAATCAAAAATTATTTCATGGGGTTCTCATTTATTAACAATAGTACTTGTGTGCTTAATAGGGTTTATTGAAAATTTAGGACTAATTTATTGGATTGGTTGTACAATATTGTTTGGATTATTTATTAAGGAGCATTTTTTGATTCTAAAAATAAGTAAAAATAACATAAATAAAGCTTTTTTTAATATGAATGCGCAAATATCTATTGTGCTACTTTTAATGTTTGCTTTTAGTATATTAATAAATGGATAAGTATATTTTAGGTATTTCAGGTGGCAGCGGAGGCCTTTACAGCCTTGCTGTTTTAAAAGGTATTTGTGGATCAGGCAACACATGCTATCTAGTAACATCTAAGCCCGGCAGAAGAATATTATCTCTTGAGGCAGGGTTAAATCTTACTGGAAAGGCTTCTTCTGATAAAAAAATTATCGAAAGCGAATTAGGTGTTGATGGGAAGAAATTGGAGGTTGTTGACGAAAATGATGTTGGGGCTAATATTGCAAGCGGTTCTTTTCGTACAAAAGGTATGGCAATCGTTCCTTGCTCAACAGGAACACTTGGTAGTATAGCTAACGGAATATCTAGAGGCCTAATAGAAAGGGCAGCTGATGTATGCCTAAAAGAAAGAAGAACCCTAATAGTAGTCCCAAGGGAAACTCCTTACAGCCTAATCCATCTTGAAAATATGACTAAATTAACTATGGCAGGTGCTATAGTCCTGCCTGCTTCCCCTGGTTTTTATAATCTTCCAAAAAACATTGATGATTTAGTAAATATGATTTCTTCAAGAGTATTAGAAAAATTAGGAATAATTTCCTCCACTCTAAAAGAATGGAAAGGGACTTAATTGGTTTCAGATTTCAGAGCTTTTATTAAAAAGCTTGAAGAAGAAGGTGAACTGCACAGGGTTTCTGAAGAGGTCGATCCAAATTTAGAAATCACTGAAATTGCAATTAGGGCACAAAAAGAAAATAAACCAGCAATTTTGTTTGAAAATGTAAAAGATTCTATGTTCCCTTTGGCAATAAATACTTTTGCTAGCGAAAAAAGAATTAATATCGCTTTAGGGCAGGATCCTGAAGAGATTGGATTAGAACTACTTCATTTCGTTGAAGCAATGAGGCCGCCAAATTTAAAAAAAATTTTTGAGCAAAGAAAAACGATAAAAAGATTACTAGCATTTCCTCCAAAAAAAAATAGCAAGAGGATTCATAATTTGATCCTAGAAAACGGACTTAAAGACTTACCTATATTGAAGTGCTGGCCTGAAGATGGAGGAAACTTTATCACGCTCCCATTAGTTCAAACTGAAGACCCTGTTAATAGCATTCCAAATTTGGGAATGTACAGAATGCATGTCTATGATAATTTTTCCACTGGCATGCATATGCAAATTGGTAAAGGCGGAGGCTACCACTATAAAGAAGCTGAAAGGCTGAGAAAAGAACTTCCCGTAGCTGTAACGCTTGGAGGAGATCCTGTTCTTACAATAGCATCAATAATGGCTCTTCCAGAAGGAATTGGAGAGTTAGAATTTGCAGGCTTAGTAAGAGGGAAAAGAACTAAACTTTCAAAATGCAAAACAATCGACATGAAAGCACCATCATCTGGAGAATTTCTAATAGAAGGGCATTTAAGGCCAGAGGAAAGGAAACTTGAAGGTCCTTTCGGAGACCATTTTGGCCATTATTCTGAGGCAGGTAATTACCCTGTATTTCATATAAATAATGTCTACTACAGAGAAAATGCAATATATCCGGCTACAGTTGTTGGAAAGCCACCTCAAGAGGACAAATACTTAGGTGACTGCACTCAAAACATATTGAAGCCACTTATTAAGATCATACATCCAGAGATTCATGACCTTTGGGCTTATTTTGAAGCTGGATTTCATAGTTTTTTAGTTGTTTCTACTGAAAATAGATATGCACGAGAGGCCTATAAAACTGGCTTATCTGTGCTTGGTCTAGGCCAACTTTCACTAACTAAAGTTATGGTATTAGTTGATAAAAATGTGGATGTCAAAAATAAAGGCCAAGTGCTTGAAGAAATTAGGAATAATTTTGACCCCATTGATTCAATTATGATTATTTCTCAAGCTCCTTCAGATACGCTAGATTTTACATCTAAGAAGACCCATTATGGAAACAAACTTATAATTAATGCGACATCAAAGAATAAAAAAATACAAAATTTGGCACCTGTTCTACCAAAAGATCTTAAAGTTATAGACTCAAGAATTGAAGATTCCAGATTAATAAAAAATACCCTTCTAGTAATTAAAGTAAATAATGGTGGGGCAGAAGTAGTAAAGAAAGTATTAAACAGTCCTCTAATTTCTAACATAAAAATTGTTGCTGCAGTTTCCATGGATATAAACTTAAATAATGATGTAGAAATAATGTGGGGAATTTTCACCAGATTTGACCCAGGAGATGATACATATTTTAGTAATCAAGAATTTGTTGGAGTAGTCCCAAAATATGAAGGGGTTTTAGGAATAGACTCGACTTGGAAAGGCGGATACCAAAAAACTTTAGAAATGGATGATAAAATAATAAATAAGGTTAATGAAAAATGGGAAACTTACTGGAAATAGAGAATATTATTTCGACTGATAAAAAGCTAAACAAAATAGCTGAAAAAATTATCAATAACGAAAGGTTAAGTTTTGAAGATGGTGTTGATCTTTTTGAAAGCGATGATATTCACACTCTTGGAAAACTTGCAAATATAAAAAAGATGGAGATTTCAGGAGACAAAGTTTTCTTTGTTTTGAATAGGCATGTAAATCCTACCAATATATGCGTACTTAGCTGTAGTTTCTGTGATTTTGCTAAAAAGAAAGGTGATGATGATGCTTACGAGATGTCAATAGAAGATATTCTTAAAAGCATAGACAACGAAATGCATGAAGTGCATATGGTAGGAGGTCATCATCCAACTTGGAAATTTGAATACTATGAAGAAATTGTTAAATCTATTAGAGAGAAACACCCTGATTTGCATATAAAAGGTTTTACTGCGGCTGAGATAGATTATTTTCATAGGAGATGGAAGATTGATCCTGAAGAATCGCTTGCAAGATTAAAAGAAGCGGGTTTAACTTCCATGCCTGGAGGCGGTGCAGAAGTTTTTTCTCCAAGAGTTCATAAAATGCTTTTACCAGGTAAATCCAAAGCTTCTAG
>CESD01000240.1_pt1 | contig 23028 bp, 30 predicted proteins | sample 531191 | NCBI WGS metagenome assembly CESD01 (sample SAMEA2622021, study PRJEB7988) | marine metagenome | biome: marine biome (ENVO:00000447); feature: deep chlorophyll maximum layer (ENVO:xxxxxxxx); material: "saline water (ENVO:00002010), including plankton (ENVO:xxxxxxxx)" | depth 188 m
AGTTAATGAATCTTGAAGGTCGACTATATTGCCTTCTGACATATTATCTAGCAAACCGCTTGCAACTAAATTATCAAATTCTCCTGTTGAATCTACATCATCAATTGTACCATACGTTTCAGCTAAATTTCTTTTTGCCTCTTCATTATTTTGCTTAGCAGCTGTTATTTCGTCTAATAAATATTCTTGTTTAAGTAAATTTGCTTGTATTTCTGCATCTGATTTTTTCTTAGCTTCATAAATTCTAAAATCGTTAGTTAGTTTTATATCAAGACCATCAGCTTCATTTTTTACAAAAGGCATAGCTCCTTCTGTACCTGGTGTTTCTCCTTGGCCTTGTTCATATGACTCATTAGGAAATCTCCATAACACATTATCAGCGCCCCAAGTTGCTACCATATCATTATATCGATTATTTATTTCATTATTATATTTTTCTACATTTAGATCGTAAGTTTTTCTCCAGTTTTCTTGGTCTTGAAGGTTACTTGCAACGGTATTTTCATATTGCTGTACCGATAATTCAAATCTTGCATTTTCCATATCTTTAGTTTCTTCGTACCTACGTGTATCTTCAGCAAACTTTCTTTCACTCATAACCCTATCTAAAGCCATTTCTCTTGCTCTAACTTCTGTTGCATGTATATCTACAGCACCTTTTGTTAAAGTGTCTAAAGCTGCTAACGCCAACATTACATTTTCTTTCGCCATTCTAACTCCTATAACTCATATGAACTAAATAAATCATCTAAATAATCTAACCCTTCGCCACCATCGTAGCTTTCTCCTGTTGCAGATAAATAATCTAATTGTAGCTGCCTTGATTGTCTTTTTAAATCTGCAATATAATCCTTTTTTTCTCTTTCTTCACCTAAAGACAGCTCAGTCATTGTAGTGCCATATTCCCTATTCATCATGCTTTTATTCATATCAATAGTTCCTGAACCAACTAAGTCGCTTTTAGCTGCTACATTTTGCAATGCATCTTGCTTACTTGTCATAGACAATGCTTGTCCAGTTCTTTTTAAATCCATTGATTCAGCGATTAAGCCTTTGCCACCACTTCCACCTAAATACTCTTGCGACTGCTTTCCTATATCTTGAAGCCCAGATTCTACAACATTTCCAGCTTCTTCTTTAGCTTCTTCTGATTTTTGATACTCGTTATACAAATAATTTCCTGTTGCCGCTGCTGCAGTTCCAGCAATTGCCCATGATGCTATTGCACCAAGACCAAATAAAAAGTTTTCTTCTAAGCCTGTTTCAGGGTTAGTAGTTCCAGATCCTATGCTATCTACAAAGTTTTCACCTTGTTCTCCAAACTCATCAATTATATCTGCCTCAAACTTATTAACGTGTTGTGGTGTACCTTGAATCATTCTTAACTCAGAATCACCAAACCTACCTTTAGATGCTACTTTATTGTATTTTGAAGGATTTAATAAAGCCTTCCATGCGCTTCTTTCCATATTAACCTCTCATTCTCCTACCTATTCCTTGAACTAAACCTATACCTAATCCAGCTAAAGGATTTATTAATCCCATAGCAGCTGCAATAGATGTGCCAGTAGATACTGCAGAAATTGCTCTTTCTTCATCATCCATCTCATCCCAATTTGTAACTGTATCATAAGCACTTAAAGCAGCTCCTCCTACACCTAATGCCTTAGACATACCACTTTGACCTGCAGTTTCAACAACATCTCCTGCTCCTGTTTCTTTTACTATATCTGTTATGTCAAATGCTTGTCCGCCTTCAACAATATTTTGTGTCATATCTTGGACTTTTAAATCCGATGCAGCAGCTGTTATTGCCGATCCTACTGTACCACTAGGGTCTCCAGTAATATCGCCTAAATCACCCCTTTTTGAGCCTGATAACTGCATACCAGGAACTACATTAGCAGATGTATCTCCATAATTTAATATTTCACCTGATTCTATTCCTTCTTCTATATTTTTAAATTTATCCATTAAAGGTAATACGCTTTCGCTTTCAGGGCTATAGGTACCATAAACACCAGGTCTTATATTTAAACCCCCTTCAGGTTGGAATGCAGTTCTTAAAGATAAGTTGCCAGTAGGTTCAATAGGAACATTGCTCATATCGACTATGCCTTGGCTTCCTTGCAATTCTTGATTTAAATTATAAATTGTTTTAGTAGTTTCAGAACTTATTCCAGGAGAACTTACTGTTAGCGCTTCGCCTGCAGCATCAGTAACTTGATTTTGACCAGCTATAATTTGATTTTGAACATCTTGTGTTTGTTTTATTTTAGTAATTTCAGGCTTTGCTTCTAAAAAAGCATCTATAGAATCAAATGCATCTGGATTAAAACTATCTCCTGATGGTGCAGCTAAAGATACATCATCTGTATTTATAATATCAGTACCTTGTATAGCACTATCAGAGTATTCTGTCACATCAGGTGTTTCTCCTCCAAATAAAACAGAGTCTTTTTTTGCTTGATAAGTTTGCTCTGCTAAAAGCCTATCAGCTTCTTTATTCATAGCTATAACTCTATTTCTTTTATTTGCAAACCATTGATCACTACCTGGAACTGCACCTGTTTCATCAGGAGCAACTTTATCTATTGGAAGGGTGTCAGAAAACATATCTCCTAAATCATTGCTTTCTGTCAAATCAAAAGCTGTTTGACTATACTCGCTAACATCAGGAGCATCTGAAATCATATTAACTGGTGGAGGATTGTAAAATTCACTACTTGGGTCCAACTCAGCATTATAAGCTTCTGATGAAAAATCTTTAGAGGCTGCTACAGTAGCTTTTGAATCAGCAACAGCAGCAGGATCTTCTGGATTACCATAGTCTACCTCTGTTACTCTTTTACTTGCAGGTGTAAATAATCTGTTAAGAGTGCTATTATTTGTATAATCTTCATTCATAACATATTTAGGCTTACCATCTTCTGTAAGCTCAGAAAGCAATTCTTGTGTTTGTATGCCTTGTTCTTGCGCCCAAAGCTTATATCCACCAGCCCCTAAACTAACACTAGAAGTAAGTATTTGTTGATTCATTGCTTCTCTTTGCTGTTTTTCATAAGCAAGTTTTTTTAACTCTAAACTATAATCTGTGTATTCTGCCATTTATATTCCTTATATCCAAAATTTAATTTTCATATAACCATCTGTTATGTCAGAAGGCGCTGATGATCCAAAGCTTGCATTGTCGTAAAGTTTTGTATTCCCTACGTGAACTGTCAGTTTATCTTTACTTTTAATCTCTAAATGCGCCCCATTATTATCATCAGTATGAAAAGTAGCTAAAATAGTATCAGTACCAATTACTGGATTACTTACATCGCTAATATATAGCTGAAACAGTTGAGGTAATTTAACAAGAGAAAGATTGTGAACAAAGTCAATACTTTCATTATTACCTACTTTAACCCATTCAGAGTCATAACTAGGCTCATCAAACTTAGATTGAACTGCTGAACCAATAGGGCTAAACTTAGATGCATAAACTATAGAATTAAATTTAATATAGCTTATTACGCTACTTCCATCTCTGTAAAATTCTGGAACACCTTCTAGCATTTCAGAAATCCTAGGAGTTCCTTGCTTAAGAACATCTTTATTTCTTTTAGTTCTATTAATATTTTTTGTATCTCTACCGTCTGATGATTGAATATAAGTCATTATCTTACTCCTTTTATTCTATAAACAATAGATATATCATTTATTTTAAAGTCATCAGGAGTAGCTGTACTGCCATTGTTTTCTATATTTAACTGCATAGAGTATATATTATTAAAATCAGAAGATACATTTGGCTTTAATTCTGCTTGTGCCCACTTAGTACCACCTGTACTTGTAAAGCCTGAACTAGAAAAGTTAGTGCTAGTTGACTGAAAAGCTTTTGCATTATCAGAGTCACCGTTAATATATGCAGTAACATTAGTTTGAGATGCCGCAGAACAACTATAAGTTACGTAAACTTTGTAAACTTTTTTTCTAACATTTGGATCTCCAAAGTCAATATCTTTACTTAAATATTTTAAGTACTTAATATCATCTGTACCTAGGTTAGCATCAAATGCACATCTTTTATCATTTTGATATGCAAATATTTTTCCATCTCCAGAACTTAAATGTGTAGCATTAACTATATTAGTATAATGCGAATCTTCATTATGAGTTCCATGCTCTTCATCTGTAGCAACATTACTAGTAACAACTACATCACTTGTTCCAGACATAGAACTAAACTTAGTAAACGTAGTCCATGTTTGATTTTTCATATCATATATAAATTGTGCAGTATTAGCTCCATGACTGCTTGCTGTATGAGGTCCTAAATTATTAACTACCGTAACCTTTCTATCTTCAGGATTGTATGCTATACCTGGATGATCTTCATCATTAATACAGTCTGCCCACATTTTTTCTGTTATATATCTAACACCTTTTTGTGATTCTAGTATGTTAATAACTTTTTCTCCATTAAAATAATAAACTCCAAAAGTGTTTACCCATACACAGCCATCATCTGTTTCAGTAACTGATGCAGGACTTTTAACTCCTTTATAATGATAGGTAGCTTCTAAAAATTCTATATCTTGAGCAATATTAACTATATATAAAGTGCTTTCTTTAAATACAAGTAATCTGTCATTATACTCTTCTAAGTGTATTATTTTCTCGCCATCATTTATAGCAACTTCTAATTTTCCATATTTAAAAGGGAACGTGTCAAATTTACTAGGCAATGATTTTAATATTAAGTCTTCATATATTTGATTGCTTTCATTATTTGCATGATTTTCACCATGCTCTTGTTCGTCTAATATTTTTACATTACCTATATAGGCTCGTCTATTTGCTATTACGCCGCAACCAAAAGATTGTACACATATATTTTCTTCATCATATTTTAATCCACTCATTTGTTCGTACGTAAATACTTTAGGAGGATTTTCAAAAAGCTCAAAATCGTCAGACTGGTCCCTACTTTCTAACCAAATTACATTATCATGAGCTGTATTAGGAGCTGTAGTTCCATCTCCAAAAAGATTAGTATATGCATAATTAGATGGCTTCATTTCATACCAAACATCTGCGCCCATAGTATCGTCAGCGTCACCTCTTTTAATTCCTTTTTTACAGTCAATTTCATATAACAACCATTTTTCAGATCTATCATCGCCTTTAGTGCTCCAATAAAATCTCATGCCAGTTATTCTTTGAGGATAAGCCCATATATCTCCTTGGGTTGCACTAGATGGACCTGTTTGCTTACTCCAACTATTACTGTCGCCAGTTAACGCCCCACTAGCTTTCATGGCTCTTTCGTAAACCCCTGTACCAGCAGTATGCTTTAAGGCCATAGGAGAAACTACTACATTAAACTTCTTTTTTTGATTTGTAGCTCCATCTAATAATGTAGAGGAATCGTCACCTAAATAAGTTAATAAGCTTTCTTGATCTCCATCATATACATAGCTCATCCAGTATTCACTTTGACCTTGCCATCCACCTCCTGCAGTAATATTATTCATAATTTTTATACCTGCTGCTCCACCAGCTTGATTATATCTAGTTGGTGTATGGAAATAAGGCAATACGCTTTCTAGTCCTCCATTTTTTTTCCTAGACGTAGCATTAAGATTTTTATATATATAGCAAACATCATTTGCTTGAAAATTATTACCAGAGCCTCCAGACAGACCACCTCCTACAGTAATTGTAGATGTGTCATTATCAGTTATTGCGCCTACGCTACCATCTGTAAGGTTGTAAAGTTGACATCCTATTAATTCATCTGCCTCTGGATATAAGAGCGCACTATTATTTATAGTAACTATTGTAGAATGGTCAGAACCAGTATGTTGAAAATAACCTGTATTATCATTTGGATAATCCCCTGCTCTACCCCAAGACTGAACTCTTTTTACTAAAGAATCTTGAGAAGGAGGTTTTAAAGGCCAAGATGGAACACTTATCCATCTGCCTTTTTGAAAATCACACATTTTATCTTGAGCAGGATCTGACTCAGATCGTCCCCAAGTTTTTTCATTTATTAAATAGCCAATATATTTTGTACCTACAGAAGTTGTATGGGATGCATCGCTAACTCTAACAGCACCATCTCCAACTATAAATACAGGTTTTAATGTTAAACTAGTAGACGTGCCATCTTGTATAGACCCTAAACTGCCTCTAAGTTGATCTGTAGCATCATTAGGAAATCCTTGTAAATCTGTATCTCCATCTATTGTTAAATTATCTGGGCAGCAATATATAATTCCAGTAGTAGCATTTACCCATAAAGTATACTCTGTATTTTGAAATGGAGCTTCAGCTATAACTACTATATCGTCTGTTGCTAAAGTTAAAGCTCCAGACCATGTTATTTCTTCTTCGGTATTATCTGTTATAGTTTTAGACACAACACTACCTGTATCGTAGCTTTCTTTTATAAAATAAGCTTTCATGCCTATTAAAGCATCAGGTTGGAATTTATCTGCACCGCCGTCATAAGCTCTAATTGTAGTAACTGAGCCTCCAGCCATAAGTGCAAATATATATCCATCACTTACTGAGTTAGTGTCATATAGCCCTTTCATATTAAAAGCTGCATTTATAACGCCTAGACCCGATCTATCGTGCTTAAAAACACATAAACCATAAGGCCCAGTAGCAACATTTGCATTATCATGATCTATATCAAATCTATCACTTTCTATAGTAGGAATGCTAGGTATAGCTGATAATTCACCAGCTTTAGACGTAGATAACCTAGTTAAATAAAATGATGCATTGTCTGGTATATCACGTGGATCTGCACCTGCTACCATACCTCCGCTAAAATCTCTTATAGTATAAATTTGTTTAGGCATTTTTTTCTCCAGCAATATTGAGAGAGGAACTAGTACTTATCAGACTGTAGAACCTAGGAGGAATCGTATAGGACCTCTCCCAATAATTAGATGGTATACTTATCCTAGTCTTTAAGTATAGCACCTTTAACAACCTCTTCTATAGAATCATATACAGCGATTAGTATCTTCTCTTCTGTTTTTTCAGATATAAAAGGCACATCTACGTTGTCATTAAGACTCTTTATTATTTTAGCTTTCATATCATCATTAAAAAGATAATCTGCTACAACTTCTTTTAGATTCATTGTTTTCTCCTTAGTATTTTACTTTTTTTACTTTTACTTTACGTACAGGCTTTTTACCTGTTCTCTTCTTTTTTACTACTTTTTTTGTTTTTTTCATTTTGTACGCCATTCTTTTTCTCCTTTAATATAAACTCTATCAACCTACCTTGTTGAAACACTATAGTTTCTAATTTATCAATTCTTTCGTCTGCATCGTTTGGGTCTTCTACATATTTCAATACTTTGTCAAGTTTAAACTTCTTTGATACTGCTCTTAATATCTTCTCTATTATTATCGCTTTTATCATTGCTTATCCTATGTTCATGTTCTATTTTGCAACTAGGTGGACATGGGTTCTTAGATTCATAGTTATCTATAAAATACCCTAACCAAAAAGCTGCTACTAATATTACAACGTCCCCATTTATTTTTCTTCCCATTTGCTTAAGTCAAGCATCTGCAACGGTCTTTCTATTACATGATCCTTAAGTTTGTCATTCTGTATTTGTATCTTTGTTCCACCTTTAACATAAGGCTTACCGTCAGCCATTCCAATATCATATGCAAAAAATGTTGTCTTCCATATGCCTACTCTAATACATCTAGCAGGTCTACCATCTAAGATAACTACATCATCAGTATTCAAGTCTTTACCCATAAAAACTTTTAAACCCTCTACAACTGTTTCTATAGTAGATTTAAAAAGAAGTAAAGCTACTCCAGACACAAATAGCCATACCCAGTTTCCTAGAATTCCTTCTGCTTGCTTTTGTATCTGTTCGTCCATAATTACCCATTTATTGTTTTACCCCACAATGAAGCAGTTCCATTAATAATTTCAACTACCTCAACCGTAAAGTTACCGCCTTTAAACCAATTTACTATTGCAAATGCATGATTCCAATTTGTAAGTCTTCCCCCTAACCAATCTTCATCTGCCTTAATATCTTTTAAGCATCCTAAACTCCAAGAGCTTATAGTTCCACCTGCTTTTGTTGCAGTGTGTCTTTGTAAATCATGAGTGTGTCCATACATTATACTTTCACCATAATGCTCTAAATGTTTTTGAGAATGATACTTTGTAGTATATTTCCCGTGAGTAAAGTTTAGTTTGCCCAACTTTAAACATTTTTTACGATTATAAGGATGAAACTTATAGCCTCTTTCTTTTAATCTTAAAGCATTCTGTGTTTTATATTGTGTTAAATATGGATGCCTAACTACAAACTTATCTAACCATACTTCATGATTACCTTGTACAAAATGTCTTTCTTTAGTCTTAACTTTATCTAAAGATTCGTCAATCCAATCCATACCTGCATTTACTGCTTTTACATCTAAGTCTAACAATGGCATTAAATCTTCCATAGGCTTAGCATTTCTTCCCTTCCAGTAATGAGTACTAAAATATTCCCATTCGCCTGTATCTCCTAAGTCTACATAGATATCTGGCTTTACAATTTCTATTGCTTGACAAACAATACTAATTGCTTTTTTATCATGTAAGGGAAAGTGTTTGTCAGGAGTAACAATTGCTGTTTTTCCTACAATACTTTCTTTAGACATAAAACCTCCTAGTTTTTAAGCTCTTTCCTTATCTTTACTAACAAATATATAAAAGTTGCAAGCCCTACTAATATCCTAACAACTATAGGCATCCACTCTAACCATGTAACACTCATTCCTGTCATTCCTACAAAAGTTGTTTTAAGAGAGTCTACCATTTAAGACTACCATCTTCATTGTAGGGACTTCCTATATTCCATTCATCCGTTAATAGAAGAGCATCTACCTCACTTTGAGTCAGAATTGTCATTCCATCAAAACATGAAGGAGATCCTTTAAATTTTATAAGTTCTTTTGTGCCATCAACGCTTTTTAGAGCACTAGACAGTATATCTATATCTACGTTAGTTTCTTGAAAATATATAGGCTTTAAACTTATTAACGAATTATCGTACATTTCACTTGTAACATCACTTTTATTAATTATAACATATTTTATACTATCCATTAATCAAATCTTCCTTCTACTATTTTTCCAGTACCTCTTTTAATATCACTTGCTTCTCCATTTACCATAAAACCTGGTCTTATTAAATTTGTATCCAGAAACTTGCAAGTAAATGATGAAAAGCTCATTGCTGAACTACCTGGAGGTACAAATATTGAAATCTTAGGATCAGATGTTGTTGCTGTTGCTGTGTATGTATAAGTACCTACATTTGCTGAAGGTGTAGCAACAACATTGTTTCCTAAATATACAATAAACGTGCCTCCACTTCCTGCAGAAACACTTACAGAAATTACATAAACTTCACCAGGTCCAGCTTTTATTGAGTCTGACATTAATCGATCATATGCAGTTCCATCAAATGATATCCATTTATTTGTATTATCGTGTGTAATTCCTGGAGTGCCACCTAGCAGATTTTGAAAATTCCATCCTACGACACCATCACTTGTTGCAGTTGCATCTCTAAAATGTGCATTTGTAACTTCTGGGCTAGGTCTATCTCCTAATGCTATTCTATTAGATATATATGGAAATCTATCTTGACTTCTATTTCCAAATCTATACCAATCTTTTAGGTTGGTTGCATGTTTTCCTGTTTCGTAATTAACATTATATCCTTCTAAATATATTTGACTTAGTTCTGCAGCTGTCATATATTTATCAAAAAATGCAACAGATTTTATATCGGTATTACTTGAGGTAGCGACTCCTGCACCACTTACTCTATAACGTCCTATTTTAGTATAACAAGCTGAAGATGTATGGTCAGTAGGACTTATATTGTCTGATGAAAAACCAGAAGTCAGTGAAGAAGTAAAATCAGTATTATTAAAAACCGCACTAGCCGCATCTGCTCTATTGGTAGAAATAGCAAGCATATTCCAATTTTCTGAAGTAGCATCTACAGGAGCTGCAACTCCTCCAAAAGTAGCATAAGAATGTCTTTCTTTATTAGAATTTCCAGCTTTAGAATCAAAACTAAACCCCCATATACTAGCAGCAATAAAAGAACTTGCATTTATATACCAATAATCAGTAGACGCTTTATAAGCTCCCATTTGAAACCAATTACCTACTTGAGTCTTAGCTTTAAACCATGCAATAATTGTAAAAGGATTTGTACCTAATCCAAAAGTATTATTAGTTCCACCTATTTGTAAATACTCATCTGAGGTAAAATTTACACACTTATCATTTTGTAAATGTTTTTGCTTAGTTGAATTACTGTTTTCAACTTCTGCAGTTTTGTATCTTTGAGTTAGTATTTTTTTACTTAACATTAGTCTTTAACTAACCCTACTCTTAATAGTAACCTTCCTTCATTATAGTCAGCAGTATTTTGAACTATACCGTACACATAAATACTAGTAGAGCCTGCTGCTGCTTTAACTACTATACCTAAATTATGCTCATCGCCTACAGCAGCTGTTGTTGATATCTGAGTTAAAGAATTAAAGCTCACTACTCCGCAATGACCTTCTGCTACACTTGCAGGTGAATCTATATCTGAGCTTGCTGTAGTAACAACATCTCCAGTTTCTGCGCTGCCTGACTCATCAACTAAAGCAGTTGCATCAGATGTAAACACTAAATCAAATGCTCCAGTTTCTACCTCGCCGCTAGATACAGCTACTACTGACTGCAATAATGCTGATCCACCAGGTACAGCTACTGCATTAGGTATTTCAGTTACTTGAAATAATAAATCTCCTGCAGTTTGTGCTCCTTGGTTGTCAGCGTCAGGACTGCAAACAACGTCAATTAAATCAACGTCCATTTTGTTTAGCTTTTCTTGTACTGTATAATTTTTTAAATTTGTTTTTGCCATAGTTTTATCTCCTTTATGCCTTAAAGTCTTTGACTAGACTGTGAATGCATTGTTATTTTATGTACCAGTGTCCTGATACTACATAAGGACCTCTTTTTCTAGCTCCTTCTGCTTTTCCTATTTGTTTTTTAAATTTTGACATATAATACTCATGTTTTTCAAGATCTCCTTGATCTTCAGCTATTCTAGCTTTTAAATAAAGCACTACTGCATTAGATTGATATCTTGTTAAATCTAGTTCAAATGATTCATCTTGCATTACTTCTATGCTTTCATATACACTTATTTGCTCATAAAATGCACTATATATAACTAATGTAGCTGCTGTTCCAGTAGCTAAAGAATCTACTTCATCTACATAGTCTCCATATAATGAAGTTGTAATTTTTGAATCTACTTGTATTTTACCTGCAGTGCCTGAGTAAGTTACTTCAAATAACCCATTATTAGCTCCATTAACTGCATTAGAAGTAAATATATATTTAGGGTTTTTTGTTAACGTTAAATCTTTAAATTCATCTACAATTTTCTTTTGAGCGTCTACAGAGCCTGTTATGTAGCCATTAGTATCGCCTGACCTTGCTGTAATTGTAACTGTAGGATTTATTATAGAGCCTTTTAAGTTTGCTCTAGTTTTTAAAGTTAAAATTCCTTTATCTAAAAGACCTACGCTTTTAACTTGATGCAAGCCTGACCACATACCTGAACCTTCTACATAAATATAGTCATCAGCAGAAAAAAGACCTGAGAGATCAAAAATACCTGTAACGCCTGTAGCAAATAAAAGAAGATTAGTTCCATCCGAACCCCATCCTGAAAATCGATGAAAGTCAGATCCAGAAAGACCTGCATTATTTATATTGAACGTAGGTGCATAAGAATATTCTATTTCTATACCACTCTCTATATTTTCTACAGGACTTTTATATTTAGTATAGTCATCTGATGTAGCGTCAGAAGTATCTTGCTGTATTATACCTATTTTATTGCCTTTATTATAATATGCAAACTTTTTAGATGCCATCAGTATCCTCTATAGTTGGTTCAAATATAGACCTTGGTATGCTTTTATATCTACTTTGGTCATTATTATGATGCTTTACTCTTATATCTAACACTTTACCACATTCATTAGGTATCTTGTAAAATCTTTGATTTAAGACAACATCCATTCTAACTGTTTTAGTATGTGTAGGAGATTCTATAGCCATTTCATCTAAAGCATCTTTAATATAAGCTATAGCTTTACCAGTCTGTACTTCATTACATCTTTCCATTATTTCTTTAACTGTCATACTACACACCTCCATCATCACATACAGCAAATACTTGTGCTTGTATATTTCCACTAGAAGAATCAGCATTAATATTATTTATCTGTGTATGCCCTAGTCTAGCAAAAAAACATTCTTTAGGCTTTAAAACTATATCTCCAGGCGAACCACCTGTAGCAGTGCTATTGCCTAAATTAATATGTAATGTTGCTGTAGTAGCTGTAGATCCATCACTAGTTCCTGAATGCTTAACAAATAAAAATGTAACATCATCGGCTCCATTATTAGATGCGGTATCGCCTTCTTCAGAGGCTCCTTGACCTAAATATGGCACTGCTGCTTTTATTAAATCTTCAGAACTATCTCCAATAATAGTAAGCGAATAAAGCCATTTATTATTATCGCCTAGATCGTTTAAATTATATACCGTAGTGCCACTTACTGCAGCTTTAATTTCATCTGGTAATAGTGATGCAGATATTGTAACTGTAGCTTTGTCTGCTGCCATTATTTTTCTCCTTGTTTTTCTTGTTTAGGAGCCATTAAACCAAAAGCGTTATCATATTCTGACCTTAATACTGCAAATCTATCTTTCATCCAGTCGTAATCTGCTCTTACTTTGTTAACTCTATTTAAATAATCTTGTACTTCAATTGCTACCTTAGATTGATATGCTGTAACTTCTCTTTCATACAATGCTAATTTTTGTGCATTCTTAGAGTCTGATAAATCAGCATCTTTTAAATCTTTTTGCATTTTAGTGTTATATTCTACATTTTCTTTATTAAATTCATTTAGCTCATCTTGTATAGCTGCAGAATACTCGCCTATTTGTGTTTGTATAATACTAATTCTAGAAGCTACTAACTCACTATCTTCCTCTACATTTAGCCAATTTTCAGCATCTGCAAAATCAGGAGCTATAGCACCTTTAGTATATGCGGGTGCTGTGCCTGTAATTGTAACGCTTATATCATCAATAGTAGGTAATTCTGGAGTAGGAGGTATAGCTATGTCATCTGGAAGACTTGTGCTCATATTAGCCATAGCAAGCGTTAAAGATTTACATGCTGCATACAGCTTAACTAAATAACCGTATTCTTGTGGAAAATTAACTATATTATCTTCATCATCACTATAAGCTATAGAAGTGTCGTAATTTACTTGCGTTACGACTAAATCATTATTTCCAGCAGCTGCCTCAGGAACTGCATGAATAGTACCATCTAATTCATAAAATCCTGGGTTAAATTTAGATCTATAATACAAACTGCTAGAATCTGTAGCTTCATACCTTAACTCAGGAGGTATTTGTGAACAAGGTCTTAGTATTGTTGTGCTATCATGCTCTCTTACTACAGATAAAATTCTACCCTTTTTAGCAACACCACCACTATCTGTATTAGTAGTTGTAGTAAATTTGCTTATTTCATAAGGATTTAAAGATATAGTTCTATTAATAACATCAGTAACTCCATCTCTTAAATATTGAGTTAATTGCGCTTGAGTAGGAAATGTTCCAGAAGCCTCTATATTGATTCCTGTTAATCCCTCTACTTGTGCTTCAAATGTTGCCATTACTTCTTAATCTTCTTTACTTTGCCATTATGTGTTCTAGCAAATTTATGAGTTTTAGTTTCTCTAATAAGAGTACCACTATACCTTTTATTTCCCCATTTCCAACTAACTGTTTTAGCCATTATTTACCTTCCATATACTTATGATTACAAATTCTTATTTTAGGGCTCTTCTTTGTTTTCTTAGAACCATACGATCTTCTCATAGAGCCAGTTTTTAAACTTTTATTGCCTCTATCAATTATATCTTGTTTATGTCCTATTTCTATTATATCTGTCATTATATCCTTTTGTTAAATCCTACCCCCCTAGAGAAGAACCCATCTTCTGTAGGGAGGCAAGATTTATTTTATTTAACTGATTGTAATTCCAGCTGCGACTTTTCCAAGTCCGCCAACTATATACCATGCAGAGCCGTCACAAATAAGTTTAACCCAGTCGCCAGCAACTGCGTTGCCATCTATAAAGTTAACTTGTGTATCAGTTCCGTCAGAAGTATCAGCTACATCATCGGTTGCACCAGCAGATACGCTACCTAAAACGTAATCTGCAGAAGAAGCAGAAGACACAACATAGTCAGCACCACTAGGGGCAGTTTTTACTACAAAAGTAGCATTCCACCCAGCACTTCCTGAAGCGGCAGGCAAAGTAGCCGTAAATCCAGCGGCTAAATCTAAAAAAAAGATTTTTCCACTATCACCTACGCCTAATGTACTTGCAGCAGTTAAGGATTCGCAGTAACTGCCATCCCAACCAGCATTTGCACCTAACTTAGCCATTATCTACCTCCTAAACCAGTTCAACGCTAAAAGCGTCTATTCTGAACTCATTATCAGCATTAGCAGCACTCCAGTCTACATTTAAAGCTACGGCAATACCTGCAGTAGTATCTTTACTTGTAAGAGCTGTAGTACCTATTACTACGGTAGCTCCAAGAGCATCTGTTCGCAATTCAGATATAGCTGTCATAGTTCCAGCAGAACCGATTTTAGTAACATGAACATCTGCCCATGCATACACTATATCGTCATCAGCCACATCAAGAGCTGCTCCAGTAGCGATAGCTGTTCCGCCAAAGTTAAGAACAGGAGTTAAAGTATCTGTGCCATTATTATCAATAACAGTTCCAAATACTTTTATTCTAACTATATCTCCTACTGCCAACTTATTAGCTGGGATAACCATAGAACATATATCTGCAGCATCTGTAGTATTTTCATGCTCTCTACCAGTTCCCGCTTCAGAGTATAGTCTTTCTCCGACTCTACTATCAAACGAGTTTTGTCCATATAAAGGATTATTTGACATAATCAACCTCCTTATGACCAGATAGCGTGAGTTTCAGGACAACACCATTCCATTCCCGCTTCTGTTAGAATCAAGTCTACTCTACGATCGACCCCAGAGTTCTCTAAAGTCTGAACTCCTACGTAGACACCTGTATCTCTGTTAACACCATTACCAACTAATGGACGATAAGCACAGTATTTCATGTTAATTCCTAACATTTTAACGCTTGTACCATCTAAGTGAATGTTTCTAGCAACATTCATATCACCATATACAGTTGATATAGTTGTAATATCTATACCCATAACTTTCTTCTTCCCTGAAATAGAGAAATCAGCTCTATAGTTTGGAGAGATTTCAATATTGTTTTGGAAGTAGCCAGACATTTTATGCAACCAGTTGTATACTGCTGTAGAACAGAAGAATACAGTAGCACCTGCATTATTATATCTAGGATCCATCATAACTGATAAATCATCTAAAAAGTCATCCTGAGTTTTACTAGCTGTATCTAGACTAAATACGTTTCCGTAAGTAGAAATAAAATCAACTGCACCTTCAGTAGTATTGTAAGAACTGCTTTGCTTACCAAAAAGTAAAGCACTTTCAATATCATACTTATGTTCAATTAACTTTTCTTTCCATATTCTAGACCACTCGTTACCTTCATACTTAAGAACAGTCGCTCTATCAGTATTGTTCATCACACATGATGTTTTGAAGATTTGAGTTTGGCCAGTTGAACTCATGTATGGCTGATCAGCCCATGTTTCAGGATACCCAGAGCCAGCTGCATGTGCAGTACCAACTACATATGCTCTGTAAGGCTCAAGAGCTTCTTGCGATAAAGCAGCACCAGAATATCCAGAACCTGCTACTAATGCAGGGTCCATATATTTAACTGTTGAAGCACCTTTAATGCAAGTGCAGTTAAGAACTGCAAAGTTAGCCTGAGAAGATGTATCTACTGAGTTAACTTTCCAAATTTCATATCCTGTTGGACTTCCTAAAGAACCTGAAGAACTAAATACAGGTAATTTAATAAGTTGACCAGGTATAAAAAATCCAGGCTGTGTACCAGTAACACCTGCTTTATATACTATGGTTTGACCATATACATTTTGTTTATTTCCATTAGAATTGTAATCAGTATACATTTCAAATGAGTAAGTGTCACCTGCTGCTGTTGTATGATTTCCACCATCTGGATCTGTAGCAGGATTAGCTGCTGCAGTTGCATCATATGCTTGCATATATGAGTAACGCTTTGTGTACGACCCTCTTTTTTCAGTAAATTTGAATTCAGGATCGTCTGTTGGTTTCTTAGCAACTTGACTTACGAATCGGAAAAACGGATCTTGAGCTAAAGCCAGTTCAGATACATAATCTCCAAAATTATACTTACGCCTTAAAGCGCCCGTATTTAGAGAAGATGCACCACCTGTTAAAGCTTCTAGACCAGCGTCCGAATAAGTACTATTGCCACCTATTAGGTTAATATCAGACATTTGTCTATCTCCTTAATTGTTTTTATTAAGTTTGGATAGACTATAAATTTTTATATTTATCTACCCAAACAAGTTATCTACACTATTGTCAAAGCTCATAATAGATTCAAAAACACTTCTATCTTCAGTTTTTGATTCTTTCTGACTATTGACTCCACTAGCAGAGGTAGGCATGTTTCTGACATTCTTCATCTGATTTAGCATATCTTTTTTAGTTTCATCTGCAACATTAGCTGCAGCTTCTTTCTTATTTAACAAGTAATGTACGTCATCAAGAGTCATCATATGGCTTTTAGCTTTTGCTTTAAATTCAGCAAACTGAGCTTCATCCATACTATTTTTCTTCATAAACTCTATTTCTTGTTTTCTTTGCGATGCTTGCTTCTGTATTTGAGCTGCTCTTGCTTTTTCTTGATTTATCATTTGCCCAACTCTTTGTTGAACTAAACCATCTACATGAGCATTCATTACTTTAGCGCTATCAGAATCAGGATCAGCCATAGCTTCACTTTGGTCAAACTCAAAATCTTCATCAAGACCTAATTGTTCTTGAACAGTTTTTGCTGGTTTGCCACCACTTTGAAGATAATCTCTAACATGTTCTACTAATCCACTATCTTGCTTCATGGCATCTAATACAGGAACAAATTTTTCAACTTGTTTGTATTGATCTCGCCATTTAACGGCTTCTCTACTGCTATCAGTATACCTTTTTTTCCAGTCTACGCCGTTATCCGACTGCGCCACATTCTTGGAGCCATTGTCTTGTTTAGTGTGGGTTACCTGTTTGGGACCACTTGATTGACGTTGGGTTGCCTCAGTGTCTTGTATTGAGCCATTTACTTGGCTTTCTAACTCTGTGAAGAATTCATTGGAGCCTGATGATAAGTTTGCATCATCTAATGATTCAGACTGCATACCGATCTCAGGGTTACCTTGGGATTTTGACATTATCCCTCCTTTTTAGTTAGTTATTCTTATGGATATATTATTCACTTTCTTGTGAACTTTCCAAATCTTTTTTATTTTTATCTAAAATTTGTTGCTGAGCAAATGCATTCATTGCTGTCCTATCTTCCATTCTTTCTTGTTGATGTTGCGCTTTTAAAACAGTCTTATTAGCTTCATCAGCAACCTTAGCTGCATACTTAACAGTTTCTTTATTTAAGTTAGCTTTTACTTCTTCTTTCTTTTTATTTATTTCAACATCAGCTTGCATAACCTTACCTTTAATACCTGCTTGCACAAGCTGTCTTTGTAATGTCTCTATAGTTCCATCTTTATCTTTCATTGCTTGACTTAATTGCTCAATCTGTCCAGATAATTGTGAGTATAAAGACTTTCTTTTAACAATATTTTCTTTATTTTTAATATCAGTCTCTGCTAACACAGCTATGTCATCAACAACGCCCATATTCATTAATTGTTTCAATTCTTCTAAATATGCCCATCTATTGACAGGTAAAGTAGATCCTGATATTATTCTTATATCATATTTTTGCGATGCAATATCCATAGACTTACCTATAGCTTCTCCCATATCGTTAAATATAGGTACATTAATTTGTTGTTCTTTAGATTCTTGTATAGCATTTGGTTGTACTATTCTAAATCTTTTATTAGCAGTATAAGTAGCTTGACTATATTGCATCATAACTTCGCCCATTTGTTTTAAAGCAGGCTCAATAGATGTATTCATCCATTGTTTAATTCTTCTAGTTCCATACTCATCAAGAGCTAGCATTCCTCTATATGTTTCGCTTGCACCTCTTTGATCTCCCATCATAGAGCTATATATACCAGCAAGATACTCCATATCGCTTTTACCTTCTTGTACTATTTGAAAGAAAGCATTAGATAAAGGAGCAGGCTGTACTGCAGTAGGAGGAGTTACTCCTGGTCTTACAGGTAATAAAGCACCTGGACTTGAAGAGTATTTTTCCCAAGTCTCCTCATCAATACTGCCTTCTTCATACATCCATCTTAAGCTACTCCCTAAAGATGCATTATGAACCATAATTTGATGTGCTTTATTTATTTCTTGTTGCTTACCTATTAAAGGCGCTACTGCACTAGTAGGGAAAGGAGTACCTGTCCATTTAAAATGTAAAGGTATTATAGGATATTCTTTTACAGTCTCAGGTAAAATAATTTCATCTAATAACTTATCGCCTACTACTAATGTTTGTTTTACTCTTGTATCATAAAATTTTATATTATCAATAATATTTTTAGCAAACGCTCTATTCTTTACAAGTAATTCAAATTCTTTTTCAGAAACTATAGTATTTTCTATTCTAGATGAGGCGGATTGTAATTTAGACATACATTCTTGATGATACGCTTGTAACTGTTGCACCATCATTTCCTGTGCTTTTTTCATTTCTAATTCAAATCTTTCAGGCAACATTTGTCCAGACTCTACTGCAGATTGCATTTGTAATTGCTGCTCTTTTAATTGAATTTCCATTTCAGCTTGCATTTCTTTAACCTGAACTTCACATTGTTGCTTTATAGATTCTAGCTCATCTTTACTAGGTGGTATTCTATAAAATACATTTACATATAATACTTTTATTTTTTCATATACTTCAAAAAACTCACATAAACTTTCCTGCTTTCCATCAGGAGTAACAGCATATCCACTTTGCTCTGTAGGGTCATTATAACTGAATAGTTTTTGATCGTCATCACCTAGTGCTCTTACCGAATGAGACTTTTGTTGATTTTCATCACTGCTAGATGAATTTATTTTTCTTTTTTGCCCAGGATATAAGGAGATTAAATGATTTTTAGGAATAACTTTTCTAATCATTACATATGCAGCATCTCTAAAAAGCATATCTCTTGATTTAGGATCTACGTAAACATCAAAAGGTTCTGGTTGTGTTATAATAACTTCACCCATACCATTATCAGCATCTTTATCTACAGATATCATAAGATAGCCCATAGATTTAGTAACACAATCATTTATAGCATTGTTATATAAAGTAGAGCCATTAGAGCCATTCCAAATATAGTCCATCAAATCAGACATTACTGTAGCTACATCAGTATCGCTACCTTCAACACCAACAGCTTGCCATCTAGGATTGTTTGCTGTAGCATAAAAATTTAACATCTCTACAACGGGTAAAATTCTATTTATAGTAAATGTAGGCATGCCTTGCTCTTCTAAATTAACTTTTTCATCTAAAGTCAATTGTTCATCATGAGCAAATTCATACCCTTTTTGGTTAATACGCTCCCATTGCTTTCTTGTCCAGCTGTCAGCTAGATTATAAAGCTTTCTTATTTGATCGGCTTTTTTTGTTTTAGCCATATTTCTCCTACTTATCTATATTATATAGCAAATAAAATGTAAACAAACTTAAAATAACTATTGCTATAATCAAAAACATTATTTTTTTATCTCAAAATGTGGAAAATCATCGAACCTATTATCTTTTACTTCGAAGTCTTGGTCCCAGTCTCCTCCCCAACGCAATTTAATACCCATTGATCTAGCAATCCCCAGAACGAATCCAGCGAATAAGGTTTGTCGCTCTCTATCCTCCCAATCGATCGGGTAAGGCGTGACATCGACAGCACGACTAGGACTACTATTATGACGACCCATAGGATATTTAACTTTTGTTTTTCCTTCTTCATATAATTTATTTTGTCTCTCTTTTGATCTATGTCCTTCAAGAACAGAACAGTCGACATGTTTTATTACTTCATTAAATATTTTTTGCAACTTTTCATCACAAGTTGCTAAGTTTTTTTTGCTTTTACTTCCGAATCTAGCCATTTTTCCTCCATGTACAAGTCAATATCATCCTTAACGTCTTCTATTAACCAGTCTTCAATTAAATTTTTTATTATACTATCTATTTGCATCTGCAACCCCATTTTCTAAGAGCTTTATTTATTCTAGAATCAGGATCTTTTGCAGTTTTACTACCTGTTAACTTTTTTTTCATTCCACACATTCTAGCGCAAAATGCTTTTTTTCGCTTACCTTTTTTCTGAGGCGCTTTTAAATCAGAGCCAGGATTTTCTCTTTCATAAGACTTTCTGCCTTTTTCATTTAATCCACCTGATTTATTTTTACCTTCTTTTCTTTGCCATGCTGCTGATTTTGCCATTATGCTGTTACCCAACTTTTTGCTTTACGTTTATTTTTATACCAACCATCTTTACTTTTTTCTAAACCAGAAGGAGGATGAGAATACTTGCAAGCATAAGCTAATGCATCTATAGTATCATCATGTGCCATCCTAGGTCCAAATGTCATTATTTCTCTATGTAGGTCATATTGTGTTTTTTTAATATGTATCTGACCTACAGAAAATCTCTGAGCCAAAATTTCTTGGATTCTATCTCTTTTACTCATTCTATTGCCAGGCTTTTCTTCTTTAAAAGGAATAATAAACTCGTTCCTTCTTCTCATTTCAGCTCTAATAGCTTGAAATATAGGTTTAGACATTGACGTATCTTCTATAGTAAATAAAGTAGGACTATAAAAAGATGCATATTCAAATATATAGTCAACTATACCTTTATTACCATCACCTGGAATACCTAAAACAGGTAAACTTCTATTTCTTACATAGTCAAGAACATATATATTGTTATCGGGCGTTACTGCAACAGCCATTATAACAGAAAAGTCAGAGTTACGCCTAGCCGAATCAGTTGCAGGGTCTACACCTACAAATATTTTACATGGCTTTGGGTCATCATTTTCTGGTATAACATATGTTAAGCCAGAATCTCCATCCTTTGCAAATGTCCCATCCCAATACTTTACATGATCTCTACTAAATATAGAGTCTTCTTCGCTTTGCACCTCCATCATATATTCTTGATAAAACTTATGTGGAGTTCCACTATCTTGATAAAACTTTTTCTTCCTAGCCATTTCTTTATGCCCAAACCAAGACGGCCACAAAGGAGTGCCATCTTCCTGTAAAGCTTTATAAGTTATAACATCCCAGCTATATTTTTCGCCTGTTTTTTTAGCTTGCTCATAGCCAATTAAAATCTTTTGTATAAAAGCATCAAAATGAACAGGAGTGCCATTTATTCTTAGTCTACCTGTTTTTGGTTCAAGCGCAGGGAAAACAACAGCCGTGACAAGGTTACTGATTTTGGAACGTGACTCTGCCGTAATGGTATTATTCTCATCTTCAAAATCGTCAAGAACAATAAGATCATAACGCTTATGCAGCTTAGCACCACCCCTAATACCAGATAGATTAGATTTAGAAATAAGCTTTGTACCATTTTTAAGCTCCATATCATCTTCTGTCCATTTCCTCCCTTTCAAATCTCCAAAATAGTATTTAATTTTGTCGTTAAATTCAAAATGATATTTAATATAGTCAAGATTAGGTACTGATATTTTGCTACTTGCAGCAACCCATCCATAAAATAAAGGCTCCTTACTAAAACAAAAGTCTTGCATTATATTACATTTCGTTAAAACAGTTTTTCCATGACCTCTAGGTAATATAACAGCTAACTGTCTAATACTTAAATCTGATACAGCGTCTCCTACTTCATAATGAAAAGGAGGGGATTCAGACCTCATAAAATCATCTGGTAAAAATAATTTACCAAAAGCTATTAAATCTTTGCTAGCTAATAGTAATTCTTCTTCTACTTTAGAAACATTTTGAGTATTGTAATTAGCCAAAATTTTTATTCATATAAGCCAGGAGATATTTCATCATAATGTGTATCAATACTATCTAGCTTACTTTCCATATCTTCTCTGCTTAAAGATTTATTAGTTATAATATCATATCTATCTGCTGTATGCATAGGATTAACTCTTATAGCTCCAGTATTCATCCAATATTTTCTTTGAGCCCTGTATTCATTAATAGCGCTCATAGTTTTATTGCCTACTTGCCCGTCAATCTCTAAATAATCTTCACCCATAACATATTTGTTTAACATTTGTTGCAAGACTTTTACTTGCTCAGTGTCAAACATTTTGCCTTTATCTGTAAGAATATCGTCTATTTTAAACTCTATCATTAGAGCGTCTTCTTTTTTCTTAGTAAATCTAGGGTCTCTACCTTTTCCTATTTTACTTGGATTTTTATCTACTATTTCCATTGTCATTATTAGTAACCTGCCTCTTCAATTCGTTGATCTAAAACAACTTGATTTTCGTTATTAACTTTAATAAATTTTTCTCCTGCATTATGTTTAGCGATTGGAAGTAGAGTTTGTGCAACTTCTTTATATAGCTCAGTATTTATTCTATTGCCGTCTGATTCTATAGATATAGCATCTTCAATATTCTTTACAATCCCACTAATATCTCCATTCCTTAGCTGATTTTTAGTCCTATTAGATACACCATTAAACATACCAACATTCATTTTTTTAATTCTGTCTACAAT